>Ga0247814_10000994_pt1 | contig 18196 bp, 17 predicted proteins | sample UWRJL179409R1_FD_179947 | JGI IMG/M metagenome (GOLD analysis project Ga0247814, IMG submission 179947) | Plant litter microbial communities from Arlington Agricultural Research Station in Wisconsin, United States - UWRJ-L179-409R-1 | ecosystem: Environmental > Terrestrial > Plant litter >...
CTACATTAAAAGTGTAATGCTCTACCAGCTGAGCTACGGAATCATTTTCCTTGTTTAAGGAGGTGCGAAGATAGAAAAATAAATCATGTTGTCACAACTTATTTTAATAAAGATTGGATTGAAATCAAGGTGTTGTGTTAATGTATAGTATATCAATAGTTTAAAATAAATTAATCTTTATTTTTTTTCATTGCAACCAATTAGCTATTTCTCTCATCTTTAACAGATGAAACATCTCATAGTAATTCTCTTGATCACAAATCTTATCTCTTTTAACCTATCTGCTCAAAACCGGCCGGTAAAAATGGGCGACAGTGTAAAGGTTTTTATCGATAAGAGCTTAGCGCTGATTCAAGCCAATTCAATAAATAAAGATAAAGTTGACTGGCAGAGGTTGAAAAAGGAGGTTTATGAAAAAGCTGATGGAGCAAGTTCTTACGAAGATGTAGTAGCTATATTTCCATATATATTTGAGCATATTGACGACCATCATGGTGCGCTTAAATACAAGGATAAGTCCTATTACTGGAAAAGCAATGAACCCTATCTCAATAAGGTTGTCATTAATGCTGTAAAACGATATGATACGCTGGTAGTTAAGTTGCTGGATAAACACACTGGTTATATCTTGCTGCCCGGCAATAATGATTTTAATGGTAAAAATATCAACAAAGAAGCGCAGGCAATTCGTACAGCAATAGCAGCGGTCAATACCAAGCAGATCAGGGGATGGGTGTTGGATCTGAGATTAAATACAGGTGGTAGCATGTTTCAGATGCTCGCGGGCTTGTCAGACTTAATAGGGGAAGGGAAAATCGGGAGCTTTGTGAATCAGCATGGTGAAAAGGATGGAGAATGGATCCTGAAGGAAGGGAATATTTATCTGGATCGTCAGCAGGTATCTACACTGCCCGCAACCGTACTACAAAAGAAAGTACTGATTCCGCTTGCCGTACTAATTAGTGGGAGAACAGCCAGCTCCGGTGAAGTGGTGGCAATCAGCACGGTAGGGCGGGAACATTCCGTTTTAATCGGAGAAAATACCGGAGGATACACTACCGCAAATGAAGGTTTCAAGGTTAATAGTCTTGCTGGTTTGAATCTGGCTGTAGATTATGATGCAGATAGAAATGGCAAAATATATAAAAAGTATATATCACCGGATATTCTGATTAAAGATGGAGATAACTTTGAAGATCTTAATCAGGATCTCAAAGTGAAACGCGCTTTAAAATGGATTAAAGAACAGCAATAAACACGCTGTCTTTATTCCGCTTTCATATACCTAACAGTGGTGGACTGTACAGATAACTAATATTTATGAGCGGGGATGCGCTTCAGTAGCAGGTATAATCAGTATTACAGTTGTTCCCTCATCCAATTTACTCTTTACAGAAATTCCTGCGGGTAACCCGCTTTCTTTAGCAAGGATGCTCAAACGCTCTTTACTGATTGCGGTAGAAAGAGATTTATGGTTTTTGTCAATTTTATTCTCATTAATTCCCTTTCCATTATCGTTTATGGTCACCGTAATCATCTTTTCGCTGATATCAAAATCAACATCGATCTTTCCATTTTTGCTACCCTGATCAAAACCATGTAATATGGAATTTTCTACAAAGGGCTGTATCAACATAGGGGGGAGGTAAATACTTTCGGTATCTTCCTCTTCATGTACATGGATAGCATAACTGAACGCATTGTCATAACGCATTTGTTGCAAACTAAGGTAGTTTTCTAAGGCGGATATTTCTTCGCTTAAAGGAACCTGACTTTCTCTTGAAAGCTCCAGGCTGCTGCGGAGGAGTTTGCCAAATTGGTTAAGATATTTAAGAGATTTTTCCTTTTCATCAAAACGCACAAAACTCTGCAAAGCGGAAAGAATATTGAAGATAAAATGTGGCTCCATTTGTGTTCTTAACAAGCGCTGCTCTAATTGTATCCGCTCTGTCTCGTTTTTTTGCTTCCGCTGTTTCTGGAAGTAATAAAGCAAGAAGAGCACACTAATGGAAAGCAAGGCAGCTAAGGTGGTGATCAGCAACCATAATCTATTGCTTTGTAGTCTGCTTCTGGTCTCCCCAACGGCTTCATTGAGCGTATGGATAGATTTATCTTTGGCTATTAATTGATAAACTGTAGCCATTTCTGCCACTGTTGCGGCATTTTCATTTTCATAGAGGGACTTATATTGTTGCATCAAGAGGTTCTGCTGCTTTTCTGCACCTGCATAATCTTTAATAGCGAACAGATAATTAATCAGGTTTTGCCTGTACACAACAAAATTTCCTTCATCTGCTTTGCCAGGATATTTGCGCTCAAATTTTTCACATAAAACCAGGTATTTTCCTGCACTGTCTACCTGCCTGTTTTTCAAAAAAGAAGCTGCAAGATCTGCATAGCTGGTATATAAATTCGCTGTTTGCACACAGCCTGCCATCTTACCTAATCTGGACTCTTCGTTCTCATCTATCAAAAGCGCTTTTTTACGGTAAAAAATTGCCTGATCACTTTGATTCACCTGATCAAAATAAACCGCTTTTCTATCATACAAAAAGCGGGCTTTTGCTTCGTCAGGTTCCTGTTTATAGATGCGCTCCATCTTTTTGAGATAATGCAAAAGGGAATCCGGATGGTTTTGTATGTGACTAAAACAACTTGCCATTTGACTGTAAGCTCTGAATTTTGCCGGACGGTCATCAGGAATCTGTGATAAAAGTTCCATCGCCCTGTAATTCCATCCAAAAGCATTATCAAATTGTTTAAGGTGATCACAGGATTGTGCGGCAGAAAAATAGATACCTACTTTTTGCCTTTTCGCCAGACCCACTGCAGTATCTGCATTTAGCATCTGTGCAGCCTGGTTGTAATAATAATTCTCCTGATGTAATTTCTCCTCCATATGAGCTACATTGCCTAATCCAGAATTAAGCAATACCTTGATTTCATCATATCCTGCTTGTCCTTCCATAAGCTCCCAGGCAATTTCCATATGTGTTTTAAGGGAATCAATTTCATTCATCGCATAATATACACCCGCCATATTGTAGTGAATCTTGGATAAGATCACCTGATCCCTGACGTATTTTGGATTTAAGAGCTGTTTTTTCCAAAAGATGAGCTTCGGTAGGGGCGACGAACTCTTCATGAGTTCCTCATTTGCCATTTTCAAAGTATGCAGCATTTCCTTTGTATCAGTCTTTACTATTTCCTGATTTTGCTGCTTGCATGACAAAAAACACAGCATAACTGAGGTGATAAATAAAAGAGGAGCAGTTTTTCTCATTATTTAATCATCATCATTCGCTGCATAATATATTCTTTCCTGCGTGTAGATACAGGTATCTCCTTTTTGTTTTTAAGAATTAAGTCGCCAACTTTCATGTATTTATCAACGTAGATGATGTTCACCAGATAAGATTGATGTGGCCTCAAAAACCATTCTTCCGGCAGTAATTCATCATAATACTTAAGTGGTTTGGAAATCAGTATTTTCTCGCCACTTACTAAATAGAACCAGGTATACCCACCGTCACTCTGACAATACACGATGTCTTTAAGCTGTATCACCTGTAATGATTCCTGTGTGGCCAGAATCATCCTGCTTTCCAGGTTGCTTTCATCAGGCTGATTTTGGCTGGCAGCGATTGATAGCTTTTGTTGCTGAGTATACAGGTCGTCATCCTGCTTAATTACTATACTTTGCATCACTGCTTTAAGCTCTGATTCGTCCAGGGGCTTCAGCAAATAGTCTAATGATCCATATTTGATAGCTTTAATTGCAAAGTGATTATAGGCAGTAATGAAAATGATTTTGAAAGTAACCTCATTCAGCTGATCCAGAATGTCGAATGCTGTTCCATCCGTCAGCTGAATATCCATCAGCACCAGATCAGGTTGTGTATCACCAATCAGTTTTAATGCATCTTTCACACTTGCGGCTGTCCCTAATAGCCTGAAATCAGTTTGCTGATTAACCAGGTAGGCTATTTCCTTACGTATTGCCGGCTCATCTTCTATAATCAGTGTACGAATCATTAATGTTGTTTTTTGAGGTGAAATATACAAATACTAAGCAATTCTTTTAAACTTATGCCAGTGCCTTGATTTTATTCAAAATTGAGGTTACTTTCTCTTCCTGTATAATAGGCATTAAAAAACTGCCAAGAGAATTTGGAATATAAGGCGCAAGTACAAATTTGTAAGTATTGCCATTTTTTAGCTCAATCACATGTTTAGCCATTATATTTTTTTTGAAGGACACGATCTCATCCCTGGTAAAAAAAATGCGCTCACCTAACTGCCAGTTCCCATTTTCGTTATCATCATGCAGGGTGAACAAGACAAACTTATCAAAACTATCATTGTAGGCCAAAACGTAATTATGCCATACGGTTATAATCAGCAGCTTTTTTGTCTGGTTATAACCATAGATAAAATTATTATACTCTGCTGGATTTTGTACTGAAGAAGCAACCAGGTTTTTTAAGATTTCTGTGTGTTTATCACTTTCTTGTTGTTTTGGTTTAAACATGATGGAGATGATTTAAGGTTTATTTTTAGACTATAATTTTGTTTTTCCTTCGTTTTTTCGCAACTGATTGTAAGGGGTACTGACTTCTTTTCCATTAATTTTCCTGAAGCCGGTACTTTCGCAGAAGCAACTCCCAACCGGCCCAAACATCCCCCAATTATGAGATGCAATAAAATCAATCCCATTTAACAGGTATAATCGATTATTAATAGATACGGTGATGGTATCATTTTTTAAAAAGCTGTTAAAGGGAATGGTAACGTTCTCGTGTTCTCTGATCATTTTTGGCGTAATACCAATTAATTTTTCCTGCCTTACTTTTCCATTCCTGATAAGCTGAAATAGTATCGTTTTTACTTCATTTGGTTTGAAGCCTATGGGCTGAACAGCAAATCCATCGTCAATTGTTTTAATGGTATCACATACTTCTTTTTGATAAGCGATGGCCTCCCTTTTCTTGGAATAACGGCCGTAATTTACAATTCCCCAAAATATCAGTATAAACAATACAACAGCAATGACGCCGGCAATTGTAATCATTCCTAATGTCTTTAATATTTTGACTATCATCGGTTGTTATTATGGTGAGACTGGTTAATCTTGTCTTAAGATATTACTTTTTAAAGGAATACCGCTGATAAACGTCAATATCTGTTACTTTACCGAAAACAGGTCCTTTGCTGCTCAATAGTTGTTGTGCTTCCACGCAAATATCATCCAGATCAAAACCTTGTACCGTACGTCCCAGTAAAAAGGATACGGTATAGTCTGTCCAGTCTTTGCCCATTTCGGCCGCTTTTTCTGCTGCTGCATCAATTAGTGACCAGGCTTCTTTTTCGGTAAAGTAGCCAACCCAGTAACACCATTTTGTTAAAGAAACGGCTCTGCAGAGATCCCATGCGTAAGCAGATTTTGTTTGAAGGACAATATTTATGGGGATTTGCAGTTCCTTGGCGATCTGCCTTTGTATTTTATTAAGCTCAAGAGAAGGATGCTCAATTAATGGAATGAATTCAGTACTTCGTTTAAGTGCGATTAGTTCATTTACGGTTTCTTTAGCCTCTGATGGGTTGTTAATTTCCCACTGATTTTTCAGTCCTTCCTTATGTTCATAAATGTTATTTGCAGGTGCAAATCCAAGGATTTCTTCGTCTCTGTAGTAAAATAACATTGCGCCAAATGTCAATGCTCTTTTCTGTTCTTCGTTAAGAAACTCTTGTGTAGTATGGGTCACATTTGGAAAAGGCTCGAAATTAGTTTTTTTGTTCATCATTTTATATACTGTGTAGATGATGTAAATTAGAATTGCTGCCCCGGCGGCCATGTAAACGTATGTCTTTACCATTTTTATACAATTAATAAGCGATTGATCAATCGAAAATAACTCATTGTTAGCTCTTATAATATCAGATTGATTATTTGCTTGATTTCAAAACCTATCTGCTGCTGTTAATTGATTATTTGTATATTGTTATCTGGCTAAAAGAACATTAACTTAGGCCTAAATCATTCTAAAATACCCTATGAAGAAACTACAACTTCTGCTACTACTGCTTTTCACAGGCATTAGTTTAGCTAATGCTCAGGAAAAATCATTTATTGTCAACAAAAGTTTTGAAAAAACTATCAGTTTAGTAAGCGATTTTCAAAGTAGTCTCATGAAAGATGAGGGTGGTTTTGACGCATCTATGGGAGATAATTCATTCAAAACAGACCTCATCATCAGAAAGGAAAAATATTCTGCAGGCACTGGTAATAACTACCTGATTGTTAATTATCAAACTGATAAAACTGATGTTATTTTATCCAGTACCTGGGATGTTTCCATTGAAAAACTTGAGGCAAATAAAAGCAAAGTTTCCCTGATGCTCAGCAAAATAGATGCAGATGGTAAATCACCTGTTGATATCAATAAGACGATTTCCAGCGGAAAACTGGAAACACAACTTAAGGAATTTATTACATCTAAGAAATAATCAGGAATAATTGAGGTTGGATCATATCATCGGCAGTTGCCTAGTGGATTATCGGCATCCATCATAATTTTTTATGTTATATGTAAGATCAGGGGGCAGTTTCTGGCTGGATCATTTCCCTGACCGTAGCCCATCCTGTTGGACTTCCTTTATATCTGACATAAACAATCATAGAACGGCCTTTAAATATGAAAGGTTTCCCTTTAACCTTTGGTGTACCTTTAATGGTGAAAAGTGTTTGTTCTACAGCTGTATCTCCATTGATGTATAGGCTTTCTGTGTTATTCTCAATAAATTCCAGAGTGAAATTGTCTAGTGTTCCTCTCAAACCAGGTCTGAGACTTTCTATTCCTACCTGGTAAGTTCGGTAATCCAGAGCTTTGGTTACATTTGGATGATGATATAAGAGGATGCCATTCACGTCACCCCTTGCAAAAGCGGCACGTATGGCTAAGCTGGTATTTTTTAGTGAATCGCACTCTGCCTTACTGCCGGTGAATGGAGCTGTAAGTTGGGCATAGGAGGGAATAGACAGCAGAAAAGATACTACTGTGACTGGATAAAAGTATTTTGCTTTCATGATTTTTATCGGATTCTTCTCAGATGAATATAGCATAAATAGCTAGTACAGAGATAATAAAATTTTATATTTAAGCTGCTTTCTATTTTTTTGCAGATTGAATTTATCACACTTTTAGAAGAGAGAACGGTAAGAGGATAGTGGGACGAGCATAGGATGATGGTATGTTAAGCCGTGTTGTAGGCGGTCTGGCTCCGACGCAACTCCGACTATTTTTAACTAGTGAAATCACATGGAGTAGCGACGCGGCTGATATGGCGTCAAGTCCTCGTAATTTATCAGTGTCATACTATCAACAACAACTCTATTAAGGCTTGTTTTGATCTGCTTCAAATTTCTTCTTTCAAAGAATAAATGATTTTGGATGAGTTGAGATCGGTGGATGATACCTGATCTTTTTCTTAAACATTTTTTAACACAAAAAGCCTCAATTTGCAAATTGAGGCTTTTTGTGATCCCGCTGGGATTCGAACCCAGGACCACTACATTAAAAGTGTAATGCTCTACCAGCTGAGCTACGGAATCATTTCCTTTGTTTAAGGAGGTGCGAATATAGAAAAAATTATATTATGTTGTCATAAATAATATTACAAATTATATAAAATTCATAAAATGATCTACTTAAAATTAGACTTGTCAATTATTTATACTGATAAACCCTTACATAATCAACATACTGGCCGGTAGTTTTTTCCATAATATCAATTTCTCTGCATCTTGAAGACATTTTTCATAAGGGATATTTTCGTTCTCTAATTTATCCTGTAAATTTTGGTCTTTCCAATATGCAATGTGTTTTTGATTTCCGGATCTCCTTTATAGCCAATCCTTGAATCACCAAATGAAGTAACTTTAATCAGATCTGCAACATTCAGTTGGAGTTGTGATTCACCGTAAAGTGTTGCTTTTGTAACATGATTCTTTATGGCTAGTGCATTGACTTTGCTCTCTCCATAGGCAACGAACTTTTGCTCAGTAATATCGCCCGACTTTATTTCTAAATAGCTTTCACCATAAACTGTAGTATGCATATTTTTAAGTTGAACTTCATCCATATAAATTTTGCAGGTGCCATATATCGTCAATCCAAAACGATCCTGTTCTAACTTTCCCTTAAATAATATCGTTTCTTCACCTCTTACAGAAAGATCCTGAATCATTTTATAGGTAATGACAACGGTCAGTATAGTACCTTTATATATAGGGCGTTTCGCATTGTCGCCATACGCACTGTCTTTCTCATTTTTGGTCACTTCTTTAGCACCATCAAGAAAAACCCTCAAAGTTTTACCCTTCGATATGATATTAACCTTGTCAGTGTCTACTTCACAGTTTTCAATCGCAACACTTTCGGTATCGCCTTTTACAAAGGTAACCTTCACATGTGGACTAATAATTACTTTATCAAATGTTTCAACTGCCTTCACTTTCTGGGCTACACTATTTTTCAATACGGCAAAAGTAAATAGTACAGTAAAAAGTAGAAATTTGTTCATGATGATCTGCATTATAAATGTTTTTTTAATTCTTCTTCTTTATGACCAATAGTAAGCCAATTAAAAGGTGTTGTTTAATGTCTTGATTATTAATGCAATAAACAAACATAATTTTTATGCATTGTCCAATACCGAACAGATGCGTTCGGAAACGGACGGATATTTAGAAGAAGAGCGGAAAAATCAGGTAGTATAAGAGATCCGGTCGTCTATTCTATTTCTTCTGTTTCTTTGAACTTAGTCAATGCCCGTTCAGCAATTTTTCTTTTAGCTGTTGTGATCTGTTTGGGAAGTACAGGTAAGGTAAATTTTCTGGGCGACTGGCCTTCTTTGTAATATTGGATTTCACGTATTTCATGTGATCTGAGCAGCTTCTTCCCAAGAATTCCTTTCTCACAAGGCTGATCATAGATCTTCTTTTCTACCCAGTTACCCATTTTATCATAAATATATTCAAAGTGATCAATTGAGGAGGGACTGCCGGTATAATCGACACTCTGCTGGAAAATCAGATCATCATATTGATTATATCTCCTGGTTGTCTTCAATGACTTTTCTGTTCCCTTCATATGATATAGCTGTTCAATTCTTTCCCTGTAATCTGGAGCATATGCATAGGTTGTTTGGTTTTCAAGAACACCTTCCGGCTTATGCCATATTTCGGAGATGATAAAACCCTTGTTATCATATTTAAAATCTACATATCTGTCATTAAATATAAATCCGCGCGTTTCTACAGGTTTATAATTACCATTAAAGAGTTCAAACTTTTGGAAATGAGATTGATATTCTGGAAGATCTTTTGTTATGGAGGAAGGGGTGAAGATATAAGTCTGTAGCGGACTTGCGATCGAATCACTATTATATTCCGTTACAGCGATCTTTGTCTTGTCTTTCAGGTATTCAATGTTATATTTTATATAGGCTTGAATACCGAAACTATTTCTCTGATCAGCTTTATAATCAAATTCTTCTATCAGGTTTTCTTGAGTATCATAAAACAGCCAGTTATAATAAAAAACTTTATTATTTTCATTCACTTCGTAAAGCCTCAGGTGTTTTAGCTCGGCATCATAATGATATTTTTCGATACGTTGCGTCTTCTCATAATTATAACGTTCATAAAGCTTCCTTCCATCTGGCAGGTATTCTGTATGAGTATCCAGATAAAATATCTTTCCTTTAAAAACCTTGGTTTGCTGGTTCGAGTTTGCCTTTTTAATGGTGCTGTAGTGCTGAACTGAGGCGATATTTCGGGTTCTGAAATTGACAGTGTCTTCATATGACTTTCTAATCTTGAAATTGTTCAGATTAGCATTAATATCAGTATTCTTTTCCTGCGCATAAGCGTAGGAGGTGAAAAATGATATTATTAAGATCCAGTAGTTTTTGGTTGATAGAGGCATATTCATTGATTAGCTATTCATCAGGTCAACTAAGATACCACAGTTGATGCGCAAATGTAGAGTCGTCTTTTATCCGCTGGATATATTCTGGTATTCGGGCTGATTTTTTTATAATTATTAGATTTTTGTTTTGGGAAAAATCTAGGCTTTTTCACTAGATTCGGCTCCGTGGATGATTAGCATAAAATGCCGATTAAAAACATTAACCATTTGCCTTCCATGAGATCGATTTTTATCAGTAAAGTAGTATTCATTTGCCTGTTTTCATTTTCAGTTAATGCTCAGGACAGCAGTGGATTGAAGCAGAAAGAAAACAGTGCTAATCATTCAGGATTTCATATAATACACGCTAAAAATGATAAGGTTAAGGGAACAATTATGCTAATTCCCAAAGCTGGTGAGGAAGTAAGCGTGATGAAGGATGCGGAAAGAATAACCATCAAATTCTTCAACAAGGAAGGTTTCGATATAGCTATGGTCGATCGTGATCAACAAAATAGCAACAATCAGCATAATTTAAAGGAGTTACTAAGGATTTACCGCATTTTAAAATCGGAACACTTAAAAAAGAACAGAAACGGTAAACGTTTTGATGTGGCCGGTTTTCAAACAGGGGCTGCGTCCGCGGCAAGATTAATAGAAAGGCTGGAAGAAAGTGAACAGCCGGATAATGTTCTTTTGATCGCACCATCATCATTTAATGCAACTGTTCCTGGTACGGTAATTCCTCAAATAGTTCCTCCTGTAAATCCAAAAGCGAATTTATATGCGATGTTCACTGGAACGAATAAAACGTGGAATGATGCCGTTATAGATTATGTGAAAAAGTATAAAGGTTTTGACGGCAATATACAGTTCAAAGTTCTTCCAGAAGTAAATTCGCTCCTAATGGAAACTGTGAAATCTGCTTTTCCGGAATTCTTTAGCAGTAAACTGGACATGGACATCAGGAAATCAGTTATCACCAATCCTGCTGCAATTTCTACTGAAGGATATAGCAGAGCACGACATGATGAAAAACTTGCATTGGTGGCCAAAGAAAAATTCGGACTGATTATGATGGGCAACTCCATTACGAACAATTTTGAGAAGCCAGAGTACAAGCCGGTATGGAATCAATTTTTTGTACCACGAAAAGCAATTAATTTAGGTTTTAGCGGATATCGTACCGAAAATCTACTATGGAATATAACGCATGGAGAATTAGAAGGGCAGTCGCCAAAAGTACTGGTACTTGAAATTGGCACAAATAACGTGGATGAGAAAAATTATCCATTGAGACATAGTGCAAGTCAGCTTGCTGGTGGAATAGCTGCTATCGTCAAGCTTGTCCGCCAGAAACTACCTGATACCAAAATCATTTTACTGCGTTGTTTTCCTGGAAGTTATGATGGTGCAAATCCTACCTCACACCGGGCTATTCTGGAGAAGGCTTCAGACATCGTGTCGAAACTCGCTGATGGAAAAGACGTGTTTTACTGCGATGTGAATCATGTCTTTCTGAATCTGGATGGTAGCATTAATCATCAGATGATGGGCGATTACCTGCATCCAACACCTGCTGGAGCGAAAGCCTGGGCACAAGCCATGGAACCATTACTTTCAAAGCTAATGGGAGACCAATCGCTTGATACAGATCTTCCAGTTAATACTGCGGTTGTGCCAGCTAGTAAACTTGAAAATGATAGTTACGATTGGTATAAACGTCATGCTGAGGTTCTTGCTATCAAAGATTCAATCAATCCGGAGATAGTATTGATTGGAAATTCTATCACCCACTTTTGGGGCGGTGTTCCAGCGGTGAGATATGCCGACGGGAAACTCAGAATACCGAATGGACCGCAGTCTTACTCAAATCTATTTAGTCCTTATCGTGTGTTAAATCTGGGCTTCGGCTGGGACCGTACACAGAACGTTTTATGGCGTCTTGACCATGGCGAACTTGATGGATTGCATCCACGCCTGGTTGTCATCAACATAGGCACAAATAATACAAGCGAAACTGAAAATGCGCGGATGAATACCGCTTCAGAAATAGTGGAAGGAATTGAAGCTATATGCAGGCGTGTTCGATCCAAGATACCAAATGCAAAAATTTTGGTAATGGCCATTTTCCCAAGAGAAAAAGATCCTGCTTCTGCAAGAAGGATCCTGATCAACGAAATTAACAAACAGCTGGTAAATTTTACCACTTTAAAAGAAATATCATTCCTGGATGCCGGACCAAAAATGTTGAAGGCAGACGGGACGTTTGTGGAAGGAATGATGCTTGATTTTACACATCCAAGTGAAAAAGGGTATACTATTTGGGCAGATGCCCTGCGTCCGGTCATTCAGACCGAATTACTCAAATAGGATTACTTTATCATTTGGGCAGTTTTTTATTGTCAATGCTGACTTTGTGCGTTTCATAAAAATCGCCCTTAACCCATTGCATTTTACCAATGTTCATTACTTCGGGGGCAATGATATATGCTCCTGTTTCAGTATCTAAGATAACAATACCTTTTTCGCCCATCACAGTGCGGAATTTACCACCATCTGTTTCATGCCTGTCTTTAAAGCTGATGGTTGAAAATATAATACCAGCGCTCAATAAGCCGATCATTACTGATTTAATGTCTAATGTGATTTTCATGATAATATCTATTTATTTTTAAGGTTAAACGTATAATTTATCATGAGTATTTTTCATTGCTGGTTCCAGGTGGTAAGCTCATGATGCGTTCATTATTCAATTCAGCTCGCGGAAATATACACTTTATAGCTTTCGATTTTGTCTTTCAATCTATTTTCAAGATAACCGTTTCCACCCTCTAATTCCTGTAGCAGAAAAATGGCTTCCTCCCTGTAGGCTATCTTTTTAGCAGGTTCCCAATGTGCGGGCGGTAGCTGGAGATTCGTTATCCTGTCTGCTAATTTTACTGCCCATACTTCTTTTTGCAATTTTTTAATACGTTGTATACTATCACTCATTTTATCAGTTTTTGGCAGATGATCATTTTTAGTCAGTGCAAGTACTGCAAGCGCAATGTCATCGCCAAAGTATTGCGAAATCTCTTCCAAAGTAGTATTTGTATCTTCCAGGGTATCATGCAGCAAAGCTACTTTCAGCGCAAAATCTAATTTGAACTCCGCAGAGTGTTTTGCGGCAATCAGAATTTCCATAGCTACATTACTTAAATGAACCACGTAAGGCAGATTTGTTCCTGGAATAGTCTGGTTAATTTCTGCATGTTTTGCTGCCGCAAATTTGATTGTTTCCTGGTATATAGATTGTATCTCCATTTGTTCAATATTCATTAAGCTAAATTTGTGGTATCGGTCTGTCTGAGTTCCCGGTTTAATCTGCTAACATTCTTTTTACCGTTAATCATTAAACGACAAAATTCAAATAATTGTCTCCGGTATCTTTCTTTATGCAATATAACACTAACGAATATATAAAGTCTGACTGATTTTGGCAGAGTTGTTTTTAGTTTCAGATATGTTTATCTTTTTTTGAACGCCCGAATTACGGTTCTGGTACTTTCGATTCATTCCAGGAATGAGTTGATTTTCTACGGTTAGAATGACCTTGTAACATATAAAATTATCTTCTATTTTTATTTAACCGTTATTTTAACGTACATTAAATCGTCATTAGTTAATGATTGCTGAAACAGCATATCTTTAAATAGATGAATAGTAAAACGTTAAACCAAATATTCCTTATGTATCATTTTTTAACTAGCTGCTGATTATGGATAACAATACGTATGACGCAATTGTAGTAGGTTCCGGCATCAGCGGAGGCTGGGCAGCAAAAGAGCTTTGTGAAAAAGGCTTGAAAGTATTAATGTTAGAGCGGGGAGGGCCGTATGATCATATCAAAGATTATAAAACGGCTTCAAAGAATCCCTGGGAGTTCGAACACAGGGGAAATACTACTTCTGAGCAAAGGAAGAAATATCCTGTTATTCACCGTGGGTGGGCTGCTTCAGAAGCAGTGATTGACGGATGGGCAAACGAAGAAGATTGTCCTTATACAGAAACTAAACCTTTTACCTGGTGGCGCAGCTACCGAATGGGCGGCCGATCCATTTTATGGGGCAGGCAATCTTATCGCTGGAGCCAGATGGACTTTGAAGCAAATGATAAAGATGGTATTGCTGTTGCATGGCCTATTGGTTATGATGATCTTGCTCCATGGTATGATCATGTGGAGAAATTCGCAGGTATCAGCGGAGCTAAAGATAACCTTGCCCATTTACCAGACGGTCATTTCCTGCCACCAATGGAACTCAATTGCGTAGAAAAGGATGTAGCAGCAAGGATTAAAAAAGCATACGGCGAAAAGAGACATCTGATTATCGGGAGAACGGCAAACTTAACTGCCGAAATCCCCGGCAGAACGAAATGCCAGTTCAGAAACAGATGCTGGGAAGGATGCCCTTTTGGTGGTTACTTCAGTACACAATCTTCTACTTTACCAGCAGCCATGAAAACCGGCAATCTAACCGTAAGACCATATTCTCTGGTTACCCAGGTGTTGTATGATAAAAACACAAAAAAAGCGACAGGGGTGGAGGTACTGGATACAGAAACTAACCAGACCATTGAGTTTAAGAGTAAGATCGTCTTTTTATGCGCTTCTACTTTAAATACTGCGTGGGTGTTGTTTAATTCAGCGACTGATGTTTGGCCGGGTGGTCTGGGTAGCAGCAGTGGTGAATTGGGACACAATGTGATGGACCATCATTATAATCTGGGTGCTTCCGGAACTGTAGAAGGATATGAAGATCAGTATGTTTACGGCAGAAGAGCCAACGGGTTTTACATTCCGCGGTTTGTGAACCTTGGAGGTGATAAAAGGAATTATCTGCGGGGATTTGGTTATCAGGGAAGCGCAAGCAGACAAGGATGGAGCAGAGAAATAGCAGAACTGAATATAGGTGGTGATTTTAAGGACGCCCTTACTGAACCCGGTGGCTGGAGTATTGGCGCTACTGCTTTCGGTGAAATCCTTCCTTATCATGAAAATATGGTTTCACTTAACAACAATAAAAAGGATAAGTGGGGACTTCCTGTCCTGGCGATGGATGCAGAGATGAAAGAGAATGAGTTTAAAATGCGGAAGGACATGACTGAGGAGATGAAAGCTATGTTTGACGCGATAGGTATAAAAAATGTTCAGACCTGGGACAGTGGGCATGCTTTGGGTCATGGTATCCATGAAATGGGAACGGCCAGGATGGGTAAAGATCCGAAGACCTCAGTATTAAACAAATGGAACCAGATATGGGATTGTATGAATGTATTTGTTACTGACGGTGCTTGCATGACCTCATCGGCTTGCCAGAATCCATCACTTACTTATATGGCACTCACAGCCAGGGCGGTTGATTATGCTGTGGCTGAATTAAAGAAAAATAATATCTGATCATGGAAAGAAGAGAACTTTTGAAAATGATTGCCGTGCTCACTGGTGGCGTGATGATCGGCGGCAATGCTTTGCTTGTAGGTTGCAGGGAAGGCAAAAAAAATAGCGACGTAACATTTAGTAAGGAAGATCATGATTTCTTGAATGAGGTGGCCGATACCATATTACCAGCCACTAAAAGTCCCGGGGCTAAAGCTGCGAATGTTGGTCCTTTTATGGCTTTGATGGTGATCGATTGTTATGAAGAGAAAGATCAGCAAACTTTTACGGAAGGAATCAAAAAACTCAATACAGCTTCTGAAAAAATGCATGGCACAGGATTCATGACAGTTACGGTTGAGCAAAGAAATGTATTATTGGTAGCACTGGATAAAGAAGCGAAAGAATACCAGTCCAGGAAAGCTGGTTTGGAAGATATTGAGCGTAAAAAAGATAAAAACTTCAAAGGCCTGCCTGATCATTATTTCACGATGATGAAGCAGCTTACGCTTTTAGGATATTTTACTTCCGAAGCCGGATGTAAAGAAGCATTGCGCTACATTGCTATTCCAGGAAGGTATGAAGGATCTGTTCCGTACAAAAAAGGGGATAAGGCCTGGGCTTAACATAAGGTTAAGCTCAATCTTCAATTTTATTGATCAAATATTTTTTAAAACCATTCTCGATTCCTACATAGTCTTCCTCATACGTTATATAATAGATTTCATCATGTAGCTTGATGAATAGTGGTGCATTCATACGTTCGTAATTAATTTTAGTCAATCCGATCTTGTTTTTATATGTAAGCTCATAATAAATCAGATATACCGGGGAATACTGATATCCCCAGGGATGATTTGCACCTCCGGTAATATTGCCATCAGAAGCAGTGATGGCCGATGAAAAACGATGGAAATAGTCAAGGTTTTCCACTTGTTCCTGTGGTCTTGATTGCCAGGATTTAAAATCAACAGGGGTTTCTGAAGGATCCCTATGTAGTCCTTCAACTTCATCAAACTTTTCATAGTTCGTTTTTATCAGGTATTTCCTTTTTCCGGCAGTAACGTTATGATCTTCATCAACACTCAGGTTAATGTCGAAATCACCGTCTGACCATCTGATATGTTTTTTAACAAGATCCTTATTCGTTATAATGATTAGGTCGACAGTGTAGTTATCATTCAAAACAATTTCGGGAAATTCAGTATCAGCAAAAAAGGTCATAATGTATAATGCGTCATCTTTAATCACATACTTGAAATAATAGTCCTTCTCTTTATATCTTACTGTTTTACCTAGTGTAATTTTGATGGTGGATATATTTTTGGATTGGAACACCCGATCTTTAAATTCGGGGAAATCAGGAATTTCTGGATGTTCATCCTTCTCGGTCTGAACATTGTCCCCACAAGAATTCAGAAGCATTAAAAAGGCCAGACATATGGTTTGAAGTTTTCGCATGATCTAAAGCTGGGTGAAAAATATTGAGTGATTAACAAAGTATGTTGATCAAAACTAAAACAATATCTGGTTATAAAGCTATAATTTATTTTCATGCAATTTACCTTTTACCTGGCTTTTTAATTTTTCTAATGTCTGTTGGTCGAAAAATTACAGGAGTTGGTCGGCTGTTACAGCGTAGTTGTATAATACGGGATAATCTCCTGAAACGTTTGTGGGGTGTTGACGTCTTATATACAAACAATTAAGAAAAAGACATTTATAAAAACCTCAAACAAAAGATATGAAAACTTTATTCAACACCTTATTAAAATCAGGTTCAATTGCTATCATTTTATTAGCTTCAGTATTTAGCCTTACTGCAACAGCGGCAACCGTTACAGCAGAAATGGGAATTAACAATCAAGACATTAAAAAGGTAATCATAACCGGTAACACAAAAGTAATTTTAATACAAGGTCCTAAAGAGCATGTTACTATGGATGAACTTGATCTGGAGAAGGTATCGCTGAAACAAGTTGGCAATACTTTAACCATCAGCTCTAATGAAAGCAGCCCGGTAACAGTATTCGTATACGTGAAAGATATCTATCGTATAGATGCTTCAGATAATTCGAGCGTTAGAACTTCAGGTAATTTCAATTTAGAAAATCTTCAGGTGATGCTGAAAGATGATGCAAGTGCACGTGTGAAAGCAACTACTGGTAGTTTATATACTACAATTAATGATCGTGCTAAATTAGAATTAATCGGTACCTCAGAAAGCCACGTATCCAGATTGGCTGGTTTAGCAAAAATGGATACTGATAAATTCGCAGCAGTAAAAACTGATTATGTTGCTGTTTCTGATGAAGTTATTGCATTCAATTCATCAAAAAAATAGTTCTCATTCTCAAGCTTAACTTGATGGCGGTATTTATACTGCCATCACCTCCTCCGCCATTAGAAGAGCCACTATCATCCACTGCCCACATACCAATCGGGCTTGTAGTCTGCCTCACTAAATATAGCTGCAAATTTTTTACCCCATGCATTTTCCACATCAAGTGCAATAACATAGAGTAGAAACCTTTCAAATAGTGCTGGAGTGAGTGAGTGTCTATTTACTACTCGTAACTACCCGGGGGAATGATAATATTCTGGTTACCAATATAAATGGTATTACTTGCGGCACCAGCCTCATTAATCCAATTTAAGATTTTACCCAGGTGCTGGTATCCAGATTTTTAATGAAACTTGATCCGCTGTTCATTTCTGCTATTGTTTTTACAGAGGGATCTATAGTCGCCAGTTGCGCTAATGTAATAATTACCGCCTCTTCCATTTCGGCTTCATCATTGCTCAG
>Ga0247814_10000996_pt1 | contig 18161 bp, 16 predicted proteins | sample UWRJL179409R1_FD_179947 | JGI IMG/M metagenome (GOLD analysis project Ga0247814, IMG submission 179947) | Plant litter microbial communities from Arlington Agricultural Research Station in Wisconsin, United States - UWRJ-L179-409R-1 | ecosystem: Environmental > Terrestrial > Plant litter >...
GCCGGTTTCAATCTCGAGCCGATGCGCATCGAAGATGTGGATAACTTCTGGGCGACCCACGGCACCCACGACGGCCCGGTGCTGTGCTTCGCCGGCCACACCGACGTGGTGCCGACCGGCCCGGTCACCGCATGGCAGATCGACCCGTTCAACGCGCTGATCGATGAACACGGCATGCTCTGTGGCCGTGGCGCAGCGGACATGAAAGGCAGCCTGGCGTCGATGACCGTTGCCGCTGAACGTTTCGTCGCCGACTACCCGAGCCACAAAGGCAAGGTCGCGTTCCTGATTACCAGCGACGAAGAAGGCCCGGCGCACCACGGCACCAAAGCCGTAGTCGAGCGTCTGGCCGCGCGCAACGAGCGTCTGGACTGGTGTATCGTCGGCGAACCGTCGAGCACCACGCTGGTTGGCGACGTGGTGAAAAACGGTCGTCGCGGCTCGCTGGGCGCCAAGCTCACCGTCAAAGGCATTCAGGGCCACGTCGCTTACCCGCATCTGGCGAAGAACCCGATCCACCTCGCCGCGCCGGCGCTGGCCGAACTGGCCGCCGAGCATTGGGATCACGGCAACGATTTCTTTCCGCCGACCAGTTTCCAGATTTCCAACGTCAACTCCGGCACCGGCGCGACCAACGTGATTCCGGGCGATCTGGTGGCGGTGTTCAACTTCCGTTTCTCCACCGAATCGACCGTTGAAGGCCTGCAGAAACGTGTTGCCGATATTCTCGACAAACACGATCTGGACTGGCACATCGACTGGGCGCTGTCCGGCCTGCCGTTCCTCACCGAACCGGGCGCACTGCTCGACGCGGTGTCGGCGAGCATCAAGGACATCACCGGTCGCGAGACCAAAGCCTCCACCAGCGGTGGCACGTCCGATGGTCGTTTCATCGCGACCATGGGCACGCAAGTGGTTGAATTGGGCCCGGTCAACGCGACCATTCACCAGGTCAACGAGCGTGTATTGGCTGCGGATCTCGACGTGTTGACCGAGATCTACTACCAGACCCTGATCAAGTTGCTCGCCTGATGCTCGCTTGCCCCATTTGCAGTGAACCGCTGAATACAGTCGACAACGGCGTGGTCTGCCCCGCCGGCCACCGCTTCGACCGCGCGCGGCAGGGTTACCTGAACCTGCTGCCGGTGCAGCACAAGAACAGCCGCGATCCTGGCGACAACCAGGCCATGGTCGAGGCGCGCCGTGATTTCTTGAACGCCGGCCATTACGCGCCGGTGGCCAAGCGTCTGGCCGAGCTGGCGGCGAGTTATGCACCAGATCGCTGGGTCGATATCGGTTGCGGCGAGGGTTACTACACCGCGCAAATCGCCGAGGCTTTACCGAACGCCGATGGCTACGCGCTGGACATTTCCCGCGAAGCGGTCAAACGCGCGTGCAAGCGTAATCCGGCGATTAGCTGGTTGATCGCCAGCATGGCCCGTGTGCCGTTGGCGTCGGGCAGTTGCCAGTTTCTCGCCAGCGTTTTCAGCCCGTTGGACTGGGAAGAAGCCAAGCGTCTGCTCAGTGTCGGCGGCGGTCTGATGAAAGTCGGCCCGACCAGCTGCCACCTGATGGAACTGCGCGAACGCCTGTACGACGAAGTGCGCGAATACACCGACGACAAGCATCTGGCCCTGGTGCCGGAAGGCATGGAGCTGGCGCACAGTGAAACCCTGGAATTCAAGCTGACGCTGAACAAGCCCGAGGATCGCGCCAACCTGTTGGCGATGACACCCCACGGCTGGCGCGCCAGTGCCGAGCGTCGCGCGGCGGTGATCGAACAGGCCAAGCCGTTCGAGACCACCGTGTCGATGCGCTACGATTATTTCGTTCTTCAATAAACTTTTGGTCTCGGGCAAATGCCCGGGGCCGGCTAAATCCGCGAATGGATTTTTCAGACCCGCAGTGAGGACATCCATGCGCCAACCGGATATCGAGATTTACCTGAAAGACGCCGACGTCGACCACAAGGCCATTTCCGCCTGGCTGGGCGCCGCATTGGGCCCATGCAGCGACTGGGTACAAAAAGGCCAGACCTACAAATGCAAGGCCGGCAACGTGCCCGTGACCTGGCTGCCGAAAGCCGTGGGCAAGTGGAACAGCCTGTATCTGGAAAGCGACCAGACGCCGTGGGACGACGACATCGCCTGCGCCCGCGCCGCATTTGCTGCGCTGAACGTGGAAGTGCGTTGCGCGCCGGGCACGTGGGTCGAGGAAGAAGGTGAAGAGACGGCGGATCGCTGGATGCGCATCAGCGAAGACGGTGAAGAAGAAATCACCTGGAAAACCGCCTAAACACCGATCCCATGTAGGAGTGAGCCTGCTCGCGATTGCGGTGTGCCAGTCGATATCAATGTTGACTGATTCAGCGCAATCGCGAGCAGGCTCACTCCTACAATGGTTTTTGGCGTTCTTGAGGTTTGTGTTACAGGCCTACAACATCCTCAGCCTGCAAACCCTTCTCGCCAGTAATCACCGCGTACTCGACCTGCTGGCCTTCGGTCAGCGACCGATGCCCTTCGCCGCGAATCGCGCGGTAGTGCACGAACACGTCCACCCCGTCTTCGCGCTGGATAAAGCCGTAGCCCTTGGCGTCGTTGAACCACTTCACGTTGCCGGTTTCACGGGTTGCCATCTGTTCATACTCCTTTTTTATTATTGAACAGGCTTTTCGCAGGAAAGCCTTAGAGGAACGTCAGCCTGCGTCCGACGTCCATAAGAGGGCCCCGGCGACAGACCGCCGAGTATATGACAGGTGCGAAAAGTCTCAACAGGAGATTACTTCGCCGCTTTTTTGCCGATTTTCAGCTTATACGGCACACTATCGACCGCCCGAGCATCTGCTCGGTTTTATTCACTCACGCAGAAGCCGTATGACCCGTTCCCCGTTCCGCCGTCTTGTGTTTGGCACCTTGCGCCGACTGTTGTACCTCTGGGTTCGCTCGGAGACGATCAACCAGTCGTCGTTCACCCTCAACCTCGACCGCAGTCGTCCGGTGTTCTACGTCCTGCAAAACCCTTCGCTGACCGATCTGGCCGTGCTCGACACCGAGTGCACCAAGGCCGGCCTGCCGCGTCCGGTGCTGCCGGTTTCGGTGGGTTCGCTGATCGAACCGGCGGCGTTTTTCTACCTGACGCCGGACCCAGACTGGCTCGGGCGCCAGGACAAACGCGGCGCGCCGCCAACCCTGACTCGCCTGGTCAGCGCACTGACGCAGAACGCTGCTGAAGATGCGCAGATCATTCCGGTCAGCGTGTTCTGGGGCCAGTCGCCGGACAGCGAAAACAGTCCGTGGAAGCTGTTGTTCGCCGACAGCTGGGCCGTCACCGGGCGCCTGCGTCGTCTGCTGAGCATCATTGTTCTCGGGCGTAAAACCCGCGTGCAATTCTCGGCGCCGATTCACCTGCGCGAGCTGATCAATCACAACAAGGGCCACGAACGCACCGTGCGCATGGCCCAGCGAATCCTGCGCGTACACTTCCGAAATCTGAAAGCAGCGGTCATCGGCCCGGACATTTCCCACCGTCGCAACCTGGTCAAAGGTCTGCTCAACCAGCCACTGGTCAAGCAAGCGATCCTCGACGAAGCCGAGCGCGAAAACATCTCCGCGGAAAAAGCCAAGGCCCAAGCCTTGCGCTACGGCAACGAGATCGCCTCGGACTACACCTACACCGCGATCCGCTTTCTGGAAGTGGTGCTGAGCTGGTTCTGGAACAAGATCTACGACGGCATCAAAGTCAACCACATCGAAGGTGTGCAGAAGGTCGCGCAGGGTCACGAAGTGATCTACGTGCCGTGCCACCGCAGCCACATCGACTACCTGCTGCTCTCGTATTTGCTGTTCCGCAACGGCCTGACCCCGCCGCACATCGCCGCCGGGATCAACCTGAACATGCCGGTGATCGGCAGCCTGCTGCGTCGCGGCGGCGCGTTCTTCATGCGCCGCACGTTCAAGGGCAATCCGCTGTACACCTCGGTGTTCAACGAGTACCTGCACACGCTGTTCACCAAAGGTTTCCCGGTCGAGTACTTCGTCGAGGGCGGCCGCTCGCGCACCGGGCGCATGCTGCAACCGAAAACCGGGATGCTCGCGATCACCATGCGCAGCTTCCTGCGTTCGTCGCGGATGCCGATCGTGTTCGTGCCGGTGTACATCGGCTATGAGCGCGTGCTGGAAGGTCGTACCTACCTCGGCGAACTGCGTGGCGCGAGCAAGAAGAAAGAATCGATCTTCGACATCTTCAAAGTCATCGGCGCGCTCAAGCAGCGTTTCGGTCAGGTCGCGGTGAACTTCGGCGAGCCGATCAAACTGGCGGAATTCCTCGATGCCGAGCAACCGGACTGGCGCCAGCAGGAACTCGGCCCGCAGTACAAACCGGCGTGGCTTAACGAAACCACCAATCGCCTTGGCGAAAAAGTCGCGCAGCATTTGAACGAAGCGGCGGCGATCAACCCGGTCAACCTTGTCGCGCTGGCGCTGCTGTCGACCACGCGTCTGGCGCTGGATGATCGCGCCATGGCGCGAGTGCTGGATCTGTACCTGGCGCTGCTGCGCAAAGTCCCGTACTCGCCGCACACCACGCTGCCGGAAGGCGACGGCCGCGCGCTGATCGAGCACGTGAAAGACATGGATCTGCTCGCCGAGCAGAACGATGCGCTGGGTAAGATTCTCTATCTGGATGAGCAGAACGCCGTCCTGATGACCTACTACCGCAACAACGTGTTGCACATCTTCGCCCTGCCGGCGTTGCTGGCGAGCTTCTTCCAGAGCGCTTCGCGCATGAGCCGCGAACAGATCCTGCGCTACACCCGCGCGCTGTATCCGTACTTGCAGTCGGAGCTGTTCATTCGCTGGACGCTGGACGAACTCGACGGCGTTGTCGATCAATGGCTGGAAGCGTTCGTCGAGCAAGGCCTGCTGCGTTTCGAGAAGGATGTGTACCTGCGTCCGGCACCGAGTTCGCGGCATTTCGTCCTGCTGACGCTGCTGTCGAAGAGCATCGCGCAGACTCTGCAGCGCTTCTACATGACCGTGTCCTTGCTGCTCAACAGTGGCCAGAACAGCATCAGCGCCGAAGAGCTGGAAGACCTCTGCACGGTCATGGCCCAGCGTCTGTCGATCCTCCATGGCCTCAACGCCCCGGAGTTTTTCGACAAGAGCCTGTTCCGCCACTTCATCCAGACCCTGCTCGACCTCGACGTGCTGCGTCGCGACGAGGCCGGCAAACTGAGTTATCACGAACTGCTTGGCGAACTGGCTGAGGGTGCGGCCAAACGCGTGTTGCCTGCGGAAATTCGCTTGTCGATCCGTCAGGTGGCTCTGCATCGCAGTGAGGATGCTGCAGAAACAGCGGTAACTGCCGAAGGCTGAAACGTGCCGATAACTAACGGAGAGCCCGCCCGGTTCTCCCGTTAGTTGATTCGTGGATAAATAGGCTCACTTTAAAAATCGCGATAAGGATATCGAGATGAGCCCGCTGCACGAACACCCCCCCATCGTCACCGTCGACTTCCGTTTGCCCCCAAACTTCCGCGCTCCTGTGGGCGGTGAGAATGAAACGGTGGTCAGCGTCAAAGTCGTTAACTCCACTTCTCCGATCAACATCAAAGACTGGCGGCACTCTTCAGTCTTCGATGTCGACTGGAAATTTTCTTTCCCGCATCACTACAGCGCAGTCGGCGTGAAGTATCAGATCAACGTTCAGATGTTCCATGAGCAACAGCCTTTGCTCGTGGCGCTGGACTACTTCGTTGTCGTCAACAAAGCTCCGCACCGGCAGACGCTGCACTTGAGCCCGATCGGCTTTCTGTATGTAGAAGTTCAGGAGCCCAGCGTCGTTGCTGAACATGAAGCCGTGACGATAAGCCTGCACGATGTGGATCGTCCCGACACACAACTTGCGCGGGTCACTCACGATGAACGAGCCGCCACTTCGTTTTATCTGCAATACGATCCGGCGAGTGTTATCCCTGGCAAACGCTATGCACTAAGCGGCACTGAAAATCGCTACCACCAATCCATTCTGGTCACGCCGTGGCATGTCGAACTTGCGCCGGTTTCGCCCTCGTTGAGTTCGCGGCTATCGCAGTGGATCTCGCAGTGGCTGGAGAAGCCATTACGTTTGTTCACTGACGTTGATGGCAAAATCCGCTAGATTTCTCTTCGGCGCCGGGATTCTTCCGGCGCAAAAGTATTAGAGGTTCCGATGAAAAAACTCACCCTTCTCGCCGCCGCCACGCTGTTGAGCGCCTGCCAATCGACCACCCCCGCCGGCAAGGCCAGCCTCGATGGCGAAGTGTTCTACCTGCAACGCATCGCCCTGCCACCGAGCGCGACCCTGAGCGTGAGCCTGCAAGACGTTTCCCTCGCCGACGCCCCGGCGGTCGTGCTCGACGAGCAGAAAGGCCCGATCAAAGGCCAGGTGCCACTGCCGTTCCATTTGAGCTACGATCCGGCGCAGGTCAAACCCGGCCACCGTTATTCGGTCAGCGCGCGTATCGAAGTCAACGGTGAGCTGATGTTCATCACTACCGAAAACCACGCCGTGCAACTCGACGGCAACGACCCGCAGCCGCTGAAAATCCGCGTCGACGCGATTCGTTGATTCATTGTCCGCCACCACTTTCTGCAACAAGGAAGCCGCCATGCTCCGCCCTACCCTTCGCTTCGCCGGCCTGTGCGCAGGCCTGATGATCAGCGCCAACGCTCTGGCCCTGTCACTCAGCGACCTGTCCCAACAAGACGCCACCGGCGGCCTCAAGGATGCCCTGACCCAAGGCGCGCAAATCGCCGTCAAACAACTGGGCACCCCGGGCGGCTTCAGCAACAACCCCGACGTGAAAATCGAACTGCCGGGCAAACTCGGCAAAGCCGCGAGCAAGATGAAAGCCTTCGGCATGGGCGCCCAGGTTGAAGAACTCGAAACCGCGATGAACAAAGCGGCAGAAAGTGCAGTGACCCAAGCCCAGCCAATCCTCGTTGACGCCGTGAAGAAAATGAGCGTCGCCGACGCCAAAGGCATCCTCAGCGGCGGTACGGATTCGGCCACGCAATACCTCGACAAATCCAGCCGCGAACAGATCCGCGCCAAGTTCCTGCCGATCGTCAAACAGGCGACCGACAAAGTCGGCGTGGCGCAGAAGTACAACTCGTTCGCCGGCCAGGCTGCGGCGTTCGGTGTAGTCGATGCGAAAAGCGCGAATGTCGAAAACTACGTGACCGAACAAGCGCTGAATGGCTTGTTCGAAATGATCGGCAAACAAGAAGAAACCATCCGCAAGAACCCGGCCGCTGCGGCGACGAGTCTGGCGAAGAAAGTCTTCGGCACGTTGTAACGTCCCGTGTAGGAGCTACCGCAGGCTGCGATCTTTTTGATCTTGTCTTTGCTGTCGAGCGTTGAAAATCAAAAGATCGCAGCCTTCGGCAGCTCCTCCACCAAACCCGCGGCGTAGCCGCACCACTCAACAATGAGCGCAAGCTCGAGTAAAGCTTTTGATCTTGCCATGCCGGCCCCATCGGCAGGCTGAGTGGAGGGGTTGATCCGGGGGTGGGAGCGCAGCGACCGTTTGGCGCAGCCAAACACATCGAGAGGAGGTGCAGCGAAGCAAACCGTAGGCGATGCCCCCCGGATCAATCCCGGAACGAAGGAACCCCGAGCCCCAGCGAGCGGGCCGAACGCCGGGGCCCAGCCTTTTGCTTACTTTTCGGCGTCTGGAAAAGTGAGTCGCCGTAAGGGCGAAACCGCCAGCCGCCCCACCCGCAGAAACGGATATTCACCCAAAACCCCAAGAACATGGTCGGCCCGAAGGCCGCCACGTTAAACGCAGATCAAACCTCCCGGCGAACCCGGAACCAGGCCGCATACAACGCCGGCAAAAACAACAACGTCAACGCCGTAGCAACAATCAACCCCCCCATGATCGCCACCGCCATCGGCCCGAAAAACACACTCCGCGACAACGGAATCATCGCCAGCACCGCCGCCAGCGCCGTCAACACAATCGGCCTGAAGCGTCGAACCGTAGCCTCGATAATCGCCTGCCAAGGCTTAAGCCCGGAAGCAATATCCTGCTCGATCTGATCCACCAGAATCACCGAATTGCGCATGATCATCCCCGACAACGCAATCGTCCCCAACATCGCCACAAAGCCGAACGGCTGACGAAACACCATCAAAAACAACGTCACCCCGATCAACCCCAACGGCGCCGTCAAAAACACCATCGCCGTGCGTGAAAAACTGCGCAACTGCACCATCAGCAACGTCAGCACCACGACAATGAACATCGGCACCCCGGCATTCACCGACTTCTGCCCACGCTCGGAGTCCTCCACCGTGCCACCGACATCCAACAGATAACCATCGGGCAACTCGGCGCGAATCGAATCCAGCGTCGGCATGATCTGCTTCACCAGCGTCGCCGGCTGCTCCTTGCCATAAATATCGGCACGTACGGTCACGTTCGGCAAGCGATTGCGATGCCAGATAATCCCTTCCTCAAAGCCATATTCCAGCGTGGCAATCTGCGACAGTGCCACACTGCGGCCGTTGTCCGTCGGCACCGCCAGACTCGGCAGCAACGACAATTCAGTGCGCTCATGCACCGTGCCGCGCAGCAGAATCTCGATCAACTCATTGTCTTCGCGATACTGACTGACACTCGAACCCGTCAACGAACTCTGCAGAAATTTCGCCAGATTCGCCGTGCTCACACCCAACGCCCGGGCACGATCCTGATCGATGTTCAGGTACACCACCTTGCTCGGCTCTTCCCAATCCAGATGCACATTGACCACATGCGGATTCTCGCGAACCTTGGCCGCAACTTTACGCGCCAGCGCACGAACCTCTTCGATGTGCTCCCCCGTCACGCGAAACTGCACCGGATAGCCAACCGGTGGGCCGTTTTCCAGGCGCGTGACCCGTGAACGCAGCGCCGGAAATTGCTCGTTAAGCGTCTCGATCAACCAAGTGCGCAGCGCCTCACGCTCTTCGATGGTTTTCGCCAACACCACAAACTGCGCGAAGCTCGCCGCCGGCAATTGCTGATCCAGCGGCAGATAGAAACGCGGTGATCCGGTGCCGACGTAAGCCACGTAATTGTCGATGCCGGCGTGATCCTTGAGCATCGCCTCCAGCCGTTTGACTTCACCGGTGGTATTGGCCAGTGAAGCGCCTTCGGCCAGTTTCAGATCGACCATCAGCTCCAGTCGATTTGAGGCCGGGAAGAATTGCTGCGGGACGAAGCGGAACAACATCACCGAGGCAATAAACAGCCCGACTGTCAGCACGATCACGGTCTTGCGATGCGCCACGCACCACTCCACCAAGCGCCGAACGCGCTGATAAAACGGCGTGCCATACGGATCAGGCTGACCGTCACCCGTGCCATGTTTGGCCGCATGAATTTTCGCCAGATCCGGCAGGAGTTTTTCCCCCAGATACGGCACAAACACCACCGCCGCCACCCATGACGCGAGCAACGCGATGGTCACCACCTGGAAGATCGAGCGTGTGTACTCGCCAGTACCGGACTGCGCCATGGCAATCGGCAGAAAGCCTGCGGCGGTGATCAACGTACCGGTGAGCATCGGGAACGCGGTGCTGGTCCAGGCATAACTCGCCGCACGGATGCGGTCGAAGCCCTGCTCCATTTTGATCGCCATCATTTCCACAGCAATGATCGCGTCGTCCACCAACAAGCCCAGCGCCAACACCAATGCCCCAAGGGAGATCTTGTGCAGGCCGATGCCCAGGTAATACATGCAGGCGAAGGTCATCGCCAGCACCAGCGGAATGGTCAGCGCCACGACCATGCCGGTACGCACGCCGAGGGAAAAGAAGCTCACCAGCAAGACAATCGCCAGCGCTTCGACCAGTACCTGAACGAACTCGCCGACCCCGGTTTTCACCGCTGCCGGTTGATCGGAAACCTTGCGCAGTTGCATGCCGGCCGGGAGGTTTTTCTGGATGCGCGAGAACTCGCCTTCCAGTGCCTTACCCAGCACCAGAATGTCGCCGCCGTCCTTCATCGCTACCGCCAGACCAATCGCGTCTTCGCCCATGAAGCGCATGCGCGGCGCCGGTGGATCGTTGAAACCGCGACGCACATCGGCGACATCGGAGATGCGGAACGTACGATCACCGACGCGGATCGGGAAGTTTTTTATCTCCTCGACTGTCTGAAAATTCCCCGAGACCCGTAGCTGCAAGCGCTCACTGCCGGTTTCGAAGAACCCGGCGGTCGACACCGCGTTCTGCTCTTGCAGCGCCTGTTGCACCGCCGCCAGCGGCAAGCCGAGGGTCGCCAGTTTGACGTTGGACAGTTCGACCCAGATCTTCTCGTCCTGCAAACCGAGCAAGTCGACCTTGCCGACATCCTTGACCCGCTGCAGCTGGATCTGGATGCGATCGGCGTAATCCTTGAGCACCGCATAATCGAAACCGTCACCGGTCAGCGCATAGATATTGCCGAACGTGGTGCCGAATTCATCGTTGAAAAACGGCCCCTGAATGTCCGGCGGCAAGGTTTGACGAATATCACTGACCTTCTTGCGCACCTGGTACCAGAGGTCGGGGATTTCCTTGGAATGCATCGAGTCGCGGGCAATGAACGTGACTTGCGATTCACCGGGGCGCGAGAACGAGACGATGCGTTCGTATTCGCCGGTTTCCATCAGTTTCTTTTCAATACGCTCGGTGACCTGCCGCGAGACTTCCTGCGCGGTCGCCCCCGGCCAGCGGGTCTGAATCACCATGGCCTTGAACGTGAACGGCGGGTCTTCACTCTGGCCGAGTTTGGTGTAGGACAACGCACCGACGATGGCCAGCAAAAGCATCAGGAACAGTACGATCTGGCGATTACGCAGCGCCCATTCGGAAAGGTTGAAGCGCATCGGGGCTTACTCCTTGTCCGCCAGATTGACCACGCGATTGGAGCGATCCACCGGACGCACCTGCTGCCCTTCAAGCAACACATGCACGCCGGCGGCCACCACCCAGTCACTGGCGTTCAAACCTTCGAGCACCGGCACGCTTTTCTCGCCGAACGGGCCGATGCGCACCGGGGTTTTCTTCAAGGTGTTGTTGGCGCTGACGACCCAGACGTAGGTCGCACCGTTTTCGGCGGTGAGTGCCGAGAGCGGCACCGAGAGGGAAACGCTGTCGGCCGACTGCACGAACACACGGGCGCTCTGACCCAGTTCGGCCGGGACTTTGCCGCCGGAGAAGGAAATACGCGCCGCAAAGGTGCGCGAACGCGGATCGGCGGCGGGCGACAGTTCACGAATCTGCCCGGCGAAGCGCTGGTTCTGTTGCGTCCACAGCTCGACTGTCACCGGCTGACCGACCTTGAAGCGGCCGAAGCTCTGCTCCGGCAGGCTGATCAGCACTTCGCGCTCGCCATCGGTGGCGAGGGTAAACACGGTTTGCCCGGCGGCGACGACCTGCCCAACCTCGACCGAGCGCTTGGCCACCACGCCATCCTGCGGCGCACGCAGCACCGCGTAACTGGCCTGATTGGTCGAAACGTTGAATTCAGCTTTGATTTGTTTGAGACGGGCCTCACCGGAGCGGTAAAGGTTTTCGGCATTGTCGTAGGCCGAGCGGCTGACCATCTGCCGATCCATCAGGGTCTTGTAGCGATCACGTTCGGCGCGGACCAGATTGAGATTGGCTTCGGCGGCGGCGACCTGAGCGCGGGTGGCTTCCAGTTGCAAGCGTACATCCTGCGGGTCGAGTTCGGCGAGCGGTTGATCGGCCTTTACACGCTGACCTTCATCGACCAGTCGTCGGCTGACTTTGCCGCCAATGCGGAAAGCCAGATCGGGTTCGTAACGGGCACGCACTTCGCCCGGATAACTTTCCATCGCCTGCGCCGAAGGCTCTGGCTGCACCACCATGGCCGGTCGCACGGTGACTTGCGTCGCCTCTTCCTGACCACACGCTGACAAAAGGAACGCCAGACTTACTGGCAACGCGAGGGACAACGCATGGCGGAACATGGTGACGGACCTTTCGCTAATGGTGCTTGGAATAATTATACTGGCGGGTATGTTATTAATAGCAAACTCACCAGTCCAGTAATAAAAGCGAAGAATGTCGAACAATCTTTCAGCTCCAAACGGCCCGGGCCGCCCCAAGGATCTGGCCAAGCGCCAGGCGATCCTCGAGGCGGCGAAAATTCTGTTTCTGAGTCATGGCTATGCCAACACCAGCATGGACGCGGTCGCCAGCGAAGCCGGCGTGTCGAAGCTGACGGTCTACAGCCATTTCAACGACAAGGAGACGCTGTTCTCCGCCGCCGTGGTGGCCAAATGCGAGGAGCAATTACCGCCGCTGTTCTTCGAATTGCCCGAAGGCATTGCCGTGGAAAATGTGTTGCTGAACATTGCCCGGGGCTTTCATCAACTGATCAACAGCGATGAGTCGGTGAATCTGCACCGTTTGATCATGGCGTTGGGGGTTCAGGATCCGAAGCTGTCGCTGATCTTCTTCGAGGCGGGGCCGCAGCGCATGGTGCAAGGGATGGAGCGGTTGTTGACGCGCATTCACGAGACAGGTGTGCTTAGCATTGATCTGCCGCGCAATGCCGCTGAGCATTTCTTCTGCCTGATCAAGGGTGCGGGGAATTTTCGCTTGTTGTATGGCTGTGGGGAGCCGTTGAGTGAAGAGGCAGCAGAGAGCCATGTGCAGGAAGTGGTGGCTTTGTTTATGCGGGCGTACAAACCTTAGCTTCTGCGCTGTTTGGGCTGGCCCTATCGCGAGCAGGCTCACTCCTACAGTGGATTTGTGTGCACTACAGATCAATTGTAGGAGTGAGCCTGCTCGCGACAGGAGCGACTCGGTTTCAGGGCTTGAGCGCTTTCTTCGGGTAGATATCGTATCGACTGGATTTGCCATCCAGCGCATGACTCGGCTTCGGCCCCGCAATGCACGGTGCCTTGCGCGGGCGCTTGACCACCACCCGGTGCGTCGCCAGCGCCAACGCGGCTTCGAGCAGCGCCGGCGCATCCGGATCATCGCCCACCAGCGGCCGGAACAGACGCATTTCCTTCTTCACCAGCGCGGTCTTCTCGCGATGGGGAAACATCGGATCGAGATAAATCACCTGCGGCGGCTCACCTTCCCAGTTCTGCATGACCTCGATGGAGTTGCCCTTGAGCAATTTCATCCGCGCCACGATCGGCGCGACATCGAAATCTTCCGCGCCTCGCGCCAGACCATCTTCCAGCAGCGCGCCAATCAGCGGCTGGCGCTCGATCAGACTCATCTCGCAACCAAGACTGGCCAGCACGAACGCATCCTTGCCCAGCCCCGCCGTGGCATCCAGCACGCGTGGGCGTACGCCTTGGGCGATGCCGACAGCCTTGGCGATCATCTGCCCGCTGCCGCCGCCGTACAAACGCCGATGCGCCGCGCCGCCTTCAACGAAGTCAACGCGCACCGGCCCCGGTGCGTCCGGGCCGAGCTGTTGCAGCTGCAAACCCTGCTCGCCGACCTGCAAGGCAAACTCGCCGTCGGCCACTTCAAGCGGCAGGCCCAGACGCTCGGCCCACTGCGCAGCTTGCGCTTCAAACGTCGGGCCGAGGGCCTGAACATGGATGCGGCATGCCGCGGGTTGCTCAATCATGGAAAACACGCTCAAAAATTCAAGGACCGACAAAAACCGCCGATAACTCATTCAACGCGCATTTTGCCAGAGCTGAGCGTCAACCGAAAAAAATGTCAGGCATTCTTCCCACATCGATTGGCTACATCTCGCCCCATGGCGACTTTAGCCGTCAAAACACTCAAGCACTGAGCGGCGTCAGTCACCTGTGGCAGGATTTCTTCGCCCAGGCGCTGGCTGAACAGTCGAGTGAAGTGGTGCCAGCCTGCGGCACATTTCCACCGGTTGACCTGAACAGCCCGGAAGAACCGACCGTCGGCAGCGAGCTGCACGCGCATATCGTCAGCCAGCGCGAATGCGATGTGGTCGAGACCGAAGTACGCCCGCCAGAGCCGCTGTTCCTGCCGATCGCCGAATTCGAAATGGAGCTGCTGGACAAGCCGTTCCCGGCGTTTGCGCCTGAAGAACTCAAAGCTCAGCAAGAGCAACAGGATTTCGACAGCAGCTGGGTTCGTCCGGTCGTGATCAACAATGGTCACCCGACCCCAGAGCCAGGCCCTGCGCCGCAGAAGAAGCCGCTGTACCTGCCGATTGCCGAGTTCGATCTGGATCTGCTGCAAAAGCCTTTCCCGCCGTTCCCTGCGGAAGAAATCGTCGAGCAACAGAAAGCTCTGGACTTCGATAACGGCTGGGCCCGTCCGATCGTTCTGCAGAACCTGCGCCTCGCCGCTTAACCTTTAGCGACACACGCTCCAGCGTCCGACATCGACATGAAAGTGATTGCGATGGGCGGCGTTGTAATCCGGACTCAAGACCACACTGAACGCATCGCAGGCGCCGTCACGCACCTTGCGCAAAAACTGCGCGTCCTGATTTTGCTTCGGCCAGTCCTTGAGCACGCTGATGCTGCGCCCGTCGGCCAGACGAAAACCGGCAATATCCAGCGCATCGGCGCTGGCGTGGCGGCTTAGCGCCCCGCTTTCGCGGTTGTAGACATTGCGGCAGGCGAAGCTGCCGAGGTGATCGAGACGTGTGACCTTCTGGCCGTATACAGACTGAGCGGCGGGTTGCAGGGTGTGGTGTTCAAACATCGCGTAGGCGACCGCCAACGGACAACTGGCGAGGAAACTGCTGCTCAGCGCCACCTCACCGCCCTGCACGCGCAAGGCGCCGATCAGCGGGCACTTGGCACCCGGGCTGGCGGATTGTTGCGTAACGCGAAGGTCAGAGCTGCTCAATGCCTGGGCGCAGAGTTCAGGGGCACTGCGCAAGCGCATCAGCTTGTAGCCGGTCAGCCAGTTAGGCGCGGCTTTGACGTCCAGTGGCGCCCAAGGATTCCATTGCGACGGGACCTCAAGCCAACCGCGCCAGACACTGACCGCTGCGCCGCCAATCATCAGCAGCACCAGCCAGAATATCCACCGCCCCATGTTCAGCCTTTGAAAAACTGATTGGCCTTGGCGTACGGCATCGACTGCGAGGTAAAGCCGAATGTGCCCGATTGCTGGATCTCTTCAGCGGCGCGGAAGAATTCACCGAACGCCGCCAGCGCCAGTGCCGATCCGGTGCTGATGCGGCGCACGCCCATTTCTGCCAGCTCCTGCACGGTCAGCTTCAAGCCGCCGGACATCAACACATTCACCGGTTTCGGCGCAACCGCACGCACCACCGCCAACACTTCTTCGGCGCTGCGCAAACCCGGCGCGTACAGCACATCGGCGCCAGCCTCGGCGAAAGCCTGCAAGCGGCGGATGGTGTCGTTGATATCGGGATTGCCGTGCAGATAGTTTTCCGCGCGCGCCGTCAGGATGAAGGGGAATGGCAACGTGCGCACGGCGGCGACGGCGGCTTCGATGCGCGCCACGGCATGTTCGAAGCAATAAATCGGCGCATCCGCACGCCCCGTCGCGTCTTCGATCGAGCCACCGACTGCGCCCGCCTCGGCCGCACGAATCAGGCTTTGAGCGGACTCGACCGGGTCATCGGCAAACCCGTTTTCCAGATCCACCGCCACTGGCAGATTCGTCGCAGCGACCATCGCGCGGACATTGGCCAAGGTTTCATCCAGACTCAACGCACCATCGGCCTTGCCCTGGGAAAACGCATAACCGGCGCTGGTTGTCGCCAAGGCCTGATAGCCGAGGCTGGCGAGCATCTTCGCCGATCCCGCATCCCACGGATTGGGGATGACGAAAATCTCCGGACGCTCATGCAGCGCTTTGAAGGCGTGGGCTCTAACGGTTTGCGCGTCCATCGGCAGGCTCCGGGGCAGGAAAAAAAACCGCCTCAGAGCAGGCCAAGTTGCTCGGCGGCGGGTTCTCTGTATAGCTCAGGCAGCGCTGGCAAGCCAGGCAAACGTTGCATCAATTTTGCGTGAAAACGTTGCGCCAGTTTGGCCGCCAACAGGTTGTCGGCGGTGTGCAGGAAGATGTACGGCGTGCGCCCCTCTTCGATCCACTCGGCGATTTTCGCCACCCATGGCACGAGGAAAGTGTCGTTGGCTTCAAGCTCGGGATGGCCGATGAAGCGCACTTGCGGCCATTGCGTGAACGCCGCCGGACGCGTCGGCACTCGGGGCTTTTTCGATTGCGCGTGGATCACCGAAGACTCGGTCGACAGGCAGCTGAACAATGCCCGCGGGTCGAGGCAAATTCGCTCGACACCACGATCCAGCAACAGCCGATTGAGCAAGCGTTCGCTCTCACCCTTGGCGAAGAACTGTTCATGCCGTACTTCCACCGCCAGCGGGCAATCCAGCGCATCGATGAACGCCGCCAGTTCGGGCAGCCGATGCGGCGTGAAACTTTTCGACAACTGCAGCCACAGCGGCGAAACACGCTGGCCGAGTGGCTTGAGTAATTGCAGAAAGGTTTCGGCGGCGGTCAGTTGATCGCGCAGGTCGCCACTGTGGCTGATGTCGCCGGGGAATTTGGCGGTGAAGCGAAAGTGTTCGGGCATGACCTCAGCCCAACGCTGCACGGTAGCGGGCGACGGGCTGGCGTAGAAAGTCGTGTTGCCTTCGACAGCGTTGAATACTTGCGCATAAAGACCGAGGAAGTCAGAGGTCTTGGCGTCTACCGGGTACAGATACTCGCGCCAGGCGTTTTCGCTCCAGGACGGACAACCGAGGTAGTAAGGCAGATCCATCAGATGTACAGATCAAGGCCCAGCACGTCCGCATCCCAATCGACAAAACCGGCGGTGCTCAGGTAGCTGGCGAGGGCCATGGCTACGCTCTTTTTCATCGCACGGTGGTAGATCATGTCTTGCTGACGGGCAGGCAGATTGGCGAGGCGTTGTGCGGAGGCTTTGGCAGCACGGGCGGCCATTTGCTCTTCATTCGGGAATTCCAGCTCGCCATCGATATCGTCGACGGATTCATCCAGCGCCGCATTGCCTTTGCGAGGCTTGCGCTTGATGGGGTAAGACTGAGAGGAAAGGCCGTCTATACGCATAATTTCATGCTCGGTATCGATGATGGCAATTTAGCGGCACCTGACCGACTTAGCAAATCGCCGAGTGATAACTAGAACACATAAAGCGCAAAAGGTTTAAAACCGGAGGGTGGAAACTGACGATTGGCAGGGTTTGCGGAATGTCACACTGGGTTTTGGCGGGAAGCTTGGTGGAGGCCTTGGGTGAGTTTTTTGTGGTGAGGGGATTTATCCCCGACCGGCTGCGCAGCAGTCGTAAATCCTGAGAATGCGGTGTCACTGGAAAAATGCAGGGGAGTGCTGCGCACTCCAACGGGGATAAATCCCCTCGCCACAAAATGTCCTCACCACTAAATCCTCTCAGCACCGGGAAACTGCAAACAGATCAGCGAGCTTTGGGGGTGGCGACTTTGTCGCGCAGGTAAACCGGTTGTGCGTCGTCCGCCGGGATCGATTCGCCGCGTTCCCAGGCGAAGCGCGCCAGGGCCAGCAGGTCTTCGGCGTGGGGCAGCATGCCGGCGTCGGAGCCCGTCAGTTGGACGGCGATGCGCTCGGCATAACCCCAACCGGTGCCGGCACCGAACCACTCGCCACTGGCATCCACCGGCAAAGCGACCACTTCCGGCGGCAACACCGCTTCAGCGCCAACAAGGCGCATCTCCCCCGCCGTCTCGCGGTAGCAACCCCAATACACTTCATCCATCCGTGCATCGATGGCCGCCGCGACCTGGCTCACGCCATGCTCACGCAACGCCCGCTGCGCCAGCACCGCAAGGTTGGACACCGGCAACACCGGGCGCTCCAGCGCAAACGCCAGCCCCTGCACCACACCGATGGCAATCCGCACACCGGTAAACGCGCCAGGCCCGCGACCGAAGGCAATCGCGTCGACCGCTTGCAACGTCGTGCCAGCGTCGGCCAGCAATTGCTGGATCATCGGCAGCAGCTTCTGCGCGTGCAGGCGCGGGATCACCTCGTAATGGCTCGTGACCTTGCCGTCATGCAGCAAGGCAACGGAGCAAGCTTCAGTCGCGGTGTCCAGGGCCAGCAAGGTGCTCATCGATGTTTCCAAAACAGGGGTGGGAAAAAGTGCGTCAGTATAAACAACTACGGCC
>Ga0247814_10000997_pt1 | contig 18161 bp, 15 predicted proteins | sample UWRJL179409R1_FD_179947 | JGI IMG/M metagenome (GOLD analysis project Ga0247814, IMG submission 179947) | Plant litter microbial communities from Arlington Agricultural Research Station in Wisconsin, United States - UWRJ-L179-409R-1 | ecosystem: Environmental > Terrestrial > Plant litter >...
AAATAATGATACACAGCATATTTCGTATCTCAGCGAAAATATCAACAGTTTGGTTAGCGCAGAGGTAACGGCTTTTATCGACGGGCCTTTTACCAGCCTTGAACAGGAAATGGGGCTGAGAACCGATCATCATGGTTTGCTCATCAGCCATATGATCACGATTTCCCCTGAGGGAAAAGCATCCGAAATAAACAATCCGGTTCCTATAGAAATCAATGGTGTTCCTTATTACTTAATCATCAACTTTTCGGATGAACAAACGCTGCTGGAGTTTGAACCTCGTCCTGCTGATTCACAAATCGACATTCAGCAAACCATAGGTAAGTCTATGTCTGGCATTCTATCAGCTCAAAACCTGGATCAGATGTTTGACCGGACTGTTTTAGAGATAAAAAAAATTATCAGCTATGACCGGGTGATGGTTTATCGGTTTAATGAGGAGGGAGATGGTAAAATCATAGCAGAAGCAAAAACAGATGATTTAGATCCGTATTTGGGGCTGCAGTACCCGGCATCTGATATTCCAAAACAAGCAAGAGAACTCTATAAGATTAATTTAACCCGGATTATCGCAGATGTGAACAGTGTTGATTCTGCATTGCTGGGCTACAATGATCAGCCCCTAAACCTTACCCATGCAGGTTTGAGGGCAGTATCTCCGATTCATATCCAGTATTTGAAGAACATGGGTGTAGAATCCAGTTTCAGCATATCACTAATTTCAGGTAAAGAGCTATGGGGTTTGATTGTTTGCCACAGCTATGCGCCGCGATTTATCAATTATAAGGCCCGTGAAGCAGCAAAATTACTGGGTGAGATACTATCTTCGGCACTGGAATACCGCCAGGGGGAAGAAGATAGCGAGTTGTTTTTAACTTTAAACAGCAAGGTTAGCGAGCTGATTGAAAATCTGGAGAAGGAAGAGGATGTGGTGGCAGCATTAAACAACAATGTTCATTCATTGCTGAACCTAACTTCGGCTGGCGGAGTGGCATTGCTGTCAGACCAGCATATCACTACTGCCGGTATTACGCCGGGTGACGAACAGATTAAAGAAATTGCGGTTTGGCTGAAGTCTACCATGTCTGCTACAGTATATCATACACATCGGTTCCCGCAGCTATTTTCTCCTGCGCAGCAGTATAGTGAGGTTTCGGGCGGGATTTTGGTCTATATGTTATCCAGGGAGGCAGCGGAGTTTATCATCTGGTTTAAACCGGAACAGGTGAACCATATCAACTGGGCAGGTAAACCTGAAAAAGAAGGAAAAATTAATGATGAAGGACTGATGTTACTAAGCCCCAGGCAATCATTTGAAATCTGGTCTGACCTGGTAAAAAATACTTCAGAAAAATGGAACCGGGCAGAAATTGCAGCGGTGATCAATCTTGGAGAGCATATCAGTTATATTGCCAGACGCAAGGTGAACGAGATTAAGCGGCTGAATGAACTGCTAACCCAATCGTACGATGAACTGAATGTATTTAGTTATACCGTAACCCACGATTTACGTACTCCCTTATCGGCTATAAAATCTTACGCGGAACTGCTTTTAATCAACAATAAAAACCTGGATGAACAGGCCACAAAAGTACTGTGCAGAATTAATGCATGCGCCGATAGAATGGCTTTGCTGATCAAAGAAATCCTGAGTTATTCGATGTTGGGTAAAGCGGATATTAACTCTGATACAATTGATATGGCCAGGATGATACATCATATCAAAGCAGAAGTTATTGAAGGGTTAATGCCGGAAAACCTACAGTTTGAGATAGGGGAAACACCGGATATCAGTGGTGATGCAGGGTTGATTAAACAGGTGTTTACAAACCTGATCAATAATGCTGTAAAATACTCGGGTAAATCCCAGCCATCTATAGTGATGGTGAAGGGGATAAAAAAGGGGACAGATATCATCTATAGTATTTCAGACAATGGAATTGGGATCGATGATAAGTATTATAATTTAGTGTTTGAATTATTTAAACGGATGGACAACGTGAAAGGGTTTGAAGGAACCGGGGTTGGTTTGGCAATTGTGAAAAGGATTATGGAAAAACATAATGGGAAAGTGTGGTTTGAAAGCAAACTGGGTTCGGGAACAACATTTTATTTATCCTTCGAATGCCTGGATTAATTAAGAATACGGAGATATTTTGCGTGGAAGATGATACGGATTTTGCTTTTTTTATGGAGACAGCCGTTTTAGAGCTAAAAGAAGTTTCGACCATCCAGATTATAGACAATGGGAATGATGCACTGCGTATATTACGCGTACTGGCGACCGACAAGCTAAAGCCGCGGCTAATTTTGCTGGATTTGAACCTTCCCGGAATTTCTGGTATAGATATCTTAAAAGCAATAAGGGATATACCTTTTTTGAGGTACGTGCCGGTAATACTTTTTTCCACTTCTGATAATCCTAAGGATATGGAACGTTCCCTGGAATTTGGAGCAAATTCATATGTGACCAAGCCTAATAGTTATGTAGACCTCATTGTTTGCCTGCAATCTTTTTCAGATTTTTGGCTGCATCAACACGCTAATCTCAATTAAAGCCATGAAAAAAATTCTGTGTATAGAAGATGATCCGGATATTGGTGATGTTATTGAGCTCGCTCTCGGCGATTTATACGATCTAAGGATCATCACCACTACAAAGGAAGTAATGGAAACTATGAAGGTTTTTGTTCCAGACCTTATCCTCCTTGATAACTACATAGGAACTGTAGAGGCAGCAGACGTGATGAAAGAAATCAGAACTGTTGAACACCTCCGCACTATCCCATTTATTCTGTGCTCGGGGCATGCTGATATCAGCAGTATTGCAGCTGACATCTCCGCAACCGCCTATTTGGAGAAACCATTTGACCTGGCAGAACTTTACGCCAGTATTGACAGGATATTAATCTAGCGGGAAATAAAATATTTTCTTTTAGCATAGTGGTGTAGCTAACATTGACTGTCTATAAATGGAATTAACATTTATGACAGAGAAACCTATAAGCAACACTGCGGCAAAAAATCGGGTGGTATTTTACCTCCTCGATGGCGCACGTCCCGATATTTTGAAAGAATTAATTGATGAAGGACAATTGCCGCATCTCAAATGCCTCACAGATGAGGGAACTTTCCGTAAAGCAACAACCTGTTTTCCTTCTACTACCGGACCAGCCTACCTGCCATTTCTGACTGGTCATTTCCCGGGAACAATGAATATCCCGGGGATCCGCTGGTTTGACAAAAAAGAATTTAAACGGACACGCTGGAATACGATGGCCATGCGGTCGTACTGCGGACCGGAAGCGGGGTTCTTTAATACGGATATGCCGGCAGATAAAGCGACATTATTTGATCTCCTGGGTGATTCCTATAACCTGTATAATATGATTACGAGGAATATTCCGGATGAATTTGACCTTGGGAAAAAGGGTAAAAGCTTGCTTTATACCCGCGCGCATTTTGGCAAAAGGCATCATCCGGTAGATCTACAGGGCCATGCGCGGGTGATGGACTTGCTGCATAGCGGCAAAGATTTTGATTTTCTTTTTGCGGTGTTTCCAAGTGTGGACTGGGATTCGCATTATCACCATATCAGGGACCACCGTACGGTAGAGGCCTATAAGATAGCGGATAATAGTATTGGCGAGCTAAGGGCCTTACTGGAAGAGAAGGGTTGGTGGGACAATACGTTGTTTATGCTGACTTCTGATCATGGCCTTACACCCACACATACACATTTTGATCTGAGCGACTGGATGACCGGGCAAGGTTTGAAAGCGGTAAGCTATCCGGTAATATGGCGGTCGAAGCCCCAGTCTGCCGTGATGATTTCGGGAAATTCATTTGGGAGCATCCATTTGCTGAACCATGAAGGTGACCATGCACTGAAAGAATGGGAGATTATCCAATATTTTGGGGCGGAGAGAATGGCCAGGCTGCTTGATGAAAAGGCGGTTGACTTTGTGACTTACCGGGGCAATGAGGAAGGACAATATTATGTGCATAACCGGAATGGTAAAGCTTTGATTACCTCTGATGGTAAGTATTACCGGTACGAACCTGTTGATGCTGACCCATTGGAACTGGGTGTAATTGACGCAATGGATGACCGGGAAGCACTGGAGCTGACATTTGAAAGCAAGTATCCGGATGCACTGGTGCAGCTGGTGCAATTGTTTAAAGGGAGCAGGGCTGGGGATATCATTGTGAGTGCCGCCAATGGGTTTGACCTGCGTGATTTCTGGGAATATCCTGAACATAAAGGTTCTCATGGTTCACTAACGCGGGAGCATATACATGTGCCATTGATTTATAATCAAAAAGGCTGGGCAACAGCTGCCGCCCGCACAGCAGATATCTTTCCAAGTATCCTTCATTGGATGGAGAAAGCTCCGGTGGCTTGTGAAGGAATAGCGCTCAACCACATTAATATTCATGCCAGCTACTAAAACTATGCAAAAACAGGAACTGACCGAACCGAAAGCAAAGGCTTTTGATGTTGTTTTTAACAGGAAGACGATTATAAAAGGATGTTTATGGTCTGGCTTAATCACCATAGCCTCCATTGCGGTGATCTTTTTTTATAACCATACAGGCGATACGCTAAAGGCGCTGTCTACGATTAATATCAAATTTATCCTGATCTGTTTAGTGATGGTATTTGCAGACCTGATGCTGGGCAGCTGGAGAAACCATATTTTTATACGGAAGTTAAACCCGGAGATATCACATTGGGTAAGTTTTAAAGCCAATGTATCCAATATGTTTATGGGTGCTGTTACACCTTTTCACAGCGGTGCTGGTCCGGCACAACTGTATGTGTACAACCGCAATGGGGTAAAGGTACTGGACGCTTTTATCGTAAGCCTGATCAATATGGGGTCTACATTGTTGTTTATGCCCATTGCCGGTTTATTCGCGATTATATTTATGAATGATCAGTTGGACAGCGGACTGGTACCTACATTGCTAAGGTATGGGTTCTCTGTGTTTTTTATATTTCTTATCGCGTTTCTACTGGCATTTTGGAAGCCTTTGTGGGTTGGTGCTATGCTGCAGAAAGGGGCTGGGTTATTTGCCAGGGTGTTTCCATCAAAAAAAGATAAAGCGAAGAAATGGGGCATAACCTCTTTTAATAATATCTTACAGTACCAGCAGATCTGCAGTAAACTGTTAAAGGATAACCCGCTGCTTTTTCCTTTGAGTATGCTGATCACCACGCTGCTTTACCTTAATAAGTATTGTATGCAATATGTAATTCTGTTAGGTTTAGGAATCCACACCGACCTGTTACAGGTAATCAGTATACAGGTGCTGATCCAGTTTATGATTTATTTTGCACCAAGCCCCGGGGGCAGTGGCTTTGCTGAAGCCAGCATTGCCGTGCTGTTTGCAAAGATTGTTCCGGCCTCCGTATTATCCGTATTTACTTTGTTGCAGCGGTCGTTCCTTTTGTTTTTTCCTGCATTAATTGGAGCTTATGTGGTAATTAGTTTGCTAAAAAAGCATACGGAACAGGCAAAATAGCATCGGTAGGCGACAAGCTACTCCCTCTTTGACTGACTTTTTGCCTCGATAAGTAGCAAAAATTTATTTACAGCCTTCAATTTTAACTGTTTTTATAATTAAAATAGAAATAAGATGCTAAATCTTCTGGAATTGGCAGATTTAGCGTCTTACAGCTTTGTGTGTTGTAACATGTTGTGCTGTTATTTATTAAGTGCAACCCTGTTCAGCAGGATAAAAACCGTATTAAATAACATTTCTTGCTATTGTTGCGCTTTAGTCAATTCATATTCTTTTAATCCTGTAAAATCTTAAAATTAAGGTAGCGATATGAAGGTAAATGCAATTTTTATGGTGTGTTTTTTAAATAATTAAAAATAATTTGACTGTTTTATCAAATTATTTTTTGTGGTTACAATAAAAGAGCATAGATTGGTGGTCACTAAAACGAATTAGCAAAAATTATGAAAAAACAACTACTAAGTTTATTCATGCTTCTATTTTTAGGCGCCGCGCAATTGATGGCCCAAAATAAAAGTGTGACCGGAACCGTGCTAGGTTCTGATGATGGACTACCTCTTCCAGGTGTGAACATTCGGGTAAAGGGCAGTACTACTGCAACCTCTACAGGTTCAGACGGAAAATTCAGGATCAGCGTATCTTCTGCTGATGTATTACAAATCTCTTACCTGGGTTACACCAGTACAGAAGTGCCGGTTGGGAACCAGACTAACATTTCTGTAAAGCTGGCAACAGACTCAAAACAGTTAAACGAAGTTTTAATTACCACAGCATTGGGGATTAAACGTAAGTCGAAAGAAATTGGTTACGCTACCCAGCAGGTGAGCGGATCTGCACTTACTTCGAGCCGGCCAACCAATCTTGCAACAGGATTATCTGGTAAAGTTGCGGGTTTACAAATCAACCAGGCAAACAACCAGATTGATGCGGGCGACCAGGTACGGGTTGTGCTTCGTGGTAACCGTTCCTTTACAGGAAATAACCAGGCATTACTGGTATTGGATGGTGTAATTGTGCCATTAGCACAATTAAACGCGATCAACCCAAATGACATCGAAAATGTTAACATTCTGAAAGGTGCGAATGCTGCAGCTTTATATGGTTCTGATGCGTCTAACGGTGTAATTATCGTAAGTACAAAACGAGGTGGAAATAAAGATGGAGGTGCTGTTACTTACACTAACTCTACTTTGATGAATACTTTGTCTTACTTACCAAAACTGCAAACAGAATTTGGTGGTGGTACAGATACAGATATTTATGGTTTCCCACAGTATACGCCATTTGAAAACCAGACTTTTGGTGACCGTTTTGATGGTAGCATGAGAGTTGTTGGTCGTCAGCTGGAAGATGGTTCATATCAAATGGTACCCTATACCTACAAAGAAGGTGCTAAAAGGGACTTTTTTGAAACGGGTATTGATGAGCAAAATGATATCAGCTTCTCTGGTGGTGGCGAAAAAGGTTCTACTTATATCAACGTACAGCGTATCAACAGTAAAGGATATGTTCCGGGTGATAAGTCTAACAGAACTGCATTCCGTATCAACGGTACACGTGTAATTACACCTAAATTTACTGCGGATTATTCATTTGATTATACTCAAAGGAATTATGATAAAAGTAACAACCAGGTTTATAACAATATTTTAAATACTCCGCCAAATATTCAGATTACGGATTATAAGGATACTAAATCTTTATATGGTAACCCGAATAACTACTATAACGATTACTACGCCAGTCCTTATGTAGGTTTACTGCAAAACAGGAACAAAGAACGCCGTGATGACATTTTAGGAAATTTATCAGTGAACTACAAACCTACTGAATGGTTAAGCTTCTTAGCACGCGGTGGTATCAGTACAAAAAACAGACAGGGTAAAGACAGAAATTACGCTTTTACTTATTCTCAGTTTGCCCATGATTCTGGTAAGGCATCTGCGGCTACTGCATATACCAGATCTTCAGTAAATGATTATAATGAATTTGAAAGCCGTTATACAGGTGACTTCCTTGCCACTGCTACTAAAACGTTTAACCGGTTCAAATTTACATTGATTGGCGGTGCACAGGTAATTCAGAAAAACTATAAATACATGAATGTGAGTGGTAGCAATCTTGTAATAGATGATTTGTTTAACGTAAATAACCGTACCGGTGAACTGGGTGGTTCTGAATCTGAAATGAATTCCCGCCAGTTGGGTGCTTTTGGGGATTTAACTGCTACCTATAATGACTACCTGACATTACACGTTTCAGGAAGAAATGACTGGGATTCGAGATTAAACAAAAACAACCGTACATTCTTTTATCCAGCGGTAGACGTAGCATTTACGCTGACTGATGCTATTCAATCTTTAAAAGAAAGTAAAGTAATCAGTAATTTAAAAGTAAGAGGTGGTATCTCGCAGGTTTATGCAGTACAGATTGATCCATACAGACTGATTTCTACCATTGGTGCAGCAGGCGGATTCCCGTACGGCAACCAGGCGGGTTTCACACTTGGAAACTCTGTATATGATCCAAATCTGAAACCAGAACAAACTGTATCTAAAGAGATCGGTGTTGATGTTGGCTTTTTAAACAACAGGATCACTTTAGAAGCATCAGCTTATACTCAAAAAACAAAAGACCAGGAGATTATTACAGGAGTTGACCTTTCCTCTTCTACGGGTTATACCAGTGCTGTAATTAACACAGGTGTTGGTCAGAATAAAGGCGTGGAAGTAACATTAAACGCTGCACCGGTTGTTGCTTTGGCTAATGGTTTCAGATGGAATGTAGGGGTGAATTTTTCTTATAATACCAACAAGGTATTAGAGTTGTACCAGGGACAATCAAGTTTAAGTATCGGTGATAATAACTATATCGTATTGGGACAAAGTTATCCTTCATTACAGGTGAGTTCTTATCAGACCGATCCTCAGGGACGTACGATTGTTGATGCCAATACTGGATTACCAATAGCCAACCCGGTTAACAAAGATTTCGGGCAAACTAATCCAACCACTATTATGGGTATCAATACCAGTTTCACCCTGAAAAACTTCACCTTATCTGGTGTAGCGGAATACCGTAGCGGAAACGTGTTTTATAGCAGTTTGGCGAGTACATTAGACTTTAGTGGTGTAAGTTATACTTCGGCAAGTGCTGGTCGTGAGCGTTTTGTTTATCCAAATTCGGTTATCCAGACTTCTCCGGGTGTATTTGTACCCAACACTGATGTGAGTGTAAACAATGGTGGCGGCTCTTTCTGGTCTGGTGGTATTCGCAGGGATGTTGCCTCAAACTATGTAACAAGTGCTGCATTCTGGAAAATCAGAGAGCTGTCATTAGCTTACCAGGTACCAATATCGTGGTTGCAATCGCATGGTAAGTTTGTGAAAAGTGCAAGTATCGCATTAGTAGGAAGGAACTTATTTATGTTCAGACCAAGTGATAACATCTTCACAGATCCTGAAATTAACGTAGGTACTGGAAACGCACAGGGAGTAAATAACCTGAACCAAACACCTCCAACCCGTATTTATGGTTTCACCGCATCTATCGGCTTTTAATAACTAATAAAGAGACATGAAAACGAAAATAATATACTTATTAGCAATCTCCACACTGATGTTTGGAGCTTGTAAAAAAGGTTATCTGGATATCAATGAGAATCCAAACAGTGCAACAAGTGCCAAACCTTCATTAATTTTGACAGGTGCGTTAAATAACACAGCAGCATATACTACCGGTAGTTCGGTATTTTACAGCTTTGCTGCCTTGTGGATGAACTACTGGATGACACCAGGTGGTGTATCCGGATGGTTTGAAGAACGTTCTTACAACTTTACTTCAAATTATTCTGGTTCTACTGCTTTATGGGCAAATGCTTATGATAATATTAATGATTACCAGTATCTGGAAAAAAATGCAAAAGCATCGGGTGAAAATTTCTATGTAGCCATTGCTAAAACAATGAAAGCATGGGACTACCAGTACCTGGTAGATTTTTACGGAAATATCCCTTATTCACAGGCTTCTCAATCTGTAGTATACCTTACACCTAAATATGACAAAGCGCAGGATATCTACGAAGATTTAGCAAAACAACTGGATACTGCGGCAACGATGTTCAAAACTGCAAGTGTGAGTGATGAAGCAAAAGCTGCTGATATCATGGCAGGTGGTAACCTCACGAAATGGGGTAAATTTGCAAACACGCTTAAATTAAGGATCCTGTTAAGACAATCCGAGATTCCTGGAAGAGAAGCATATATCAAAACTGAAATTGCTAAGATTGATGCAAACGGTATGGGTTATATTACATCGGGCAACGGAATTGGAAACAATCCGGGTTATATCAATACTGCAGGTAAACAAAATCCATTTTATGCAGTATACGGTTATCAGGTTACCGGAGAACGGACTTCTTCCCATGGATATATGCTGGCAAGTGACTATGGTATGAACTTCCTTAAAGATAACAATGATCCAAGGTTAGGCCGTTTTTATACCACTGTAAATGATGGCGCCGGATCGGCTTACGTAAGTTTAGAATGGGGATCTGATGTAGGAGCAGACCAAACTGTTGCCACTGTTTCGGCAATTGGAAGGGGAGTGCTTAAGAACTTTGATCAGACACAATATATTATGACTGATTTTGAAGCTTTATTTATACAGGCAGAAGCTGCACAAAGAGGGTATATCAATGGTGATGCAAAAGCGCTTTACGAAGCTGCAGTTACTGCAAACTTTGTTTACCTGGGGCTGAAAGCAGAAGAAGCTACAACCTATCTCACTGAAGAAGGAGTTGCTACCTGGGATACCAATGCAGATAAAATAGCTTTGATTATCAAACAGAAATGGGCAGCGATGAACGGATCAAATGATATTGAACCATGGAGTGATTACCGTCGTTTAGAATTGCCTGCAGATATGCCAATCTCAGTAGCTTCTACGGTGACTACACCAAAAATCCCGGTTAGAATGTTATATCCTCAGCGTGAATACAATACCAATTCGGCAAATGTTGCAGCAGAAGGAACAATCAACCAGTTTACCTCCAGGATATTCTGGGACGTTAAATAATTAATAAAGAAAAGATGATGAACAATTATATATTAAAAGGGATGGTGGCAATCACCTGCATGGTGGGACTATCTTCTTGTTTAAAAAACAAAAATGAGCAGCCGGACTTTTCGAGTTCTACTCCATTGATAGAACTTCCGGTAAATTCTCCTACGGGAGACGGAAGCCCTAATTCTATACCGGTTTCTTTAACACTAAGTGAGAAACCGTCTGATTTTAAATATTATATCAATTATGCGGCGGCAGAGGCAAATCCTACAGATTTAAAGATCAACCTGGCTTTGGATACTACCTTAATTACAAGGTACAATATCGCCCATCCTGATGCTAAAGTGAAGTTATTGCCAGCAGCAGCATACAATACGAATTTTACTGCTACCATCCCTGCAGGACAACGTAAAATGGAAATTCCGGTTACATTCAGGTCTATCCTGCTTAGCCCGGATACAAGCTATGCGTTGCCGGTTACAGTTACCGATGGAGCAGGTGTAACAGTAAGCAAAAACTTTGGTTCTATGATTATCAGGGTAGGTGTGAAAAACATCTATGATGGGGTTTATAGTATGAAAGGATATGTGGTAAGACAAGATGATACAGGTGGGTTAATGGGATACATTAAGGCAGGAGTAACGACCGACTTAGTAACCGATGGAGTAAACAGCAATGGATTTACCCAATACTGGGCAAATGGCGGTGGTATTGCCGGTATCGACCAAACTACACTTAGCGTAGATCCCGTAACCAATAAAGTAAAGGTATTTAGTAAAGCTAATGCTGCATTGGTCAACTTGCCAGGATATGACAACCGTTATGATCCTGCAACTAAAACTTTTTACTTGTCATTCTACTGGGGTAATGGTCCTACGCACAGAGCGGCTACGGATACATTAACTTACGTTAGATCGAGATAATCAAAATAACAGGAAATCTGCAATCTGAATAGATTTCGATTTTCAATACAAACAAAAAAACGGCAATTTCAGTGATGAGATTGCCGTTTTTTGTTTGTCTATTCCTTGGTGCATCACTCTATGCGATGTCCGGGGTTTAATTTAAGCTGTTATAATAACTGAACAATGCAGTTAAATCCGTCTCTGATTTTAAATCGGTATTTGATTTTGCAAGATAAGATTTGACGGCCTCCTGTTTGTCACTAAATAAGGTCAGCAGGTCTTTTTGAGATTTAGTAATTTCCTTTGTTACCCCATCTTTTCTTGAATAGTATTTTACACTATGCACTATCGTGTTTGTTTTCTTTTTCGTATACCAATCCTCGGATGTTGATGGCTTTGCAGTATAAAGCTTTAAAAGTTCTGCCTTTCCTGTAACCACCTCCTGTAAAAATATATTTTTGTTATTGACATTGCTCTTGATAAACGTCTGGTCTTTACCTGTACTGTCTGCAATAGTAAAAGCAGCTATGGAATCCTGCACAGTATAAACACGGTCGTTATCCAAATACTCGAGCTGTTGCAGGTAAACATTGTACCGCAGCGCTTTCAGTTTAAAATCCTTTTTAGCTGTAGTTTGAACAGTACTTGGAACAAAGTCTGGATTAAAATAAGGAGTACCTACAGAGATATCCTTATTATTTACCCGTAAAGGTTGCCCCGGTGAACTGGTAGTAAGGTTTTGAGAAAATGACAGGTTAGCCGTAAGAGCCATAACCGCGGTAGTAATCAGGATTTTTTTCATGTTCTAAGAGGATAATATGATATAAACAGTAAAAGCAATAATTTAAATAGGATTATAGGACGTCCCTCGGTTTACTTTACAAGTTGAAGGCAAGGGTAATAATATTACACTAAATATAACAGTTTAATCGCTATATAACAAGTGTTTAGTATGTCTGTAAAAGGTTTAGGAAATATATGGCGTTATTCTGGAAACATTTAGTTGTAGTTATTTTATGGAATAAATCGCTGATTTCATAACTAATAGCGGGATATTACGTTAGTTGAACTACAAGACAAATAATTAATGAAGATCTGGACGATATCCTACGATGGCAAAGAATGCCACCCCTCCCTGGTTGATGAACAATGTAAGCAACCCTACCCTCAAATCATCTTCCTGCTGGATGATACCAGGTTCGTCGTGGAATTTGCCAACAGGAGCGACCACAGGATGTGTACTTCCGGCAAACATGTAACGGTAGAAGTGATTTCCTGGAACCGCTCTGTACGGCACAAAGGTTTGGCTATTTTTAAATAAGGAGATTATACCCTGGCCAGGGGAAGGGTAAAGATAAATGTTGATCCTTTATCAAATTCGCTTTCTGCCCAAATCTCACCCTGGTGCCTGTGTGTGATTTCTGCGCAGAGATATAAACCAATGCCAAAACCAGAAATGGAATGCATATGGCCAGCCTCTACACGGTAATAGCGGTCGAAAATCTTATCCAGGTCATTAGGTTTAATACCCATACCCTGATCTTTTACACTGATCTGGGCTACGCCATTAATGGTGACGCAAGCCACTTCAATTGTACTGCCCTGAACAGAGTACTTTACAGAATTGCTGATCAGGTTGTGGATTACTTGTCCTATTTTATCGCGGTCTGCATCCACAAAGGTGATTTCTACGGGGGCGAATATGATGTTATGGGTTTGAATGGTAGCTAAATATTCATCTTCTGCTTCTTTAACCAATATCGACAGATCGAAAACCTGGCGGTCAATATGTATTTTGCCTGATTCCAGCCGGGAAATATTTAAAAAGCCGTTGATCATATTGGTCATCTTTCCTACCTGATTATTGGCTTTTTCCAATGCCCCTATAACGAAATCATCTTCCTGCTTTTTTAATTTCATCATCAGCAGCTGAATATAACCCTTCATGGAAGTGAGCGGGGTTTTTAATTCGTGGCTAACCATTCCTATAAAATCATTCTTGCGGATTTCATCAATTTTCTTTTCGGTAATTTCATGCAGGATACCGGTAAAAAAGTCTTTGCCTTCGGCTTGCTGCATTTCGCCAAGTCCACGTACCCAGCGGATTTTGCCATCGTTATGCCCGATAATTGGATATTCGATATCAAAGCGGGAACCATGGGCAAAGGTAGCCTCTACCATAGCTGTAACCTCCTGACGGTAATCCGGGTCGATCTGTTTAATGGCGGCCTCATATGAAAAATCTTCATCCTGGTGGTAACCAAAAAATTGTTTGAGCTTGGGTGAGGCGATAAAAATACGGTCTTCGGCATTGATACGGAAAGTACCCAGACCAGCCGCATCGATAGCTATACGGAGGTTTTCTTCGGCACGTTTAATTTCTGCAGCTGCCTGTTGCTGATCAGTTATATCCATTACCAAACCGGTGAAAGCAGCAAAAGCACCGGACGAATCTGTTTTGAGGTTGCCAATGGCACGCAGCCAGCGCAGGCGGTTGTCGTGCAGGCCGATTACTGAATAAGTGACATCATAATCACCATTATTATAGATTGCATTCTCTAATTTTGTGGCAACGTAACCCCGGTAATCTTCTGTGATTTGGGCCAGTGCCTGTTCAATAGAAAGTGGCTCTTCGGGATAATATCCAAATAATTCTTTCAGGCGGGCATCGGTAACAAATTCCCGTGTGACGGAATGGATAAACCAGGTGCCAAAATTAGCGGCATTAACGGCTAAACGAAAGGCAACCTGACCTTCTTCAATTTTATCCTGCGCCAGGACAAGCTGATGGTTTACCAGAGCCAATTCTTCGTTTGTGGCTATTAATTCTTCGTTAGAGGCTGCGAGTTCTTCGTTGGTTGCGGCTATTTCTTCATTGGTGGCAGACATCTCCTCATTGATGGCCTGTAGTTCATCTGCACTCTTTGCGAGGGAATTTTCCCATTGTTTAAGTTCCGTGATATCGCGGGTGGTACCGGCAACGGCTTCTACTTCGCCATCCTGGTTAAGTACTGGTGTTAAGATATAATCGTATATCCGGCGGCCTAATGTAGCATGTGGAAAGGCAACTTCGCCACGTACAGGCTTTTTTTCTTTGCGGATCTGGTCAATTTCCCTTTCGTGCATAAGGGCATGCCAGGGTTCATATCCATTCTCGAGCAACGACTTCCCTATGGCTTCGTCCCACGTTTTGCCCCACATATTAAGCAATGCAATGTTTGCATAGGTAAAACGATAGTCCAGATCAAAAACATACATCAAATCGGGCGTATTGGAAGTGATCGTTTCGTATACCCGTTTTTGCTGGTCTGATTGCGATTGTGCTTCTTTTAATTCATCTTCGATGCGCCTGCGTTCTGTAATGTCGCTGGCTGTACCAAACCATTCGATGATCTCCCCGTCATTGTCCAGAATAGGGACTGCCCGGGAGAACGTCCAGCCGGGTGTTGCATCCGCGCGTAATACTCTGTGTTCTAACTCATATATTTTTTTGTGACTGATCGCATCATCAATAGCTGCCTGTACTTTCTGTACATCCTCGGGGTGGATATAATTAGATTTCCAGTCCTTGCTGGGCGCATGGGAATCCTTTAAAAACCCACGGCCATCCAGTTCCCGCATTTCCTGCCAATCAGCACTTACGCTATAGATTACATCTGATGTAGCCGTAACAAGGGCCATAAAACGTGCATCCATGGCAGCAATCCTGGGTTCATGTGAGGAAGTGGTATTCGAAAGGTTAGTCATAAATGTCAGATCAAACGGTCACAAATATTATAAAAACGCAGAAAAATAATTATTGTTCATCATAAATGAAAATTAGGTGAATATTAAACTGCTATGCTTCAACAAAGAAATTGAACGTTTTGCCCTCAAAGGTCAATACTACAACCCCACGCTGCGGTTTGTCGATAATTTTATTGCACAGCTCTTGACGTCCTTTACTGCTGTTTAATATGGCTTTTACGTCTTCATTTATCAATGGCTCCTCCGTGCTAAATTGAGTGAACATGTTTGTGGCGGCTCTATATAAGTTGGCCAAAATAATTGCTTTGTTCATTTATTAAAAGGTAGTATATACAGCTAAAATAGTCATACTTTTTAAGTAAATACAGATTTACAATTATTTGTATTGTTGAGCATAATGTTGATCTAGCTAATTGAAATATTCAGTATTATCAAGGTAAGCCCTCCAAAAAATACCAAATGAATAAATCATTAGCTGCGCTGTAGCATAATCTGTCTTGAAAAGCTAAGTAGTAATTTATAAAACAATCTCTGCATTGGTTGCTTTAAGAAAAGGATAATTAAAAATTTCATTATGGTGAATCAAAAATTTGCGCTTGTTACGGGCGCCACCAGCGGTATAGGCCGCGAGCTGGCAAAACTGCTGGCCAAAGACCAGTATAATCTGGTTATTGTAGCACGCAGCCAGCCTGAACTGGAGCAAACTGCCAGCGAACTCCAGAACGAGTATGGAATAGAGGTAATTACTATTGCTAAGGATCTCTTTATCAAAGAAAGTGCATTTGAACTGTATGAGGAAATAAACGGACGCGGTATTGTTATCGATATCCTGGTGAATGATGCAGGGCAGGGACAATATGGCGAGTTTGTTGAAACAGATATCTACAGGGAACTGGATATTATCCAGCTAAACATCTCGGCCTATGTGGTACTGTGTAAGTTCTTCCTGAAAGAGATGGTTGCAAGAAATGAAGGAAAAATCCTGAATGTTTCTTCTATAGCAGGTGAAATGCCCGGTCCGCTGCAGTCGGTGTACCATGCAACCAAAGCCTTCGTGACTTCCTTTTCAGAAGGAGTCCGCAATGAAATTAAAGATACCAATGTAACGATCACATTGCTGGAGCCGGGGGTTACAGATACCGGATTTTTTGACAAGGCTGATATGAATGATGCCAGGATGGTGAAAGAAGGACCAAGAGCAGATCCGGCCGATGTGGCCAAAGATGGTTATGAAGCTTTGATGGCTGGAAAAGATAAGGTGATATCTGGCTTTATGAATAAGGTAATGACCTGGACAAGTAATATCATGACTGATACGAGAAATGCGGGTAACATGCATAAAATGATGGAGCCTGTAGCAGACGATAAAAAGGATCCTGAATCAACAAATTAAATAGTAGTTACTCAAATCAAACCTATGGAAAATAACGAAGATCTGCAAAGCAGTAAAGGACATAACCCAGGATCACTGGATGAACATAAACAGCAGGCTGATAAGCCTACGGCTGAATCTCCTGCAACAGCAGGTATTGAAAACCGCGATGAAGATGCTGCGGATCCGGCAAAGGCGGAGGAGGAAACGTCAAAGGGATTTGACAGGGACCAGGTTGCGATTGACCTGGGCCTGGAAGGGGAATAACAATAAGGGGTTATGACGAAAAGTCATAACCCCTTATCTTTACACTGTAAATTTCCTGGAAGTGATAAAACCGCTTTGGTTAGGGATTAACCTTTGCCTTAAGCGCAACAGCTTCCTGAAGATGTGCCTGAAGTGTAGGTAATTTACCGTTAGCCATCGAACGCAGGTCGCCATCTGGTACACCCATCGGGCTGGCTGCGGTAGTGAACAATGCAACAGTTTCCTGATGTGAGGTTACCATGATATTGACAAATTCCTTATCAAATGCATCTCCGCTGAGACCGTTCAGTTTATCCAGGTTTTGTTGCTCTTTCTGCATCAATGCAGTAGGTATGGTCCAGCCTTTTTGTGTAGCCAGGTTTTTCATTTCTACACCAGCAGTAGTATGGTCTGTTACCATATGTTCACCGTAATGTTTAACATCTGCATTTACCCCTTTTGAAACTGCTAATGCACCAGATGCGATCTCAAAGCTGTTCGCGCTGGATGCTGAGTTTACAAAGTCCTGGTTAGTCATTACATACTGTTCGTTATTATCATCGTCGTCTTTACAGGCTGTAAAAGACCCAACGGAAAGAAAAAGTAATGCAACCAGGCAAATTTTTGGGTAGTTAAATTTCATCGTTTTCATAAGTAAATATTTGTTTTTATAACCGGTCAACACCTGCTGATGATGAAAGTTTATCTATTTTAAAATACGCGTGTTTACCGAAATGCAAGTATTTATCGCGTGTGTTATTGTCTAAATACGCTAATATCGATGCATTTGCTGGCAATAATTAGAATGGGGGAGCTCAGGATTCGGACCTGCTGATATGCGCATACATATTATGCATCACATGCATATGTGGGCCTGTTAATACAGCTAAGGCGAATATGGCATAAAGAAACAAGTTATCATCCTTTAACCAGACGAAGCAAACTAGCCCGGTTATACACATGCCTATAAATACTATTAAACTGTTTTTAAGTATTTCCTTAAGCACTGTACGTTGGTTATATTTGGTGTCGAGCTGTAAATAATTAAGGATGTTCTTTAAGGAGAAAATAGAGTGCCAGAAAACAAAGTAAAAAGTGAAGCTTAAGAGTAAGGGAAGCTGATAGATGATTAGTGCTAAAATAACCAGGGATATGACTTCTTTCCATGAAGTAACGTTAAATTTTTTATAAACCAGGCTGTATACAGCTGCAGCAAGTATAAATACACCAAGGTTGATTAAAAGAACCTGAGGAGGGTGTAAGCTGATCCATTGTAAGATACTTAGCGCGGCAGGATT
>Ga0247814_10000998_pt1 | contig 18157 bp, 11 predicted proteins | sample UWRJL179409R1_FD_179947 | JGI IMG/M metagenome (GOLD analysis project Ga0247814, IMG submission 179947) | Plant litter microbial communities from Arlington Agricultural Research Station in Wisconsin, United States - UWRJ-L179-409R-1 | ecosystem: Environmental > Terrestrial > Plant litter >...
TGGTTTTTATCGGCATTGAACTGTTCCAAAGCTGATTTCAAATTATTTTGAGAAACCTGAAACTGCAGTAGTAATTGTTGTTTTACATTGTCAATTTGGGAACTGATTTTTTTTGTATCCTGTTCTACTTGTTTAAGCTTGTATTTGTTTTTGTTACCTGAAAAAATATTCCATTCCAGACCAAGACCGGCAAAATAGTATCTAGAATCCTTATTTATTTCAAAATCAAAATCCTGAAAACCGACATCGGCAAATCCGCTTAACTTTGGATACCAATACGATTGTGTCAGCTTGTTTACATTTTCATTAATTTCGCTTACCTGATTGAGTTTTGAAATCTCTTCTCTGTTCAGGGTATTCTCGGTCACCATTACATTTGGAAGACTTTCCTTGTTTTTATCAATTGCAATTTCAGTATCTAGTTTTTGATTAATCAAAAAGTTAAAATAAGATCGGGCATTATTGCTAAGTTGTTTTGCCGTTTCCAAATTGGCAGCAATTCGAATGACTTCATTATCACTTCGTAAAACCGCTGTACGGTTTATTTTATCATTTTTAAATAAGGATTGGTTGACTCTTTGGTTTTCCTTAACCAATACCAAAGCATCTTCGTAAATTTTAATTCCCTCTAACGATTGCAAATACTTGTAATAGGCAATTTTTATATCCTTAACCAATTCTCTCTGGTAGATTTCCAATTCTATTTTTTGTAATGAAGTCTGCTGATTTTTAATTTTCTTGTTATAAATAATTTCAAAATTCAGCAGTGGCATTGTAGTATGAATTTTTGCATCATAAAAATTATCTGGATTTATAAGAACAGATTGGTTTTGTAAAGTTGGAAAAGCGTTCGAATTTGTAATTTGATTTAAGGTGTTATATACCGGATTTAGCATATCACCTATAGGAATATCAATCGTTCTTCCGCCGTCGGCCACAGTGTAATTTGCATTTAAGGAAATGGTAGGAGAGAATAAGGAACGTGCTTCTTTTAAAGCCCACATACTTTTGTTGATATCAAAATTATGTTGCTTGATAACCTCGTTGTTTTTTAATCCAATCTCGATGTAATCATCGAGTCTGCTTTGGGAATATCCTATAAACCCAAAACTAATCATGCTAAATATAATTGCTTTTTTCATTTTAGTATACGTTGTTTTTAAATTGAACACTGTTCATTTTTTTAGTCAAAAAAAAGTTTAAAGTTTCTTTATTATTTTTAAATATTCGTTGTACCCTTCTGAGAGAATAGTATCAGGGTTAGAAAATTTTACACCTTTGGTTCTCTGGCGAATTTCCAGACAGCACATTCCGTGTACTAAACTCCAAATCATAAAAGATAAAGCTTCTAATGTATGTCCCTCAAAATGCCCTTCGTTCATGCATTCTTCAACAGTTCTTTTTAGAGCATTAAAAGTATCCACTCCTTCATTCCATGCTGCTTTTTCAGTACTTTCAATAAATTCCATTGGCGCTTTAACGATAAACATCAGATCGTACATTTCGGAATTTTCCATAGCAAATTTCAAATAGGTAAAACCCATTTTTTTAAGACGCTCCATTGGATCTTTAATCGCAAACAATTCGATAAAATAGCCTCCTAGTTCTTGAAAACCGATAGAGTGGAGATCGTGAAGAATAGCATTTTTATCTTTAAAGTATACATAAACAGTTCCTACACTGTAATCAATTTCATCAGCGATATTTCGAATAGTAGTTTGCTCAATACCTCTTTCCAGGAAAAGCTTTTTAGCTCCCTTTAAAATTAGCATTTTTAAGGCTTCTTTTTCACGTGCTTTTCTTTCTGCTGTACTCATGGTGCAAATGTATGTATATTTTTTGAACAACGTTCATTTTTTTTATAAATATTTAATTTTCATCAAGTAGGATGTATTTTAGTTCCTTTTGAAGACGGTAAAACAGCTATTCCTTTAGAAAATATTTGTAGATTGGCAATTCTTTAGTTAATTTCTAATTGCCTTATTTTATAGGGTTTTTGAAAAACGAAATAAAATCTTTAATCGTTAAATGAATAATTAAGAACTATGAAAAAAATATTTCTATCCCTGTTGTTTATGGTATTAAGCATGAATGCTTTTGGACAACTATCTCAACAGGAGACACTAGAAAGGGAAAAATTATATTCCATAAAAAGTGTTGTATCTCGCTATCATAACAATTGGACACAAAAACATTACCCAAAACGGATTCAAGAGTTTATAAAAAATCCGCTAGAGAGTGGAGAAATTGTGTTTATTGGAAATAGTATTACTGAAGGAGGCCAGGATTGGAGCAAGAGATTTGGTTTAGATCATATTCGCAACCGTGGAATTGCGGGAGATGTTACTGATGGCGTATTGAAACGTTTAGATGAAATAGTTTATTTTAAGCCAAAAGCAGTCTTCTTGCTTATTGGAATTAATGATCTCTTTAGTTTTCATCATAACGAAGATAATTCTAATTTAAAATATGATAAAGTTGTTCCATCACCTAAATATGTAGGGAAAAATATACTGAAAATAGCAAAAAGGATTCATCGTAAATCGCCAGCTACAAAGATTTATGTACGTACACTTTTGCCAACCCGAAGAGAATATCTGAAAAAAGATATTCTTTTAGTAAATGAAATAATTAAAAAAAATGAAACTAAAGGCATTTATAAAGTTATTGATTTATATTCTCAATTTGCAGATGCAGAAGGTCAATTGACAAAGGAACTGACTAAAGATGGTGTTCATTTAAATGAAAAAGGGTATGAGAAATGGGTTAAGTTCGAAAAAGTAATTCTTGAAAGCTTGTAAAAGAATCATAATGTGTTGACAATAAGTATAAAAATTAAGAACCTGTTTGTAAATGTTATGGTGTTTTCACGCGCATTTCAAGTAATGTGAAGAATTTTTGGATATAAACAGTTTTTAAAACTTTATAATATTCCCATTTATCAACACGTAATATAATGGGAATTTTGTAAGTTTTTACTATTTTAGTAGGGGTTTTAATTAATATTTTTTAATAAATTTGGAAAAATTACACGTCTTTACCTTAAGAATAGTTTTTTTAACCAATAATTTTCGGAATGAATTTCATATTAAAAAATTGATTCGTCCGTATTACCCCAACATCAAATGATATTAATTGTAGACGATATTAGAGCAAATATCATTGCGCTAAAAAAAACACTTGAGTTCCATAATATCGAAGTTGATACAGCAGAATCAGGAGAGGAGGCACTAAAGAAAATTCTAAAAATAAATTATTGTCTTATTATAATGGATGTTCAGATGCCTGGTCTGGATGGTTTTGAGGTTGTTAATATTTTAGCTGGAAATAAAAAAACCAAAGACATTCCTGTTATTTTCTTGTCGGCTATAAATATCGAAAAGAAATATATTTTTAAAGGATATGAAACCGGTGCTGTGGATTATATAACTAAACCTGTCGACACTGATTTATTGATTTTAAAAGTAAAAACATTTTTAAAAATTTATGAGCAGCAAAATGAATTGAAAATAATGAAAGAGTTGCTGTCTAAAGAAATTAAGATACGCAAAGAAGCTCAGGAAAATTTAGAAATTAAAATTGCTGAAAGAACTAAAGAGTTAGTTTTAAAAAATGAAGCATTAGAGTTCAACAACCATGAATTACAACAATTTTCATGGGTAGTATCGCATGATTTGAATGAACCTCTCAGGAAAATTCAAGTTTTTATGGGCATAATAAAAGATCTTTATTTACCAGATGATGATAAAGCAGCCTATTATATTGATCGCACCATTAAAAGTGCAGGAAGAATGCAAACTCTAATTACTGATTTACTAGAATATTCTAGATTATCATCTAAGGTTATCCCTGAAAAAACAGATTTAAACATTGTTATTCAAGAAGTGATTGCTGATTTTGACTATTTGATAGATCAAAAAAATGCAATCATATCTGTAGACAAATTGCCAGTAATTGATAGTATTTCTAGTCAATTAAGGCAAGTTTTTCAAAATCTGTTGGGAAATTCTCTTAAGTTTTCGGGAAAGGTTGAAACTCCTCATATTCAAATTAGTTCCCAATTTATAAAAACAAAAGATTTTGATGCAGAAACTGACCCAGAAGGACAATTTTGTAAAATTACAGTTACTGACAACGGAATTGGTTTTGATGAAGTTTACCTGGATAGAATTTTTGTGATTTTCCAAAGTTTGAATGATCGCCGAATTTATGAAGGAACAGGAATAGGTTTGGCTATTTCGAAAAAAATAATTGAGAATCACAACGGAATGATTACCGCAAAAAGTCAATTAGGTAAAGGCGCAAGTTTTATTATGATTTTACCAATAAATAGCAATATATAATCATTGGAGTATAATTTATGAAAAACAATAATTTTAAAAGAAATTTATTAATAAGTTCAATCGTTTCACTGCTGGTTTTGACCATTAGTTCTACAGCTTCCTATATTAGTATAAAAAAATTATTAGATAGCGTTTTTTGGGTTAATCATACTCAAAAAGTTATTTATAATTTAAATGAAGGAAGTGCCTTAATTACCGATGCACAAACTAATATGCGTGGTTATTTAATTACGGGAAATGAAGATTTTATCAACAAGCTTAATGAAGCTCAGTTAGAGTCCAATACTTTTTTTGATGAAATAGATAAATTAACTGTTGATAATCCATTACAGCAAAAAGCATTAAAAGATTTAAAGATTCTTAGAGCCGATTTTTTTAAATATTTAGAGACTCAAATAAATAATAAACGATTAGGGAAACAAGTATTTACTTTTGATCTCAACGGCGGTAAAATAAGAATGGACGAATTGCGTAGAAATTTTAGACGCATAGAGAACAATGAACAAATTCTTTTAAAAGAGAGAAATGAAAAAGCAGAACTTTATGGAGATTACAGTTCTATTTTAATCGTAACTGCTTTTATTGTGGCTTTTATTATTTCGATTATTTTTTTAATTAGAATTTTAAAAGATTTCAATGTCAGATCGCAACTGCAACACAAACTGGAACTTAAAGATAAAGAGATTGCCGAGAGAATCGAAGCCATAAGTATTATTGCTACCAATATATCAAATGGTAATTATGATATAAAAGTTGAAGATACTAAATCGGATAGTTTAAGTAGCGTAGGAGAGTCCTTGAATAACATGAGTTCTTCTCTAAAAAAGTCATTCAGTTTATTATCAGAAAAAGAATGGATACAAACTGGTATTGCTAAGCTTAATGATGTAATGTTAGGTGACAAATCAATGACCGATTTGACTAAAGATGTTATCGAATATTTATGTACTTATACAAACAGTAGTGCAGGTGTTTTATATGTTTTAGAAAACAACGAATTACACTATTCGGCAGGATACAGTTTTATTCCTAATGATGATAAAAAAATCATTAAAAAAGGAGAAGGTTTATTAGGTCAAACTATAAAATCAAAAAAAACACTTCAGTTAAAAGAAATTTCCTCAGATTACATTCAAATTAATTATGCTTTAGGAGAATTAAAACCAAGCCATATTGTGGCTTTCCCATTATTAGATAATAAAGTTGAAGGAGCGATAGAAGTGGCTAGTATTTATGGATTTACGGATCTTCAGCTGGAATTTTTTGAAATTGTTCGTAATAATATTGGTATTGCAATAAAATCAGCTCAAAACCGAAAGCATATTCTTGAATTATTAGAAGAAACAGAGGCACAATCGGAAGAGTTGCGTATTCAGCATACAGAATTAGAAGGAATGAATGCCGAATTAGAAACGCAAACCGAAAAACTTCAGGCTTCAGAAGAAGAGCTAAGAGTACAACAAGAAGAATTAGTGCAAACAAACGAAGAACTTTCGGAACGCAGTGCTTTATTAGAAGAAAAAAATATTGAGATTCAAAAAAAATCAGAAGCTTTAGAACTGACTACCCGTTACAAATCAGAGTTTTTGGCTAATATGTCTCATGAATTGAGAACACCTTTAAACTCTATTTTGCTTTTAAGCCGATTATTAGCCGAAAATAATAGTAAAAGTATGAACGATGAGGAAATTGAATTTGCTCAGGTAATTCAAAGTTCCGGAAATAGTTTGTTAGGTTTGATAGATGAAATTTTGGATTTATCTAAAATTGAAGCCGGAAAAATGGAATTGGAATATTTAGATGTTTCAACAAAGGAAATTACCGATGGCTTATCGAATTTGTTTTCTCAGGTTGCTAAAGAGAAAAAAGTAAAATTTGAAATAATTGCTAACGAAGCTCCATTGGTCATTAGAACCGATAAAATGAGATTAGAGCAAATTCTTAAAAATCTAATTTCTAATGCGATAAAATTTACGGATAATGGAGAAGTCACTTTAGAAATAAAAGTAAATACAGATGATGATAAAATAATTTGTTTTATTGTAAAAGATACAGGAATTGGAATACCATTAGATAAACAACCCTTAATTTTTGAAGCTTTTCAACAAGCCGATGGATCTACAAAACGTAAATATGGCGGAACAGGGTTAGGTTTATCCATTAGTAGGGAATTAGCAAAATTACTACATGGAGAAATTATATTAAATAGTGTTGAAGGTGTAGGAAGTACATTTACACTTTGCTTACCAAAATTTGGTTCACAAATTAAGAAGGAAAGTGTTGAAGAATCAGTTGTTCCTGAGATAGTGATTCCGGAGATTGAATCGAAAAAAGTTGCAAAAAAGAAATATATTTCCAGTACAATTCCAGATGAAATTGAGGATGACAGAGACTCTATTTTACCAGGAGATAAAGTAATTTTAATTGTTGAAGATGACAGTAATTTTGCTAAATCATTGTTGTCTTTTAGTCGAAAAAGCGGTTACAAGGCTGTAATTGCTGTTCGGGGAGATTATGCGCTTAATTATGCTGTTTTATATCAACCAGCGGGTATCCTTTTGGATATTGAACTTCCAATAAAAAGTGGCTGGGAAGTTTTAGAGGAATTAAAAGGGAATGTACAAACCAAGCATATTCCGGTTCATATTATGTCTTCTCATAAATTAAAACAAGAAAGTTTGTTAAAAGGAGCTGTAGATTTTCTGGACAAGCCCGTAGCTTTTGATAAAATTCCGGAGGTTTTTGTTAGAATCGAACATATTATTAATAAAGAATCCCAAAAGGTTTTAATTATTGAAGATAATCCAAAACATGCAAAAGCTTTAGCATTCTATTTAGAAAGTTATGATATCAATTCGGAAATTAAAAGTGAAGTTTCTGAAGGTTTAGTAGCATTAAATAAAGAAAGTGTAGATTGTGTAATTCTTGATATGGGAATCCCAGATAAGCAAGCCTATGAAATTTTGGATGGTGTTAAAAAAAGTCCAGGATTAGAAAATATTCCTGTAATTGTATTTACGGGTAAAAGTTTGTCTCTTCAGGAAGAGGTTAAAATTAAAAAATATGCCGATTCTATTATTGTCAAAACAGCTCATTCTTATGAAAGAGTATTAGATGAAGTTTCACTTTTTTTACATTTGATGGAAGAAAACAGGGCTACAGACACTAAAAAAGAAAATTATAAAAAATTAAGTCTGCTAAATAACATTTTGCATAACAAAAAAGTGTTGATTGTGGATGATGATGTGCGTAACATCTATTCTTTAACAAAGTCATTAGAAGCTTTCAAAATGAACGTAATTACAGCATTTGATGGTAACGAAGCTATTAAAATGTTAGCTGAAAATCCAGATACTGATATTGTTCTTTTAGATATGATGATGCCTAATATGGACGGATATGAAACTGCCGAAAAAATAAGAATCAATCCTAAATTTATAACATTACCTGTAATAGCGGTTACTGCTAAGGCAATGATGGGAGACCGCGAAAAATGTATACAATCAGGCGCTTCAGATTATATCACTAAACCTGTGGATATTGATCAATTATTGTCTTTATTGCGAGTGTGGTTATATGATAAAGTTTAATAAATAGCATTAATTATGAACAAAAAGAGACTCTTAATCATTGACGATGATCCTAGAAATATTTTTGCATTAGTAAATACTTTACGTTACAAGTCTTACGATTGCCTTTCTTGTTTAAGTGCCGAAGAAGCTTTAAAAATACTGGAAACAGATGAAGTTATAGATGCGATATTAATTGATATGATGATGCCGGAAATGGATGGTTATGAAGCTATTCCGTTGATTAAGAGTTTGCCATCCCGTAAATCAACTGCAATAATAGCGGTTACTGCACAAGCTATGACAGGAGATAAGGAAAAATGTTTAAGTGCCGGAGCCGATGATTATGTTTCGAAACCTATAGATGTAGATAAATTGCTTATTGCATTATCTAAAATTTGAATTGAATTATGATAGAAGATATTGAATTAGAGGTTTTTATTAATGATGTTTATGAATATTATGGTTTTGATTTTGGAAATTACTCTAGAGCGTCATTAAAAAGACGCGTCAATAGAATATATGAATTAGATGGCTTAGTTAATTTTTATGAGTTTTTGTCCAAAGTAAAGTACAATCCTGAGTATTTTAAGCGGGTAATTGATGAAATTACGGTTAATGTAACTGAAATGTTTAGAGATCCCTCTTTTTATAAAGTGGTACGCAATGAAATTTTACCCTTATTAGCAACTAAACCTTTCATTCGTATTTGGCATGCAGGCTGCTCTACAGGAGAAGAAGTATATTCGATGGCAATCTTATTAAAAGAGGCTGGTTTACTGCATAAATCTTTATTGTATGCCACAGACATTAATTCTCAGGTATTAGAAACGGCCAAAAAAGGAATTTTTCCTTTACGAATGATGAAAGAATATTCTATAAACTATAGAGATTCTGGTGGAGAAGAAGATTTTTCTAATTATTACATTGCTAATTATGGGAATGCAAAATTTAGCGAAGAATTGATTAGCAAAATGGTTTTTTCGCAACATAATTTAGTTTCAGACACCTCATTTAATGAATTTGATATGATTTTATGTCGAAATGTTCTAATATATTTTGACAATGATTTACAGAAAAAGGCAATCGAATTATTTGATGAAAGTTTGTCTTATTTTGGTTTTTTAGCCTTAGGAACAAAAGAAACAATAAAATATTCCATACCCCAAAATAGATACAAACAAGTACAAAAGGAAAAAATATGGCGAAAAGTACAATGATTTCTAATTGTAAAGTAATAATTATTGGAGGTTCAGCTGGGAGTTTACAGGTTTTAATGGATGTATTGCCTTCGATTCCTATGATTCATTCTTTAGCCATTGTTATTGTACTTCATCGCAGGGCTTCGGATGATTTAACATTAGAAGAATTAATAAAAGTTAAGGCAAATATTCCAGTTAAAATAATAGAAGATAAGATATCCTTCAAACCTGGATATTTGTATGTTGCACCCGCTAATTATCATTTGTTGTTTGAAAAAAATAGTACAATTGCACTAGATACTTCTGGAAAAGTCAACTACAGCAGACCAAGTATAGATGTTTCATTTGAATCGGTATCGGAAATTTATGGAAATACTGTAATCGGAATTTTATTATCAGGCTCTAATTCGGATGGAACAGAAGGATTAAAAGCAATTCAAAAAGCTGGTGGTTTGGTTGTAGTCCAAGATCCTGCATCAGCAGAAATGCCTTTTATGCCCAAAAATGCAATTGAAAATCTAACTCCAGATTATGTTTTAAATCCACAGGAAATAGTAGAATTTATTCTTTCGGTAAATAGTAATTGATAAGTATATGGTTGAAAATCCAGATGCATAAATAGTTAATTGTCTTTTACATTATTTTCATAACGACTTAATCCTTTTTGCAAAATAGATTTTATGCGTTCTCGTAAATATTTAGGGCGTAATACTTCCAGACTGTCACCAAATCCTAATAATATGCGCTCCATTTCATAATTGTGGATTATGAATAAATGAATGATTATACTGCCATCTTCATTTTCTTTTATAAGTCTTTGCGAATTGTGTAATGGTTTTGTAATCACATAAGGAGCATTGTAACTATCAATCCAAAGCTCGATACGTCTGGGCTGTAAACCAGTATTTACAGTTACTCCAACTACGTTTTTGTAATACGCATCAGCATTAAAATTTTCGTCTAAATAAGGTAAATTGAAATCATAATCGATAGAAATAATCCGGTCTAAGGCCAAATTAACAATCGGTTGGTTTTGTTTTCTACGCCCAATAAGAAACCATCGGTTGTTGAATTCTTTTAGAATAAAAGGATGGAAATTGAATTTCTTTTCTTCCAGAGATTTGAATGATTTGTAAGTAATTACCAAAACTGTTTTCTTGATTATAGCCTGATAAATTTCTTCCAGAAATTGTAATCCTTTTAATTTTTCATTTTTATCTAAATGAATAACGGGCTGGCTTTGTGATTTTTCGGCATAAATTTTATCTTCTAATCGTTGTAAAATATCCGAAACATCATTAAATAAAGAGAAATCCTTGAATTGCTTCAACATCGAAACGGTTTCAGTCAAAACGTTCATATCCGTTTCCGTCAGCGGAATATCGGTAATTGAAAAATCTTCCTCTTCATATCTATAATACTTTTTGTCATATACCACAATTGGTGCATTATATCCCAGTTTTTCACTGCGCATCATCTGAAGATCTGCTTGTATGGTGCGTTTGCTTACAGGATTCTTTTTTCCTTCATATTCATACAGAGCATCGCTTACTGCTTTAATTAAATCTTCTAAAGTCCAATTCCTATAGTGATTCTGGAGGCATTTGTCGATAGTTTTATATCTGATCAGTGCATTTTTATTTAACGCCATTTGTATGTGTTTATAATCAAATTTAATATTTCTTTTTTACTACGCAAAATAACTGCGCAGTAGTTTTGAAATCTTTGCTCAGGAAATAAAACAAGTTCTTTTATAAGCTGAATTTTATCAAAGGAGACTTTGATTTACAATATCAAACAAGTCCAGTTGTGTGTTTCTGTATGGCACCATTGTAGAATACTTTTCGCGAAAGCGCATGATGTTTTTCTATGCAGCTTGATTTGGAGGTTTTAGGCTGTTTTCCAAAAAGCAGTCCCAATCTATGGGTCGTGGGTTCGATTCCCACTCACAGTAATGTGATAGTTCAGTTGGTTAGAACAATAGAAAATTTGCAGGTTCGAATCCTGCTCCAATCGTAATGTTTGGGTAGACAAACGGTAAGTCAGCAGACTCAAAATCTGTATTTAAGAGAACATCACTCTTAAAAAGATGACCAAAAAAACTGATTTGTCTTTGTCAGTGAAACCAGGATTTCAGGATCCAAAATTTTACACTCATGATGAAACCAGTGCGAACAGAAATGTATTTTGGATGAGGCTTTTTCTTTTCGATTTGATTGGTCTGCAATTTGTCAAAAATTGTTTTTCAAAATAGAATTGATTAAAAATTGCTGTAAACGAATTACAAACTGTTCGTCCGTTTTTTTCAGAGGACAAAGGCAAAGAGGTTTTTTATAAAATAGTGAAGAGATAGTATTAAAAAAATAATTAAATTATATCAGTCATGATTAAAAGAGTAAAAATAGAGGCGTACCAAGTAGGTTTGGTATTCGAAAACAGAAAATTAATTGAGGTATTAGAAGAAGGTGCTTATTGGTTATTTGGTAACAAAAACGTAATGTTTTACGATATGAATTCGCAATTTCAGGCACCATTTGAATTAAATACTTTATTGCAGCATGAAGTATTAACTTCTATGTTGGAAATTGTTGAAGTTGCTGACAGCGAAATTGTTTTGCAGTTTGTTAATGGGAATTTTAAATGCGTTTTGCCAGCTGGACGATATGCTTTTTGGAAAGGAATTATCAAAAATGAATTTATAAAAGCAGATATTTCCAAGATTGAAATTAGCGAGAATATTGCTGTAAATTTATTAGAAAATGCACAGCTGCGAATTTTTACACGAAAATACATCGTGTCCAGCAATGATAAAGCTTTGTTGTTTGTCAATGGAAATTTTGTAAAAGAATTAAAAGCGGGAACCTATTATTTTTGGAATAATGCTTTAACAATTGAGGTGAAAACAGTTGATACAAGACAGCAGCAGCTGGAAATTTCAGGTCAGGAATTGTTAACTAAAGATAAGGCAGGCATAAGAATTAATTTCTTTGTGAGATATAAAGTTGTTGATATTATAAAAGCTTTAGTTGACAATAAAGACTTTGATAAACAACTGTATGTTGCCATGCAGTTAGCTTTGAGAGCCTTTGTTGGCGGTTTGACATTGGATGAATTATTGGCTAAAAAGGATTCCTTATCCGAAGCTATTTTGGCTGAAGTGGCACTTAAAATTGCTGCATTGGGATTGGATATTTCTGATGCTGGAATTCGGGATGTAATTTTACCTGGAGATATGAAAGAAATCATGAATCAGGTTTTGGTAGCCGAGAAGAAAGCACAAGCCAACAGTATTATGAGAAGAGAAGAAACCGCTTCAACAAGAAGTTTATTGAATACTGCAAAGTTGATGGAAGAAAATGAAATGTTGTGGAAATTGAAAGAGATGGAGTATGTAGAAAAGATAGCCGATAAAATTGGTGAGATTACTATTTCAGGAGGCGGAAATATTATTGGTCAGTTGAAGGAAATCTTCGTGAAGTAAAAAAAGAAAAAAAAATGAAAACACAAATAAACGGAACAGATATATTAGAATTAGGATTCCCAGAAGGAAAAATAATTGGGATTGCCTTAAAAATAAACAGTAAAAGAAACGGATTCACAAGAGACGAAATGATTACCAATTTCAAAAACGTCTTAGAAACTCCGGAGAATTATATCGGTGATAAAATCTTCAGCAAACTGGCTGTGGCTTTAATCGAAAAATCGAATGAAAAACCAGAAGATTTCATTGCTTTAAATCAAAATCCGAATGCGTATTCGGCTTATGGTTTAGAGCATATTGAAGACGGAGCCAGAAAACAAATGGAAGTTGCCATGAAACTGCCTGTTACAGTCGCCGGAGCTTTAATGCCAGACGCGCACCAGGGTTACGGATTACCGATTGGTGGAGTTCTAGCCACAAAAAATGCCATTATTCCGTATGGTGTTGGGGTTGATATTGGGTGTAGAATGGCGTTGTCGGTTTATGATATTCCAGAAGATTTTTACTTTGAAAACGAAGCTAAATTCAAAAGAGAATTAATTGCGAATTCGATTTTTGGAGCGGGTCACGGATTTCAAGGTCAGTACAAATCAGATCATGTGGTTTTGGAAAACGAAACGTTTAATATGAATCCGTTTGTGAAGAACTTGAAAGACAAAGCCTGGTCGCAATTAGGATCTTCCGGTGGTGGAAATCACTTTGTGGAATTCGGAATCATGGAATTTGCGAAAGACGATGCGGTTTTGAATATCCCAAAAGGAAAATATGTAGCTTTATTGACACATTCAGGTTCACGCGGAATGGGAGCAACCATTGCCGGACATTATACTAAAATCGCCAAAGACGAATGTAAACTTCCGGAAGTGGCAAAAAACTTGGCGTATTTAGATATGAATTCCCAATTAGGACAAGAATATTGGCTAGCGATGAATTTGGCGGGAGATTACGCTTCGGCTTGTCACGAGATTATCCATAACAAAATGGAGCGCGCTTTGGGTGCGACGATTTTAGCCAAAGTCGAAAACCACCATAATTTCGCCTGGAAAGAAATCTGGAACGGCGAAGAAGTGATCGTCCATAGAAAAGGAGCAACTCCAGCTGGAAAAGGCGTTATGGGAATCATCCCGGGAAGTATGACCGCACCTGGATTTTTGGTGAGAGGAAAAGGCGAGGAGAACGCCATTAATTCGGCTTCGCATGGAGCAGGAAGACAAATGAGTAGAACCCAAGCCATAAAAAACATCACACAAACCGAAATGAAATCGATACTGAAAGATCATGGCGTTACGCTTATCGGCGCAGGTCTGGACGAAGCCCCAATGGCGTATAAAGATATCAATCAGGTGATGGAAGCGCAGCAAGAGTTAGTAGATGTTGTAGCCAAATTTACGCCGAAACTGGTGAGAATGGCTGATGACGGAAGTAGAGAGGATTAGTTTCTTTTGAGATGATGAGATTTCTCATCACAGCGATTATCCTCATTTTATGTTATTTCGACGTAAGGAGAAATCAAAATAATACAAAGAATACACCGGAAATAAAGAATACGATGATTTACTTGAAATGGCAGACAATCTAATAGCTTCAATTGAAAAGCATTATACAACATCAACGCTTCCTGAAAAACCGGATGAAGAAAAAGCGATTCAGGCTTTAATTAAAATTCGAGAAGAATTGTATCAATAAAAACCAAACCCCGCAAATACTAATTGGCGGGGTATTTTTTTGGAATCAAAAGCTACTTTTAGAATCAGGTGATTAGCATAATTTTTAACATTAAAATAAGGTTATCTCAGTATAATCCTATTTTTTAATTTAGTATTTTACAAGTTCAAATAAAAGCCGGTAAAAAAAATGAATATCAGCATATCCGTCAGGCAATTAGGGAAAAAGCATCCCATATTTCAGGAAAAAAGTATTTCTTTAGATACTTCGGTACCAGTAGTTACCGTTGGTACTTTCATCGAATTAATCGTAAAACATCAGGTAGAGTTATTCCATTCTGCTTCATTTGAATGGGAAGACCAGGACACCATTCATCTTCCAAAAGAAAATTACCTTCCCATCTTAACAGATACTGGAAAAGTAGGTTTCGGAGCGGTTTACAATCACAACAAAGTAGATGTTGCCAAAGCGCAGGAAAATACCATTGTAGCTTTTGAAGACGGTTTGTATGCTCTGTTTCATGGCGATGACCAACTCGAATCATTAACCCAGGAAATCGATCTGTCCCAAAATAAATCCATCACTTTTATCAGGCTGACGTTTTTGGCGGGAAGTTACTGGTAATTTAATTGTAAAATGTTTTTTGTAAAATGTAAAAAGCAAGAAGATAAGAATTAGATAAATAATAATTCTATGATTAGTTTTGATTCTATTGCATATCACATTTTAAAAGACAAATACCCGCATTTCACACATATCATTTCACATCTCACAAATAAAAAATAAAATTATGACGATAGAAGATCTTCTGAAAAATAAGATAATTGAAAATCCAATTAATAGATTTAAAAAAGAACTCGAAGAAATTGTAAACAGCAATTTGGTTTCGAAATTATTGTTTAAAACAAAACTCAAAAAAGAAGTAGCCGAGTTTGGTTTAGAGCTTTTAAAACTAAAAGACAATTATTACGGGACTTATATTTATCTCGGCTCAAAAGAATGTACCACTTTCGAAAAATGGATTAAAGAGGATTTGTGGGAAGATAAAAATTACTATGATCTGTTGGTTTTCTTTTTTGGTGTCGAAAATGCCGTGTATGTAAAAGAAGCATGGAACAGACTGCCACAAAAAATGTATCAGCACGGCTACACCAGACGTTCTTTCCGTGCGCCGAACAATAAAAAATACTTACTGGTTAATCAGGTTAACTTTCTGCGTTCGTTACTTAACGGTCCGCAGACTTACAATTACCACGACAGCAATACGGTACATTACGATTTAAGTATCGAAGACCAAATTCGTTATGATACCGAGATTACAAATTCAACGAATCAGTTTATGATTTGGTCGGCAGCGATTGATTTGAACAAAGAAAATCTGTTTCAGTTATTTGAGGATATTATTTTCAATAAAGACCCAAGAGGAAAAGTGTCCCGAAATATCATCAAAGCGCTTTTAAACAGTGAGAAAAAAGAAAACTGGGAGTTGGTCGAAAAATTATTATTGGCGGCACAGCGTCAGGAAGGATTGCGCCAAACCGTTCTCGAAGCGCTGGACGAAACCAGTATCGGTGCTTTGCAATATATGATCAAGGTGATTATCGATAACAAATTAACCCGTTTTTCATCAGTAGTACGTAGCATTGATACCTGGACCGGTTTGGGATGGGAATCTGAAAAGGAAACTACCGTTCGAAACATCATCAATCTGGCTTCAGGTTATTTTTCAAATCCGGAAACGATTCCGGCAGGAATTCAGAGCAAAAACAACAATGAAGTCTATATGGCACTTTGGGTTCAGGGCGTTTTAGATGTTGAGAAAACCGTTCCGTACCTGAACGAATTACTAGAAAAAGGCTCTATTGAAAAGAAATGTCTGGCGCTGAAATTTGCCGGTGAAACTGCCGATCCTTATATCGAAATGCCGTTGTATTTTAAAGCCTTAGAAGATGAAAATCTTCAGGTTCTGGCATTTGCGCTTCCAAGGATGAATGGACTTTTAGACGCCAATGCAAAATCGAAATATTATACTGAAAATACCGATTATCCTGATTTCTTTGATAAGGTGTACGATCTCGCCCAGACGTTAACAGTAAAAGAAAAAACGTTTGAAGGCAAGGTGTTTTCGTGGCTCAATATCAAGTTTGAAAAAGATTCACTTTACTCGGCAGGAATCAATTTAGTGGGGGATAATAACGAGCGATTAGAACGTATTTTGAGTCATTTTGAAAGTTTTTCGCTTGCTTTAAGAGAAAAACTAACCAGAGAGATTTTGGGTGATTTTTACTGTTATTCCTTTTACAGTTTTAAAAGCAATTCCGCAAAAGCTAAAAAAGACCCAACCGATTTTCAAAGAAATTTTGCCTTACGTATATTAAAAGACAGGGGAGAAGCGCTGGTAGCTTCAGCAATTTGTACATTGAATAATCTGAGTTTATCCGAAGAAGAATTGTTGACTTTTCAGGAATTGTACAAACGTAAAAATTCCAATTTAAAGAAAAACCTAACGGCAATTTTACTGAAACAGGAAGAGGAGAAAATAACTTCTTTTGTAGAAAAAACGTTAGAAAAAGGCGATTTGGAACAGCGCATGTCAGTTTTGGATTTGATGCTGCAATTGCAGAAAAATGCTAAACTCACCGATAAAGTGAACGACTGGGTTGCATCCTATTCCGCAAGACCGAAAATCACCGAAAAAGAAACCAAATTTATCGAGCAGTTAGAACCTTCGAAAAAGAAAGAGACACTAAGTGCAGAAAACGGATTCGGATTTTATAAGCCAAATGAAGTTTCACTGTATGCGTTGCCAAAACCACAAGCTAATTCTTTGTATGTCAAATCGGTTAAAGAACAGCAATATGGTTTTTCTAAATCGATGTCTCATATAAAATCTGAGATTGCTAAACTTTATAAATTGTATGAGGAAAACAGAAATTATGAATATGAAATCGAAAACTATGACAATAGCAAATCGACTGTTTTACTTGGAAATACTTTTAGACAGCTAAAAAATCTAAAAGACGAAAAAGACTCAGAATTAACAGCAACGAATTATCCGTTGTATGAGGTTTGGGCAGGATGGTTTGAAAATTCAGGTTTAGACGAAAAGGATTTGTTTTTAATGACGCTGGTAAGCAGTTGTGACCGAAAAGTATGGCGTGATTTTTTGGAGAAACATGTTTTTTATTATAAAGAGTTATTGCCACACCAAAACAAAAGAGGCTACGATTGGGACAATGCTATTTTGCAGATTTTAAATGCACTCCAGCTAAAATATTCGTTTCAGGAAAAAGCCGATTTTTTAATCGATGCCTGTAGCACTTTGTATGCCGATCTTCCAAAATCAGTTTTGGAATTTGAGTACAAGCCATCAAAAGATGAATATTATTATAATTCAGATAAGGGAAATGGCTGGCAGAATCAGGGATTTTTTGACATTTATTTGAATAAAATCAGTTTAGCCGATTTAACCTCAGAACAGGAAAACAAAGTCTGGAATCTGTACCGATGGAGACAACTCAACGGATTGGAAAAAAACATTTCACATTGCAAACCGCCAATTCATTTATACTGCACGGCTTTTGAACAAAAGATAATTACCGAAGGCGAATTGTACGAAGGTATTTTAGAAGGCGAAAGAATTTCAGTTCTAACAGGCGAAGGCAAACATTACAGATATTTTGGAAGTGAAGATTTAACGAAGCGATTTCCATTTTTGGTTCCGATGATCGATAAAATACGCGAAACCTTTTTGGATATTGAAGTCAAAAGAGGCGATTCGAATACAGCCGTGACGCATTTGGTACAGAGTTTCCAGAAGATTTTCGGAATCAATCGTCTGGTCGAAATGCTGACGGCACTTGGAAAAGCAAGTTTATACAAAGGTTATATTTACTC
>Ga0247814_10000999_pt1 | contig 18134 bp, 13 predicted proteins | sample UWRJL179409R1_FD_179947 | JGI IMG/M metagenome (GOLD analysis project Ga0247814, IMG submission 179947) | Plant litter microbial communities from Arlington Agricultural Research Station in Wisconsin, United States - UWRJ-L179-409R-1 | ecosystem: Environmental > Terrestrial > Plant litter >...
GCCGCCACGCAGGGTCTCGGCCATCGAGGCGTAGGTCGAGGTGGAGTCCCCACCCCAGTGCACGGGCAGCTGCTGGCCGCCCGCGGTCGCGGAGCGCGCGAACAGCAGGGCGTCGCCCTCGCCGCGCTCCTCCTGCAGCACCTCGAAGACCGCCTTGTTGTACAGCTGGGTGTACCAGTTGTGCATGCGATCGGGGGCAGAGCCGTCGGCGTAGGCGACTTCGAGGGGAATGCGCTCGCCGAAGTCCGTCTTGAAGCAGTCGACTCCCTGCGCGATGAGCACTCGCAGCTTGTCTTTGAACCAGGCGGTGGCGTCGGGGTTGGTGAAGTCGACGAGGGCCATGCCGGCCTGCCAGAGGTCCCACTGCCAGACGTCGCCGGCCGGGTTCTTCAGCAGGTAGCCGGCGGCTGCCGCCTCGGCGAACAGCGACGAGCGTTGGCCGATGTATGGGTTGATCCAGACGCAGACCCGCAGGTCTTTCGCGTGCAGGCGACCGAGCATGCCCTCGGGGTCTGGAAAGACCCGTGGGTCCCACTCGAAGTCGCACCAGGCGAACTCGCGCATCCAGAAGCAGTCGAAGTGGAACACGCTGAGCGGCAGGTCGCGCTCGGCCATGCCGTCGATGAAGCTCATGACGGTGGCCTCGTCGTAGTCCGTGGTGAAGCTCGTCGAGAGCCACAGGCCATAAGACCAGGCGGGCACCTTCGCGGGGCGGCCGGTCAACTGCGTGTAGGTGTTGAGCACGTCTTTCGGGGTCGGCCCGTCGATGACGAGAAACTCGACGTCGCCGCCGGCCACAGAGAACTGCACGCGCTCGACGGCCTCAGAGCCGAGCTCGAATGAGACGTGGCCGGTGTCGTTGACGAGCACGCCGTAGCCGCGGTTGCTCAGGTAGAGCGGCACGTTCTTGTAGGCCTGCTCGCTCGAGGTGCCGCCGTCGGCGTTCCAGATGTCGACCGACTGGCCGTTTTTCACCAGCGGACCGAAGCGCTCGCCGAGGCCGTAAACGAGCTCGCCAACGCCGAGGTCGAGCTGGGCAAGGCTGTACTCGTTCGACCGTGGGCCGGCAGCGCGCTCGCGGGCGTTGCCGCTCGTCTCGTGGCTGACCTCCGCGTCGGCGGTCAGGCGCACGTGGCCGATCGACTTGTGGCCGAGTCCGGTGAGGCGGCGTTCGCCCGAGAGAAACTCGACGGTGAACGGATCGCCAGCGCTGACCTTCACGGTCAGCGAGCCGGTCGTGAGGGTCGCCCCCGTCTCGCCGCTGGTGACCGTGGCACCCGGGGCGCCATCCGCCCCAAGCAGGTCGAAGCGGCGCGGAGCCGCGGCCCCCGTGAAGTGCTGCGACCGCACCCGCACGACCCCCGCGAGCGGCGAGTCGATGGTGAGCATGAGCGCCGAGCGGTTGAGCACGTCGCCGCGCCGCTCGATGACCTTCGTCGGGGCGAGCACGCTGATCGCGCCCCCCTCGGCGATGATCTCGTAGCTCTCTGCTGCGTAGTCGATGTCAACTCCGGGGCGGAGCTGCCAGAAGCCGTCGGTGAACTTCACGGGTGGTGCCTTACTACTTGACCGCACCCGCGGTGATGCCACGGGTGAGAGTGCGCTGGAAGATGAGGAAGAAGACGAGCGTTGGAATGAGGCCGAGCAGCGCCGAGGCACTGGTCGTTGTCACATCCATGAGGCGCTCGCCCTGCAGGGTGGCGATCGCGACGGGCACGGTCTGGTTGTCGTTGCTCACAAGGAAGGTCAGCGGAATGAGGAACTCGTTCCACGTCCAGATGAAGAAGAAGACGAGCAAAACGGACAGCGTCGGCCGGCTGATCGGAACGATCACCCTCCAGAGAATCTGAAAGCGCGTCGCGCCGTCGAGAGCCGCGGCCTCGAGGATCTCTTTGGGAAAGGTGCCGTAGACCGACGACAGCAGGTAGGTGCCGAACGCGCTCTGAATCACGGTGAAGATGATGATGACCGCCCAGACGTTGTCGTACAGCCCCACCTCCTTGAACATGAAGTAGAGCGGGTAGAGCAGCGCCTCTTGCGGAATGGTGTTGGCGACGAGGAACAGGATGATGATCCAGGTGCGCCCCTTCACCCGACCGATGCCGATGGCGTAGGCGTTGAGCACAGAGACGAGCACGGCGAGAACGGCAACGAAGCTCGAGATGAGCACGCTGTTCCACAGCTTCTTCGGAAAGTCGACGCGCTCCCAGAAAGCGCCGATGCCATCCGTGTAGATCGCGGTCGGCAGTGAGATCGGGCCGTTGTTGGCGTAGTCGATCGGCGACTTGAAGCTGTTCACCAGAATGAGCAGGAAGGGCACGATGACAAGCAGCGCGCCGATGATGGCGAGGGCGAGAACGACGAAGTCGCTCCACTTTCTGCGAGAGACCATTAGCGCTCACGCTCCTTGCGCTCTACCCAGCTCTGCGCCTGAATGAAGGCGATGGTGAGCAGGATGACGATGACAGTGAGCGCGGTCGCGATCGTCGCGCCGTAGCCGACCTGCTGGCTCTGAAAGAACTGGCTGTACGAGTAGTAGCTCGGCACGATCGTCGACGTGCCAGGGCCGCCGCGGGTGAGCGTGTAGACCGGGCCGAAGACCTTGAGCGCGGCGATCGTGCAGGTCAGGGTGACGACGAAGATCTCTGGGCGGATGATGGCGACAGTGATCGCGCGGAATCGCTGCCACCAGTTGGCGCCATCCAGGGCCGCCGCCTCGTAGAGCTCCGGGTCGACCCGCTGCAGCGCGGCCATGAAGATGACGACCGGGTAGCCCAGCTGCACCCAGACCATGACGACCATGATGCTGGCGAGCGCCGTGTCGGGGCTGCCGAGCCAGTTGTGGGTGAGGTTCTCGAGGCCGATGGCGCGGAGGATCTCGTTGAGGGCACCGTCGTCGGGCCGCAGGATCCAGCCGATGACAACAGCCGCAACCGCAATCGGCAGGATCTGCGGCAGGTAGTAGGTGGCGCGAAGGAAGCTGGCGACCTTGCCGCCAAAGGACTTCGCGACGAGGTCGAAGAGCACGGATGCGATGAGCAGCCCGAGCAGGGTCGGCACCACAACCATGGCGATGATCATGTAGATCGAGTTCTGGAACGAGATCCAGAACTGCTCGTCACCGAGCAGCTTCTGCCAGTTGTCGAGGCCGGTGAACTCTGGCGGCTTGATGCCGCGGTACTTGGTGAAGCTGAGGTACACGTTCCAGATGAACGGCACGAGGATGATGGCCACGAACAGCACGAGGCCGGGTATCAGGTAGAGCCAGAATCCGCGGGAGCGGCTGCCGGGCAGCAGGCTCTCATCCGTTCTGTGCCGTTGTGCGGCGGTGATGGCCATGGTGGTTCCTTGCGAGTTGGAGGAGGGGCGGGTGGAGGTGGATCTCCACCCGCCCCGGGAATGGAGGCGGGCTTAGCCCGTGATCTCCGCGACGCCTTCCTCGTACTGTCCGCCGAGCTGCTCGAGGAACTCCGACGGGGTCTTGGTCTTGTTCACGAGCTCCTGGAGGGCAGCGTTGAGCTGGTCGTAGAACGTGGCCGTGGCCCAGTCGGGGTAGAACGAGAGGCCGTCCTGCTCGTTGAGCTGGTTGAAGTTCTCAATCAGCTGCTTGCTCTTCTCGTCGGTGATGTCGGCGGGGTCAGCGGCGACGGGCACGCCGCCGTTGTTGCCGATGATCGCCTGGATCTCGGCGCTCATCGTGATCTCGATGAACTTCTCGGCGAGCTCCGGGTTCTTGGCCTTGACCGGAATCACCCAGAGGTTGCCCGATGATCCGGGAGCGAGGGTGGTGTCGGGGAACAGCGCAGAGGTCCAGTTGAACTGGATCTCGGTCTGGAAGCGGCCGTACCACCACGAGCCGGAGTAGAAGATCGGCGAGGTGCCGTTGATGAAGCTGACTCCGGCGTCCTCTGCCTTGAGGCCCGAGGCGTCCTGCGAGATGTAGCCCGCATCGACCCAATCGGCGATGGTGTCTGCCGCGTACTCGACCTCTGGACCGCTCCAGTCAACCGGGTTCTCGTAGAGCTGGTAGTCGTTGACCCACTGGCGGTCGGCCTTGCTCAGGGCGAGCTGGTAGAACAGCTGGCCGAGCGGGTACTCCGCGGCCGACTCAGCGAGCGGGGTTACACCCGCGGCCTTGAAGGCAGCGAGGGCATCCTCGAACTCGGCGAGGGTCGTCGGAATGGCGATGCCGTACTGGTCGAAGAGGTCCTGGTTGTAGTAGACCTGCACGAACTCGCCGTAGTTCGGAACGCCGTAGTAGCTGCCAGAGCCCATGACGCCGTCCTCGCTGTAGCGGGCGGTGGTCTGCAGGGAGGCGGCGAGCTTGTCGCCCCAGCCGTACTCCTCGTAGGCGTCGTCGAGCGGCGCGAGCAGTCCCTGGCTGGCCAGCAGGCCGGCGGTCGCGTTGCCCTTGTTGAACTCGAGAAGGTCGGGGGCGGCATCCGAGTTGAGCACCTGGCTGGCGGTTGAGCGGATCTGCTCGAAGCTCTTCTCTTCGAACTTGACCGTCGCGCCGGTCTCTTCTTCGAACTGGGCGATGGCGGCATCCCAGGCCTTGCCCATGGCGCTGTCGGCGCCCTCGTAGTGCCAGAGGGTGAGGGTGTTGTCGTCCTCAGACGACCCCCCGGTTGAGCATCCGGCGAGCACGATGCTCGCGGCAGCCAGAAGTGCTGCGGATGCGATCAGCTTTGAACGCATTGTCAATCTCCCTTGATGAACGTGTGAACACTCGCGCCGGGTTTGACGGCGCAGGGATAGTTTTGGCACGTTCCGCTATTTTGTCAAGTGTTGCAACAAAATGCGTTTCAATCGCTAGATGAGGTCGCGCATCGCCGTGATGGCCGCTCCTCGTGCGTAATGCGAGAAGGTGAAGGGCGGTCGCTCGATGACTACGCCGGTCGGATCGACCTGCTCGAGATGGTCGGCGAGACCGGCAGACAGCTCGGTCGGGGCGAGCTCCATCATGTCGACGCCCTCGCCTGTGACCAGCACTTTCTCTGGGTCGATCGTGTTCACCGCGTCGGCGATGACGATGCCGAGCGCACGGGCCGCGAGCGCGAAGGCGCGCAGCGCTCGTGCCTCCCCCGCGCGGGCCGCGCCGAGCGCGGCGAAGTAGTCGTCGCCGGTTCCGGCGTTGTGCGAGATCGACCCCATCGTCACGAAACTGTGAACGCAGTTCGTGTGGCCGAGCTCGCAGACGCGGCCCTCGGCGTCGAGGCGCGCGTGCCCAATGTGGCCGGCGCGGCCGCTGGAGCCGGTCACCACTTCGTCGAAAACGACGATGCCAGAGCCGATGCCGGCGCCGAGGCCGTAGACCACGAGGGAGGCGTGCCCGACGCCGGCTCCGAACCAGTGGTGGGCGGCCGTGAGGGCGACGACGTCGTTGGCGATGGAGACGCGCTGCGGCATCCGCTGTTCGATCAGGCCGGCGAGCGCCGCCGACTCCCAGCCGAGAAAGTGCGACTGCTCGACGAGGCGCACGCCGTCGCGCTCGAGCACGTTGCCGGCGAGGCATACGCCGACCGCCGCCGGCAGGGCGCGGCCCGCGAAGAGCTCCTTCGCGGCGCGGGCGATCTGGTCGGCGACGGCCTCTGGCTCGCGTGACTCGAGGCGCTCGGTGCGCTCGTCGATCACCTGGGCGGCGAGGTCGGTGAGCACCGCATAGAGGTGATCGCCGGTGAGCTTGACGCCGACAAAGTGGGCAGCCCCCGGCTCGAGGTGCAGCAGCTCGGCGGGCCGCCCGCGGGTCTGGGTCTGCTGCGCAGCCCCCTCGGAGACGAGCCCGAGGTCGAGCAGCTCGCGAGTGAGCCGCGAAAGGTTGGCGCGTGAGACGTCGAGCTTGCGGGCCATGTCGACGCGCGACTGCCCGCCGTGGATGATGAGCTCGCGCAGCACCCGCCGCAGCCCCTCGTGCAGCACCGGCCAGCTCGTCATCACGAGCCCGAGCCTACGACCGTCGGGTCGGTGAGCAGCGGAGCGAAGACGAGCTGCGCCGCGCCAACGGTGAGGATGTCGCCGCCGAGCTCCGCCCGTTCGATGCGCACGCCCTCGCGCGAGCCGAGCATCGCGGTCGAGAACGCGGCCTGCTCCAACACGGAGGGCGCTGCCCGGTAGAGCGAGCCCAGAAAGCCGCCGAGCACGATGAGCTCTGGGTTGAAGACGTTGATCGCCCCGCGCAGCGCGATGCCGAGGTAGCCAACCTGGCGGTCGACGAGGTCGCGCACCGCAGGGGTGTCGGCGTAGCGGGCGGCGAGCACGTCATCCAGTTGGTGGGCTTGCGCGACCGCGAGCCCCGTGGCCTCGAGCAGGATGTCTCGCGACACCTCGGTCTCGAGGCATCCGCTGGCTCCGCAATGGCATTCGACCCCGTCGCTGTTGACGAGGGTGTGGCCGAGCTCCCCGGCAAAGCCGAAGGCGCCACCGCGCAGGGCGCCGGCCATGACCACGCCGCCGCCGATGCCGCTCGCGCCGCCGTTGAGGTAGATCAGCTCGCTGACGCCGCGGCCCGCTCCGAAAGTGCTCTCGGCGATCGCGCCGACCGTCGCGTCGTTGGCAGAGAAGACCGGGTAGCCGGTGGCCTCCTCGAGCATGCGCGCGACCGGCTCGTCGCGCCAGCCGAGGTGTGGCGCGATGCTGACCACGCCGTCGCTGGTGCGCACGAGCCCGGGAATCGCGAGACCGATGCCCACCGTGCGCAGCGTGCCGGTCAGCTCGGTGCGCATGCCCTCGACGATGGCAGAGACGATGTTGACGACCTCCTGGGCGGTCGGCACGCGCACGGTGTCGTAGCGAATGCGGCGCACCACGCTGCCGCCGAGGGCGACGACGCCGACGACGACGGCATCCAGCTCTGGGTGCACGGTGAGCGCGACGGTCGAGGGATTCGGCAGCACCATCGACGATGGCCGCCCTACGAGGTTGGTCGGGTCGGGGGCACTCTCGACCACGAGGCCAAGTGTTGCCAGCTCGCCGACGAGAGCGGCAATGGTCGAGCGGTTGAGCCCCGTGGTGCGGGTGAGCTCTGCGCGCGACTGGCCCCGCCGCTCGTGCACGAGGGTGAGAACGAGCGAGAGGTTGCGGCGGCGCACCTGATCAAGGTTGTTGCCGCGGGCACTCACGCGGCCGAGGCTAGCGTCGGACACCTGCTCAGGCTACCGGGTGACCCGCCAGCGCAAGGGGGTCGGCGAGCACGCTCGCAAACACGAGCTCTGCCGCGCCGATCATCAGCAGGTTCGAGCCGAGCACCGCCCGCGACACCTGCACGAACTCGCCGGGGCCGTGCAGCGCCTGCGACTGCACCGCGCTGATGAGACGAGACGGGTCGAGCGAGAAGATCGTGGCGAGAAAACCGCCGAGCACGATGCGCTCGGGGTTGAACACGTTGACAGCGTTGCGCAGTGTGACCGCGAGGTGGTCGAGCTGGCGGTGCACCTCTGGCATGACGAGTGCGGCATCCGCGGCGTGCAGCGCGCGCTCGACCTCGTCGATGTCGGCGCCCTCGAGGCCGACGAGCTGCTGCAGTCGACCGAGTGAGATCTCCGCCTCGAGGCAGCCGACGGCGCCGCAGTGGCAGCTGGCGCCATCCGAGACGACGAGGGTGTGGCCGAGCTCGCCGGCGTAGCCGTTGCGACCCGTGCGCAGCACTCCCCCGCTGATCACCCCGCCGCCGATGCCGCTCGCTCCACCGTTGAGGTAGACGAGATCTTGGCTGCCGACTCCGGCGCCGAACAGCAGCTCTGCGCCCGCACCGAGCGAGGCGTCGTTGGCGGCCCTGGTGGTGTATCCACTCGCCTCACTGATGAGTGCTGCGATCGGCTCGTCGCGCCAGCCGAGATGCGGGGCGTAGCTGACGACGCCGTCTTCCGCGCGGGTGAGCCCGGGCACGGCCACCCCGATGCCGACGATGCGGTAGCTCGCCTCGAGCTCGTTGCGCATGCCCTCGATGATCGCGGCGGTGATGTTCGCGACCTCGATGGCGGATGGCGCCTGCTGCGTCGGCATGCGAATCTTGCGAATAACCTCGCCGCCGAGCCCCACCAGCCCAACCGTGATCGCGTCGATCTCGGGATTCACCGCGATGACCGCCGTGCTCGAGGTCGGATGCACCATCGGGCTCGGCCGTCCGATCTGGCTCGTGGCCAGAGCGGGCGCCTCACGCACGAGGCCGAGCTCTGCGAGGTGCGCCACGAGCGTTGCGATGGTCGAGCGGTTGAGCCCGGTGGCTCGCGTCAGTTCGGCCCGGCTCAGCGCGCCGCGGTGGTGCACGAGCGAGAGCACGAGCGAGAGGTTGGCTTTGCGGGTCGAGTCACTGGGGCTCGTCGACGCGGCGAAGAGCGGAGGGTCGGTGATGACCATGCGTGCTCTCCTCTCGGTGACTACTCCGTGCGCGTGCTGAAGGCCGCGTCGAACGCGGCATCCGGTGCATCGAAGGCTAGTCGCCGAACGAACTCGAGGGCCTCAGGTGCGCCAACGAGTCGGTCCATGCCTGCGTCTTCCCACTCCACAGAGATCGGGCCGTCGTAGCCGATCTGGTTGAGCATTCTGAAGCTGTCTTCCCACGGCACGTCGCCGTGGCCGGTCGAGATGAAGTCCCAGCCGCGGCGTCCATCGGCCCAGGCGAGCAGCGAGCCGAGGCGGCCGTTCTTGCCGTTGCCCATGCGCTTGCGGGTGTCCTTGCAGTCGACGTGGTAGATGCGGTCTTGAAAGTCCCAGAGAAATCCCACCGGGTCGAGGTCCTGCCAGACGAAGTGCGACGGGTCCCAGTTGAGGCCGAAGGCAGGGCGGTGGCCAATCGCCTCGAGGGTGCGCACGGTTGTCCAGTAGTCGAAGGCGATCTCGCTCGGGTGCACCTCGTGCGCGAAGCGCACGCCGACCTCGTCGAACACGTCGAGAATCGGGTTCCAGCGGTCGGCGAAGTCCTGGTAGCCGGCGTCGATGGCCTCCTGCGACACGGGCGGGAACATCGCGACGTACTTCCAGATCGAGCTGCCGGTGAAGCCGACGACTGTCTTGACGCCGAGCGCGGCGGCGAGGCGGGCGGTGAGCTTCATCTCCTCTGCCGCACGCTGACGCACGCCCTCGGGTTCGCCGTCGCCCCAGACACGATCCGACAGAATATCGCGGTGCCGCTGGTCGATCGGGTCATCGCAGACGGCCTGACCCTTGAGGTGGTTCGAGATGGCGAAGACCTTGAGGTTGTACTTCTCAAGCAGGGCGAGCTTGCCCTCGACGTAGCCGGGCTCATCCCATCGCCACGGGTCGAGGTGGTCGCCCCAGCAGGCGATTTCGAGGCCGTCGTAGCCCCAGCCGCTGGCGAGCTTCGCCACTTCCTCGAAGGGAAGGTCGGCCCACTGGCCGGTGAACAGGGTGACTGGGCGCATCGTTGCTCTCCTACTCGGTTGCTGTCCAGGCGCTGCCGTTGCCAGCGCTGGCCTCTACTGCGGCGAGCACCCGCTGCACCTGCAGGCCGTCGGCGAACGACGGGGTCGGCTGCTGCTGCGCAGCAATCGCCTCGACGAAATCCTTGGCCTGGTGGCTGAAGCCGTGCTCGTATCCAATCGTGTGGCCCGCGGGCCACCACGCTGAAATATACGGATGCTGGGGCTCCGTGACGAGGATCTTCGTGAATCCCTGCTCTCCCGCAGCCGCGGTCACGTCGTAGAAGCCCAGCGAGTTCATGTCTTCGAGGTCGAAGCTGATGGCACCCTTCGTGCCCGCGACCTCGAGTCGTAGAGCGTTCTTGCGCCCCGTCGCGAAGCGGGTGGCCTCGAAGCTGCCGAGCACCCCGCTGTCGAAGCGGCCGGTGAACAGCGCGAGGTCGTCGACGGTCACCTCGCCCATGCCTTCACCAGCGGTGCCGGTGATGCCGGTGCGCTCGCCCTCGAGCGGACGCCGCTGAACGATGGTCTCCATCGTGCCGCTTACGCTCGCGAGCTTCAGGCCGGTGACGTACTGGGCGAGGTCGATGGCGTGGGCGCCAATGTCGCCGAGCGCGCCGCTGCCGGCGAGCTCTTTCTGCAGACGCCACGAGCGCGGCACGGTGGGGTCGGCGAGCCAGTCCTGAAGGTAGGCGGCACGCACCTGGGTGATGTCTCCGACCTTGCCTGCGGCAATGAGGTCGCGAAAGAGGGTGGCCGCGGGCACGCGGCGATAGGTGAAGCCGACCATGGCGTAGACGCCCTTGGCGGCGGCTCTGGCTGCGGCATCCGCCATCGCCTCTGCCTCTGCGACCGTGTTGGCCAGCGGCTTCTCGCAGAGCACATGCTTGCCTGCCTCGAGGGCGGCGATGGCGATCTCGGCGTGCGAGTCGCCGGGGGTGACGATGTCGATCACGTCGATGTCATCGCGGTCGAGCAGGGTGCGCCAGTCGGTGGCGGACTCGCGCCATCCCCACTTCTGCGCTGCCGCGGCGACCGCGTCTGCGTTGCGGCCAACGATGACGTCCATGCTCGGGGTTGCCGGGAGGTCGAAGAAGCGGGGCGCCACTCTCCAGCCCTGCGAATGGGCAGCGCCCATGAACCCGTATCCGACCATTCCCACCCGCAGGAGGGGAGTTTCACCTGACATGACCGTGCCTTCGTGGATTGAGGGGGCGGTGCCCGCGCGACATCAGCCGCGCGGGCACCGAGGGGAATCTGCGCTGCTTAGGACTCGAACGCAGTGTCGATGAACTTGTCGACGTTCTCTGCGGTCACGACCGGGGCGTTGAGCACGATGCGGTTCGGAACCTCGATCTCGACCAGGTCACTGAGGGACTTGCCCTGAGCAACCAGGCGGGCGAGACGGATGCCGTCAGCGGCCTGCGTCGACGGGTAGATGACCGTCGCCTTGAGCACGCTGGTTCCCGACTGGATCTCGCGCATGGCGTTGGCCGAACCAGCACCACCGACCATGAAGAACTCGTCACGGCCCGATGCAGCGATGGCGGCGAGGACGCCGACACCCTGGTCGTCATCGTGGTTCCAGATGGCGTCGATCTTCGGCGCGGCTGCGAGCAGCTGCGACGTGGTCGACTCACCACCGGCGACGGTGAAGTCGGCGGCTACGCGGTTGCTGACCTCGAGGCCACAGTCACCCAGTGCGTCAGCAAAGCCGCGGCTGCGGTCCTGCGTCAGCGGGAGGAAGTCGAGGCCGGCGATCTCTGCGATGACGGCGTCGGACTGGCCGCCGAGCTGCTCGCAGATGTAGGTTCCGGCGCTAACACCCATGCCGTAGTTGTCACCGAGGATGGTGACGCGGGCGGCGAAGGTGCTCGAGAACTCGCGGTCGACGTTGATGACCGGGATGCCGGCCTCCATTGCTTTGATCGCAACGTCAGTGAGCGCGGCGCCGTCGGTCGGCAGCAGCACGATGGCGTCAACGCCGTCATTGATGAAGCCCTCGACCTGGCTGATCTGCAGGTTGGCGTCGTTGGTGCCCTCGGCGACCTTGAGCTCGACGTCGGGGTACTTTGCCGCCTCGGCGATGGCCGCGGAGTTGATCGCACCAAGCCAACCGTGGTCGGCCGCAGGGCCAGAGAAGCCGATGACGATGCTCTCGCCGGTGCCCTCGTTGTCGGTGTTGTTGGTCGGGCCGACGTCGGTCGTCGGGCCCGAGGTGCAGCCGGTGAGCAACGCCGCGACGGCGAGGGTTGCTCCTCCAGCGATGAGCATGCGGTGGCGCAGCTTGCGTGTAGCCAGCATGAAATTCCTCCTAGTAGATGTGATCTGCAGTTTCTCGATCGCCAATGAGGAGTTGCATCGGCGAGGCAGGTTTGCCTGGCGACTTCGCACAGGCCTTTTGCATCACAGGTCCACATTGACGTTTGCAGCAACATAACAGAGCCGTTGTAGATCGTCACCATCTTTTTTCGATTGGCGACAAAAGTTGCACGTTCGTGATCATCTTTGGGAGCGCTCCCGCGAGCCAATATGCCGGATTTCCGGCGCAAAATCCCCGTAAATCTGAGGATGTTTCTCGAACTACCCCCCTTTAGTGTGACGTTTCAGCCTGCGTCTCGAGTTTGTTGGGAGCCACAGGCCACTGCACTTATCCCACAAAACCTGTTATGTTGCCGCCATGATCAATGTCGACCATCCGACGACCCTGCTCGAGGTCACCGGCCTCACGAAGGCCTTCGCCGGAGTCAAGGCACTCAAGGGCGTCACCCTCAGCGTGCGAGCCGGCGAGGTGCACTGCGTGCTCGGCCAGAACGGGGCGGGAAAGTCCACCCTCATCAAGACCCTCAGCGGCGCCTACCGCCCCGACGAGGGCGAGATCAGGTGGCTGGGTGAGACCGTGTCGATCGGTGGCCCGACGCAGGCGCTCGCCCTCGGTATCGCGACGATGTACCAGGAGCTCGACGTCGTAGACGGCCTCACCATCGCAGAGAACATCTACCTCGGGCACGAGAACTCGACCGCCGGAATCCTCAACCGCCGGGATGCCGCCAAGAAGACCACAGAGCTGCTGACCCGCCTCGGCCACGGTGACCTCAACCCCAACCGCGAGGTGGGAACCCTCAGCCCGGCCAACAAGCAGATCGTCAGCATGGCGCGGGCGCTCAGCCGGGACATCAAGCTCATCATCATGGACGAGCCGTCGGCCGTGCTTGACAGCGAAGAGGTCAAGAACCTGTTTCGCGTTGTGAAGCAGCTGGCGGCATCCGGCATCGCGGTTATCTACATCTCGCACCGCCTGGCCGAGATCCGCGAGATCGGTGACCGCATCACCGTTATCAAGGACGGCCGCACCACCGCCACTGGCCTCGAGGTCGCCGAAACCCCCACTCCCGCACTCATCAAGCTCATGACCGGTCGCGACATCGAGAACGACTTTCCTCCGGCAGTCGCCATCAAGCCGGATGCCGCCACCGTTCTCGAGGTCACCGACCTCAGCCTTCGCGGCGAGTTCAGCCCGCTGAGCTTCAGCGTGAAGGCGGGCGAGATCATCGGCTTCGCCGGGCTCGTCGGCTCGGGGCGGTCAGAGATTCTTGAGACCATCTATGGCGCACGCAAGGCCACAACGGGCACGGTCACCGTCAACGGCGAGCGCCTGCGTGGAGGGTCGGTCACCAACGCGGTGAAGCACGGCATCGGCCTTTCGCCAGAGGAGCGCAAGAGCCAAGGCCTCATTCTCGGCGAGCCGATCTACAAGAACGTCACCCTCTCGACCTTCGCGCGCTTCGCCGGCGGGCCGTTTCTGCGCGAGAACGCCGAGCGCGCCAGCGCCCGCGGCCAGCTCGAAGACCTCGAGCTGCGACCAGCGGATCCGGATCGCGCGGCCGGCACCCTCAGCGGCGGCAACCAGCAGAAGATCCTCCTCGCTCGCTGGCTCGTGCACGGCGTCAGCGTGCTGCTGCTCGATGAGCCCACCCGCGGTGTCGATGTTGGAGCCCGCGCAGAGATCTACGCGCTCATCCGCGGCCTCGCGGCCGCCGGCACGGCCATCGTCGTCGTGTCGAGCGAGATTGAAGAAGTGCTCGGTCTGGCTGACCGGGTGTTGGTTATCGCCGACGGAGAAGTGCTCCGCACGGTCAAGGCAGACGAGATCGACGAATCCGGCGTTCTCGACCTGGTTATGAAGGGAAGTGCCGCATGAGCGGTGTAGATACTGCGGCCGCAGAGGGCAACCAGCCCATATCGCCGCTCGAGCCAGCCCCCGTGAAGACTGGCGGCGCACTGGGCTGGGTTCGTGAGTACCTCGGCGGTGCTGCCGGGCGCAACATCGGCCTGGTCGTCGTGCTCATCGTCATCATTGTCATCGGCACAGTGACCCTCGGCGACACTTTCCTCTCGCCGGCCAATGCGCTCGTGATCGTTCGCTACGCGACGGTCACCGGTGTGGTCTGTATCGGGATGACCTTCGTGATCATCCTCGGTGGCATCGACCTCTCTGTAGGGTCTGTTCTCGGGCTCAGCTCGGTGGTCGCGACCCTGGCGGTCGTGCAGTCGACAGCACAGGCCTTCTGGCCGCTTATCGTGGTCGTCGCGCTGCTGGTCGGAAGTCTCGCAGGCGTCATCAACGGGCTTCTCATTGCCTACGGCAACGTGGTCGCGTTCATGACGACCCTCGCGATGCTCATCGCCGCTCGCGGTCTCGCAGAGGTTCTCTCTGGCAAGCGCACCCAGATTCTCAACGTGCGTGGCTTCACCGACTTTCTCGGCAGCAGCCCACTGGGCATTCCGATGATCGTCTGGATCTTCGCGCTCGTCGCTGTGCTCGGCTGGGTGCTGCTCAACCGCACCACCTTCGGCCGTCGCACGGTCGCCATCGGCGGCAACCGCGAGGCAGCCCGCCTGGCTGGCATCAACGTCAAGCGCCACACCGTGTACGTTTACGCGCTCGCCGGCCTCACCGCGGGAATCGGCGCCATCATGCTGATGAGCCGCACCACGGTTGGCACGTCGACGCATGGAATCCTGCTCGAGCTCGACGTCATCGCCGCGGTCGTGGTGGGTGGAACACTGCTGATCGGTGGCCGCGGGTCGATCGTTGGCTCCGTGCTCGGAATCCTGATCTTCTCCCTGCTCTTGAACCTCTTCACCAAGTACAACCTCGACCCATCAATTCAGGCGCTGATCAAGGGCCTGATCATTGTTGGAGCCGTTCTGCTGCAGCAGCGCTTTGGCGCTCGGGGCAGCACACGCAGCACCTGATAACCCTCACGGAGGCCCTTTATGTTGAATTGCTCAACATAAAGGGCCTCCGTGGTTAAAACTGGGGCTTAGTCAGCAAAAAGACTTTGACTCCAGTTCGATTACGCAATATGTTGTGAGAAATAACTATTCACCAATGACGTTGAGGAAGCTCACTATGGCTCTGACACCCACCCCCGCCGACAAATTCTCGTTCGGCCTCTGGACCGTTGGCTACAACGGCGCCGACCCCTTCGGCGGACCCACCCGCGCACCGATGGACATCCTCCACGTGCTCGACAACCTCAAGGCAGTTGGCGCCTACGGCCTCACCTTCCACGACGACGACCTGTTCGCCTTCGGCTCCACGGATGCCGACCGCCAGAAGCAGATCGACCGCCTCAAGCAGGGCCTCGCCGACACCGGCCTGATCATTCCCATGGTCACCACCAACCTGTTCAGCGCACCCGTCTTCAAGGACGGCGGATTCACCTCCAACGACCGCGGCGTTCGTCGCTTCGCGATGCGCAAGGCCAGCCGCCAGCTCGAGCTCGGTGTTGAGCTCGGCGCCAAGACCTTTGTCATGTGGGGCGGCCGTGAGGGCGCAGAGTACGACGCAGCCAAGGACATCCGCGGCGCCCTCGAGCGCTACCGCGAGTCGCTCAACCACTTCGCCGACTACGTCATCAGCAACGGATACGACATTCGCTTCGCGATCGAGCCGAAGCCGAACGAGCCCCGCGGCGACATCCTGCTGCCGACCGTCGGTCACGCTATCGCGTTCATCGACACCCTCGAGCACCCGGAGCTCTTCGGCCTCAACCCCGAGGTCGGACACGAGCAGATGGCGGGCCTGAACTTCACCGCCGGCATCGCCCAGGCGCTGTACAGCGACAAGCTCTTCCACATCGACCTCAACGGCCAGCGCGGCATCAAGTACGACCAGGACCTCGTCTTCGGTCACGGTGACCTCAACAACGCCTTCTCGCTCGTCGACCTGCTCGAGAACGGTGGCCCGGATGGCGGCCAGGCCTACACCGGCCCCCGCCACTTCGACTACAAGCCGTCGCGCACCGAGGACGAGACCGGCGTCTGGGATTCGGCCAAGGCCAACATCCAGACCTACCTGCTGCTCAAGGAGCGCGCCGCGGCCTTCCGCGCCGACCCCGAGGTGCAGGAGGCTCTCGCCGCCTCGCGCGTCAACGAGATCCAGGTGCCGACCCTCGCAGAGGGCGAGTCGTTCGAGGACTTCCTCGCTGACCGCTCCGCCTACGAGGACTTCGACCACGGCGCCTACTTCAACGGCAAGGGCTTCGGCTTCGTTCGCCTGCAGCAGTTGGCTACGGAGCACCTTCTGGGCGCTCGCGGCTAGTCTCCCGTTTCACTGAGTTGCCCACTTTTGCCGCCCCGGTTGCCGGGCTAGCGACAAAAGTGGGCAACTCGACTTGAGAAAGGCAACCATGACCCTCGTCGCCGGCGTCGACTCGTCCACCCAGAGCTGCAAGGTCGTCATTCGCGACCTCGACACGGGAGCCGTGGTTCGCACGGGCCGTGCGAGCCACCCCGATGGCACCGAGGTCGACCCCGCGGCGTGGTGGGACGCGCTGCAGGCCGCCATAGAAGACGCGGGCGGGCTCGACGATGTCGCTGCGATATCGGTGGGAGGGCAGCAGCACGGCATGGTTGTTCTCGATGAGGGCGGCAGCGTCATCCGCCCCGCCCTTCTCTGGAACGACACGCGATCGGCGCAGGCCGCGCTCGACCTCATCACCGAGTTCGGGGCCGACGCGCTCGCCGCGCGCACGGGCTGCGTTCCTGTCGCGAGCTTCACCGCGACGAAGCTGCGCTGGCTGCGCGACGCTGAACCAGAGAACGCGGCGAAGGTCGCGGCCGTCGCGCTCCCCCACGACTGGCTGACCTGGCGGCTGCGCGGCTTCGGCCCCGACAACCCTCAGCTCGACGAGCTCGTCACCGACCGGTCGGATGCCAGCGGCACCAACTACTTCAACTCCGCGACGAACGAGTACGACCGCGAGATTCTCATCGCGGCCCTCGGGCATGACGCGATTCTGCCGCGCGTTCTGCAACCATCTGAGTCGGTTACCGCGGGAAAACTGCTGGTCGGGCCGGGTGCGGGCGACAACGCGGGTGCGGCCTTCGGCATCGGCGCGGCAGCGGGCGACGTCATCATCTCGATCGGCACGAGCGGCACCGTCTTCGCCGTGTCGACCACCCCGGCCCGCGACGAGAGCGGCACCGTCGCCGGATTCGCGGATGTCACCGGCAACTATCTTCCGCTGGTCGCCACCCTCAACGCGGCCCGCATTCTCGACTCAACGGCCGCGCTGCTCGGCGTCGACCACGATGAGCTCGGAGCCCTCGCCCTGCAGGCGGAGCCGGGTGCAGCGGGGCTGGTTCTGCAGCCATACTTCGAGGGCGAGCGCACCCCCAACCTGCCGAATGCCACGGCCACCCTGTTCGGCATGACCCTCGGCTCCACGACCCGCCCCAACCTCGCGCGCGCTGCGATCGAGGGCATGCTGGCCGCGCTGGCCGACGGCCTCGCGGCGCTGCAGGCGAATGGCGTGGTCGCCGAGCGCATCCTGCTGGTCGGCGGTGCGGCGCAGAACCCGGCCGTGCAGGCGATCGCCGCGCAGGTATTCGAGGTGCCGGTCGTCATCCCGACTCCCGGTGAGTACGTCGCCGCGGGTGCGGCCCGTCAGGCGGCGTGGGCACTCACCACGACGCTGCCCAACTGGGAGCTTGATCTCGCCGGAAAGCCGGCGCCCGACTACCGCCCGGTGATTCTCGAGCAGTACCGCGCGCGCCGCTAGCTAGGCGTGCGGCTTCGCCGTGCTCTCGCGCACGACGAGGTGGGTGGCGAGATCCATGCGCGGCACGTTCTCGAGCTCGCTCTCGCTCATGCGCATGACCAACCGCGCCGCCTCCTCTGCCATCTTCATTAGCGGCTGGTGAATCGTGGTGAGCCCGGGGCTCGACCACTGCGCCAGCTGCAGGTCGTCGTAGCCGACGACGCTGAGGTCACGAGGAATCCGCAGGCCGTGGCCGCGCGCCGCATCAATGACGCCAAGGGCCTGCAGGTCGCTGCCCGCGAAGATCGCGGTAGGAGGGTTCGCGGTGCTGAGCAGGTCGTTCGCGATGTCGCGGCCGCCATCCACCTGAAAGTTACCGAAGCGCAGCAGCGACGGGTCGATGGGCAGCCCGGCGGTGTTCATCGCCGAGCGGTAGCCGTCGAGGCGGGCCAGCGAGCACATCATGTCTTCTGGGCCGGTGATCGCCGCGATGCGGGTGTGGCCGAGCTCGATGAGGTGCCGGGTGGCCATGAGCCCGCCCGACCAGTTGGCGCTGCCGACGCTCGGGACATCCGGCGTGGGGTCGCCCGCGGGGTCGATGATGACGAAGGGGATGGCGCGGCTGCGCAGTTTGGCCTTGGCGTCATCCGCGAGGTCAGAGAAGACCAGCACGACACCGACAGGGCGGCGGCGCAGCACGCCCTCG
>Ga0247814_10001000_pt1 | contig 18129 bp, 21 predicted proteins | sample UWRJL179409R1_FD_179947 | JGI IMG/M metagenome (GOLD analysis project Ga0247814, IMG submission 179947) | Plant litter microbial communities from Arlington Agricultural Research Station in Wisconsin, United States - UWRJ-L179-409R-1 | ecosystem: Environmental > Terrestrial > Plant litter >...
TCGCGCCGCTGCTGCAACAGCAGGTCGAGCTCAAGAGCTATGCGGCGGTCATGGCAAATTCGACGGGCGCACCGCACAGCGGCTCGGGTGAGCCGCTGTTTCGGTCGGGGCTGATCGAGCACATCACTCCAGCGTTCGCTCAGGCGATTGCGTCGCTGCTGGCGACCGGTCTCGTGCCCTTCTTTCAAATCCGGTCGGTCGGCGGTGCCGTCAACGACATCCCCTCGGATGCGACCGCCTACGCACACAGATCGGCCAACTTCAGCATCGCGGCCGTCGGCAGCTCGCCTCGCCTCAACGCGGAGTGGGCGAAGCTCGGCGAGCACTTCAGCGGCCTCTACCTCAGCTTCGAAACCGATCAAAGCCCGGAGCGCCTCGGCGAGGCATTCCCGTCGGCGACGCTGGCGCGGCTGCGGTCTTTGAAGAACGAGGTTGACCCGCGAAACGTGTTCCGCGACAACTTCAACGTGGCGGCCAGCAGCTGACTCGCGGTCAGGCGAGAAACCCGCGCAGCAGCGCCGCCGACCCGGCCAGGTGCTCCCCCATCGCGTCGGCCGCGGCCTCCTCGTCACCACGCAGGATCGCGTCGACGATCGCCTCGTGCTGCAGGTTGGAGTGCGTGATGTTGGGCGGCAGCAGCGGGATGCTGTCGAGCAGGTCGTTCGTGCGCGAGCGGCAGTCGGCGACGAGACCGACCAGCGAGGGTGTGCCGCTGACCTCGGCGAAGGCTAGATGCAGTCGGGAGTCGAGGCGACGGTAGTCCTCCGGGCCCGCGGCCGCGACCTCCCTCAGACGCGACCAGAGCGCCTCGCGATCGGTCGCCGACAGGGCGCGGCGAGCAGCGGATCGCACGGCGCCCACCTCGAGAACCTCGCGAAGGCCCAGAACGTCGTCAATCTCGTCCGCGGTCAGCGCGGCCGCCGGCTGCGGGGCTGGCAGCACGTCGCAGACGAAGGTGCCGCCGTAGCGGCCTCGCTTTGCGACGACGTAACCGGCCCGCGACAGCTCGCGCAGGGCATCCCGCACGGTGTCGCGGCTCACAGAGAAGCGGGCGGCGAGGTCGCGCTCGCTGGGCAGCGCGGAGCCGGGCTCGACGATGCCGAGACGAATGGTTTGCAGCAGGCGCGAGACCGTGTCCTCGAAGGCGTTGCCCGAGCGCACTGGTCGAAAGAGGGCGTCCCCCGCCGCATCCGTCATCGTTAGATCGGGGTCACATAAGCGGATGAGATGCCGCCGTCGACGAGGAACGTCGAGGCGGTGATGAAGCTGGCGTCATCGCTCGCGAGAAAGGCCACGGCGGCGGCGAGCTCCTCGGGCTCGGCGAAGCGCCCCTTGGGAATGTGCACGAGGCGGCGCTGGGCACGCTCCGGGTCCTTGGCGAAGAGCTCCTGCAGCAGCGGGGTGTTGACCGGCCCCGGGCAGAGTGCGTTGACGCGGATGCCCTGCCGAGCGAACTGCACGCCGAGCTCCTTGGTCATGGCGAGCACGCCGCCCTTGGAGGCGGTGTACGAGATCTGACTGGTGGCCGATCCCATGACCGCGACGAAGCTCGCCGTGTTGATGATCGACCCGGACTGCTGGGCGACCATGTGGCGCAGCGCCGCCCGCGAGCAGAGGTAGACGCTCTTGAGGTTGACATCTTGCACGCGGTCCCAGGCGGGCAGCTCTGTCGTCTCGATCGAGTCATCGTCGGGCGGCGAGATGCCGGCGTTGTTGAAGGCGATGTCAAGCGAACCGTAGGTGGCGACCGCGGTGTCGAAGAGGTTGTTCACCTGGGCCTCGTCGGTCACGTCGACCTGCACGAAGAGGCCCCCCACCTCCTCCGCGGCGGCGAGACCGGTCGCCTCGTTGAAGTCGCCGATGACGACGGTCGCGCCCTCGGCGGCAAAGCGCTTCGCGGTGGCGAGGCCGATGCCGCTCGCGCCGCCGGTAATGACGGCGACCTTGCCGGCCAGGCGCTGGGTGAGGTCGATCTTGGTGATTGTCATTTACAGCTCCGTGTTGATGAAGACGTTCTTGGTTTCTGTGAAAGCGGTTGCGGCATCGGGCCCGAGCTCGCGGCCGAGGCCGCTCTGCTTGAAGCCGCCGAAGGGGGTCGTGTAGCGCACGCTCGAGTGCGAGTTGACGCTGAGGTTGCCGCTCTCGATGCCCCGGGAGACCCGGATGGCGCGGCCGAGGTCGCGAGTCCAGATGGATCCGCTGAGCCCGTAGACGCTGTCGTTGGCGAGGCTGATCGCATCCGCCTCGTCGTCGAAGGGCAGCACGCTCACCATGGGGCCGAAGATCTCGTCGACGACGAGCTTGTCGTCGCGGCCACTCGGCAGCATGACGGTCGGGGCGAACCAGAAGCCCGCACCCGTGGGCGCGCTGCCGCGAAAAGCGACCTTCGACTCGTCGAGGTAGCTCGACACCTTGTCGTGGTGGGCCTTGGCGACGAGCGGGCCCATCTCGGTTGCCTCATCCAGCGGGCTGCCGACGACCACGCCCTTCACCGCAGGCTCGAGCAGCTCGAGAAAGCGGTCGAAGACGCTGCGCTCGACCAGGATGCGGCTGCGGGCACAGCAGTCCTGCCCGGCGTTCTCGAACACGGCATACGGCGCCGTGGCCGCTGCCTTCTCGAGGTCGCTGTCGGCGAAGACGACATTGGCACTCTTGCCGCCGAGCTCGAGGGTGACCGCCTTGACCTGTTCTGCCGCGCCAGCCATCACCTTCTTGCCGACCGCGGTCGAGCCGGTGAAGACCACCTTGCGCACGTTCTCGTGGGTGACGAAGCGCTCACCGACAACCGACCCCTTGCCCGGCAGCACCTGGAACAGGTCGACGGGCAGCCCCGCCTCGAGGGCGAGCTCGCCGAGGCGGATGGCCGTGAGCGGCGTCCACTCGGCCGGCTTGAGCAGCACGGCATTGCCAGCGGCGAGCGCGGGAGCGAAGCCCCACGCGGCGATCGTCATAGGAAAGTTCCACGGCACGATGACGCCAACGACCCCGAGCGGCTCGAGAAAGGTCACGTCGATGCCGTTGGCCACCGGAATCTGCTTGCCGATCATGCGCTCGGGCGCCGCCGAGTAGTAGTTCAGCACATCGCGCACGTGGCCGGCCTCCCAGCGGGCCTGCGAGATCGGATGCCCGCTGTTGACGACCTCGAGCATCGCCAGCTCGTCGATGGCACCCTCCACCGCGGCCGCGAAGCGCCGCAGCCCCGCGGCGCGTTCGGCGGGAACGAGGGCCGCCCACCTCTTCTGGGCTGTCTGGGCGCGGGCGACCGCGTCATCCACTTCTTCGAGCGTGGTGTGCGCGACAGCCTGCAGCGCCTCTTCGGTGGCGGGGTTGATCAGCTGGATGCTCACGAGCGGTACTCCCTTGCGGCCTCGACAAGCCCCGCGAACAGCCGGAGGTCATCGGGTGTGTTCTCTGGATGCCACTGCACGCCGAGCCCGAAGTCAACACCCTCGACCTCGACCGCCTGCACCGTTCCGTCGTCGGATCGCGCGCCGATCGCCAGCCCCGGGGCGAGCGCGTCAATCGCCTGGTGGTGGTACGACTTGCCGACGAGCGTCTCGCCGCCGCCGAGCACGCCGGCGATGCGGGTGCCGTCGTCGACGATCACGTCGTTCTCTTTGAAGACCCCATCGACGCCGGTGTAGCGGTCGGTGCCGAGCACCTCTGGAATGTGCTGGTGCAGCGTTCCTCCGAGGGCGACGTTAAGCACCTGCAGTCCACGGCAGATGCCGAGAAATGGCACGTTGCCCTCGATCGCGGCCAGCAGCAGGGCGGTCTCCCACTCATCCCGGTCGTCGCGCGGCTCGTCCGTGGTGGGCAGGCGCTCTTGCCCGTAGCGTGACGGGTTGACGTCCTTGCCGCCTGCGACGATGAGGCCGTCGAGGCGGGAGAGCACGGCACCAGCAATCTCTGCGGATGCCGGCTGCGGCGGCAGCAGCACGGGGATGCCACCCGCCTTGTAGACGGCCTCGAAGTACGGCTTCGGCAAGAAGCTCGCCTGAACATCCCAGACGCCGGTCTGCGCCTGCTCGAGGTAGGTCGTCACCCCGATGATTGGTTTGCTAGAAGCGCTCAAAGCCCCGCACCCTCTCCCAGTCGGTGATGGCGGCGTCGTAGGCCTGCTGCTCGATGCGAGCGTTGTTGAGGTAGTGCTCGACGACCTCGTCGCCGAAGGCCTCGCGTGCGATGGCCGACTCGCCAAAAAGAGAGGCAGCGTCGCGCAGGTTCGTCGGCACGCGCGGGGCGTCTGACCCGTAGGCGTTGCCCTCGAAGATCGGCTCGAGCTCGAGTTCGTGCTCGATGCCATAGAGGCCGCCGGCGATGAGTGCGGCGACAGCGAGGTACTGGTTGACGTCGCCGCCGGGCACGCGGTTCTCGACCCGCAGGCTGTGGCCCTTGCCAACGACGCGCAGCGCACAGGTGCGGTTGTCGAGGCCCCAGGCGACGGCGGTCGGCGCGAAGCTGCCCTCGACGTAGCGCTTGTACGAGTTGATGTTCGGCGCGAGAAAGAGCGAGAACTCGCGCAGGGTCTTCAGCTGCCCGGCGATGAAGTGCTCCATCATCTTCGAGAAGCCGTACTGCCCGTCGCCGGCCAGAACGGGCGAGCCGTCAGTGCCGCGGAACGACAGATGGATGTGGCAGCTGTTACCTTCCCGCTCGTTGAACTTGGCCATGAAGGTGAGTGCCTGACCGTGCTGGTCGGCGATCTCTTTTGCCCCGTTCTTGTAGATCGAGTGGTTGTCGCAGGTGGCGAGCGCCTCGTCGTACTTGAACGCGATCTCTTGCTGGCCGAGGTTGCACTCGCCCTTGACGCCCTCGCAGTAGAGCCCTGCGCCCTCCATGCCGTTGCGGATGTCGCGCAGCAGCGGCTCCATGCGCGTTGAGGCGAGCAGCGCGTAGTCGATGTTGTAGTCACTGGCCGGGGTGAGCCCGGTGTAGCCCTTCGCCCAGGCGTCGCGGTAGCTGTTCTCGAAGACGATGAACTCGAGCTCTGTTCCGACATAGGGAACCAAGCCCAGGTCAGCCAAACGGGCGATCTGCTTCTTGAGAATCTCGCGCGGGCTCGGCGGCACCGGCGTCTCGTCGAGCCAGTGCAGGTCGGCGATGACGAGGGCGGTGCCCGGCAGCCACGGAATCAGCCGCAGAGTGTCGAAGTCGGGGATCATCGCCATGTCGCCGTAGCCGCGCTCCCACGATGAGATGGCGTAGCCCGCGACGGTGTTGTTCTCCACGTCGACGGCCAGCAGGTAGTTGCAGCACTCCGCACCGTGGTGCGAGATCTCCTCCTTGAAGAAGCGGGCCGACACTCGTTTGCCGATCAGGCGCCCCTGCATGTCGGTGAAGGCGACGATCACCGTGTCGATCTCCTTGGAGTCGATCTTCACGTTGAGCTCGTCAACGCTGAGGTTTCCCGAACGCACGCCCATGGCCGTTCCTCTCCAACACGGGCGGATGCGGTGGCCGCCTTTCCGACCATTACACCACACGGTCTGTGGCCAGCATCCGTCTCGCTGTAACGAGGTGTTTACATCCAAAGGTAGACACCGGGTACCAATAGGGAGGAAAGTCGACGGCACGGCGCTGGGTGCTGCCCGCGTCATCCACTATGCGTTCTGGAGGAATGAATGAGCGACACCAGGAAAGCCTCGGGTGCCACATACACCCGTGCTGAAGAAGGCTATTTCGAGAAGCGCAAGCTCAAGCGGTCAGCCGGAGTATGGGGACTATGGGGTCTCGCCGTCGCCGCCGTCATCTCTGGCGACTTCTCTGGCTGGAACTTCGGCATCGACTTCGCCGGCTTCGGCGGCATGACGATCGCCTTCATCATTCTCGTGGCCATGTACTACGGCCTCATCTTCTCGATCGGTGAGATGGCAGCGGCAATGCCCCACACCGGCGGCGCCTACTCGTTCGCACGATCGGCAATGGGGCCGTGGGGCGGACTCGCTACGGGCCTCGCCGAGACGATCGAATACGTCGCGACGACCGCGGTCATCGTGTTCTTCTCGGCCAGCTACGCCAATGGCATCACGACTGAGCTGCTCGGCTTCGACCTGACCGGCAACATGTGGATCTGGTACCTGGTGCTCTACGTCGTCTTCATCGCGCTCAACTCTGCGGGTGCGAGCATCTCGTTCAAGTTCGCGATCGTCGTCTCGATCATCTCGATCGCGATCCTGCTCGTCTTCTCGGCCATGGCGCTGTTCAGCGGCAAGTTCGACCCAGCGTCGCTGTTCAACATCGTGCCCGACGCGGGTCAGACGGCGTTCCTGCCGCACGGTGTGCTGCCGATCCTGTTCGCGCTGCCCTTCGCCATGTGGTTCTTCCTCGGAATCGAGGAGCTGCCGCTCGCCGCCGAGGAGTCGCACAACCCCGCAAAAGACATTCCCCGCGCCGGATTCATCGCCCGCGGCACCCTCATCGTCACCGGAATCTTGGTGCTGGTTCTCAACACCGGCGTGCTCGGTGCGGAGGCCACGGGCACCTCGCTCGAGCCGCTGCTCGACGGCTTCCGGGCGATCGTCGGCGACCAGGGTGCGGCGATCCTCGCGCTCTTCGCCCTCATCGGCCTCCTCGCCTCGCTGCAGGGCATCATGTTCGCCTACGGACGCAACATGTACTCCCTGTCTCGCGCCGGCTACTACCCGAAGTTCTTCTCCCTCACTGGCAAGCGCCAGACCCCGTGGGTCGCACTCGTCGTCGGAGCGGTCATCGGCTTTGTAGCCCTCATCGTGCTTGACCTGCTCGCGAACGTCGAGGGAGTCGGTGCCGTCGCCGGCGCCATCATCCTCAACATCGCGGTGTGGGGCGCGGTCGTCGCGTACTTCATGCAGATGGTGTCGTTCATCATCCTGCGGCGCAAGTTCCCCAACGCCGAGCGCCCGTACAAGAGCCCGTGGGGTCTGCCCGGTGCGTACATCGCGGCGATCATCGCGGCCCTCGTGTTCGTCGGCTTCCTGATCAACGCGACGTTCCAGCCCGCGATTATCGCGATCGCGATCGTTTACGCGCTGATCTTCATCGGATTCGCGGTCTATTCGCGGCACCGCCTCGTGCTCTCGCCCGAGGAGGAGTACGCCCTCAGCGGCGGACTGCACCGCGAGCCGGAGGACACCACAGAGGCTAAGTAGCACCTCAGAACGGAGCGGGCTCTCGCGATGCGGGGGCCCGTTCCGTCGTTAACCGCTCTGTCAATCCCTCGGTGCTCGATCTGGCGAACGGTAGCGTTGTCACATGCGCAAGTTCATCTTCAGCACGACCGTTCTCGGGGCGATCTTCGGCGGATGGAGCACGGTGCAAGCCACTCGGCGCGGCCCGCGCGACTGGCGCCTGATCCTCATGTGGCTCAGCTGGGGCCTCACCGTGGCGATCGCCGTCGGTACGGTCGCCGAGAACGCGAAGACCCACGAACTCGAGGAATGATCGGCGGGGCGGTGCTAGCGTTTCATTCCAATGACTGACGCCGGCCTCCCGCCCGACCTGCCTGGCGCTGCGCAGCCCAATTACGGGGCCGCGCCGGTGCCGCAGCAGCCCGCGCCCGCGCAGCCTGCGCAGTACCCGCCGCCGCAGTACCCCACCCCTCAGTACGCCGCGCCGCAGTACCCCTACCCTGCGCCCACCCGCATGAGCACCGGCGCGAAGGTTGGCCTCTTCTCCGGGCTCGGCTGCCTCGTGCTCCTGATCGTTCCGATCGTCATCATCGCCGTGATCGGTCTCGCCACGGTCAATTCAGCCACTAACGACGACACCGATCCATGGGAGGTGCCCAGTCTCAATGACGATGACAGCGGCAACACCGTTGGCGCGGTCGAGTCGCAGTGGAAGTCGGGGGTGGACTGGCAGACGCCGCCCACCGGCGAGGATCCGCCGACGCCGTTCATGACCGACTTCGCCACCCCAGAGCTCTATCTCAACTCAGCGATGGGCGACTACTCCATCGACGTCGTCTTCACCGCTGACCCCGACTACAACTGCGGCTTCTCCAAAGCGACAGCCCAACCCGACTGGGTGATCGGCTGCTACAACCCCGACTACGGCGACACGATCTTTCTCTGGTGGGGACCGGAGGCAACGGATGACGTGAAGGCACTCATCCTGCTGCACGAGTACTCGCACTACTACCAGAACTACTTCTACTTCGACGCGACCCGGTCAGCGGTCGACGCGGGGCTGTTCGACGATCCGGACTTCGTTCAGAACGTCTGGGAGACCGACGCGACGTGCCGCGTCTACAACGACTGGCACTACACGAGCCTCGAATACCTCGACAGCTACACGGTCTCGCCCTGCGGTAACACGGGATGGGGACCCCACTGGCTCGAGAACGAACTGCTCGAGCGCGGCGTGACGATCACCGACTACTAGTCGTGCGCACCGGTGGCCGCGAGGCCAACGCCGAGACCGATCATCGCCACACCACCAACCGTGCCAAGGTTGCTCAGACGCTTCGGTGACTTGCCGAACCACTGGCGGGCCGCGCCGGCTGCGAACGCATAGAGGCTGTCAAAGATCATGCCGAGCGCAATGAAGATCGCACCGAGCACGAGCATCTGCACGCCGAGCGGGGTGTCATTGTGCACCACGAACTGCGGCAGGATCGCGAGAAAGAAGACGATCGTCTTCGGGTTGGTGACACCCACGACGACGCCCTCGAGCACGGAGCGCCAGGCTCCGACCGGCTTGACCTCGCCGAGCTCCTTCGCCGCATCGTTGCGATGGCGAATCGCCTGGATTCCGAGGTAGACGAGAAAGGCGGCACCGGCGAACTTGACGATCGTCATGAGCACGATGGATTGCTCGAGCAGCACCCCGAGACCGAGCGAGACCAGAATCACCTGCAGGTACATGCCCGTCGCCGTGCCCACCACGGTCAGCAGTGCCGCCTTGCGACCAAGGGCCAGCGCCCGGCCGATCGTGAACAGCACATTCGGACCGGGCAACAGCACGATGAGCAGCGCGGTGAGCGAGAAGGCCAGCAGGTTGGCCGCGGGAATCATGATGCGATGCTACTGCGCGAGTAGCGCGTCGAGCACGAGCGCCTGCGCGTCGAAGCGGGCCAGCAGGGCCGCTTTCTCTGCATCCGTACACCAGGCGGCGGCGAAGCCGGCGCGGGCGATCGCGCGGGCGTCGGCGGCGCTGAGTCCCATGGCGGGAATGGCCTCGCGATATTCGCGACCGATGTCTGTCTGAAAGAAGACGGCGTCATCCGTTGCAAAGGTCACGGGCAGGCCGGCGCGCACCATGGCGACGATGCGGTGGTCGCCGTCGAAGGCCCAGCCACTGAGCACGCGGGTCGACACCGGGGTGCAGGTGAATGCGACCCCCGAGTCCACGGCGAGCTTCAGAGCGGATGCGTCGTCGACGACCCGATAACCATGGTCGACCCGGTCGACCTGCAGGGTTGCAATCGCGTCGACCACGTTCTGCGCCGACGCCGTCATCGTCTCGCCCGCGTGGGCGCTGCGCCGCAGGCCGTTCGCCCCCGCGAGTTCGTAGGCGGCGGCGAAGCGGGTCGGATCCTCGGTGAGCTCTGGCGTCAGGTCGTCTTGGCCGATGCCGACCACGAAGTGGCGCGGGTTGGCGAGCACGGTCTCAACGAGCTCGACGGCGCGCTCCGGGCTGTGCGATCGGTTGATGGCAGCGATGAGACGGAAGCCGACGCCGAAATCGCGCTCGGCGCGCTGCAGACCACTCGCGATCGCATCCACGAGGTCGCCGTAAGGCATGCCCGGAAAGTTGAAGGGGTTGATGAAGTACTCGCGGTAGGCAAGGTTGCCGTCACGGATGCCGTCCTCTACTCCCTCGTATGCCACGGTCGCGAAGTCCTCCGCGTCGACCAGCACCTCGTGCGCCGCGTTGAACACGACGAGAAAATCGGCGAGGTTGTCGAAGTCGAGCAGGTCGACCACGTTCTCGGTCGGCAGCTGCACGCCGTTCTTGCGTGCGAGGCGCACGAGGGTCTCTGGCCGCATGACCGAGACGAAGTGGCAGTGCAGCTCGGCCTTGGGCAGGAGGTGCAGGTAAGTGTCGAGGTCGATCATCGCCTCATCCTTGCCTAGGCAGGTTTCAGGCAGGTATCAGGCGGTAGTGCAGCGCGGCCGCGATGCCGCAGAGCACCACGACATTGAGCAGCACCGACCGCCAGAACTGGCGCTGAAAGCTCACCTTGACTGTCTTGTGCCGCAGCAGCTGTTGCGCGAGCAGAGCGCCCGGCCACCCACCGATAAAGCCGAGAAAGATCAGCGAGGCCTCAGATACCCGCCGCCAGCCAAACCGCACAGCGAGCTTGTCGACCGCGTAAACCACGAAGGTCAGCACACTGCCCGCGGCGAAGAGCAGAGCAAGGTAGCCGGGCAGACCCCACCGGAGCATCAGAACGACAAACAGCAGGGCGAAGGCTGGGATGGCAAGCAGGCTCACCACAGACACCGGTCGCTTCGTCTGATTGTCGGCTCTCTGCCGCGGCGCTCGCGACGGTGGCGCTAGTTCGCGCAACGCCCGTACCTCTTCCGCCTGTGTGCGACCGTCGGCCGTGAAGCCGATCACGTAGCTGAAACGCTCGCCTTGCCGAGGGCGGCCGTCGAACGCGCTGACGTGCGCGAAAGTGTCGGCCGACTGGGGCGACTCTAGAAAGCCGAAGCCGCGGTCGTCATCCCACGAGCGCAGTGTGCCCTCGATGCGAAGCGGGTCGGGGGACATGCGCCGATGCTAGCGGAGTGAAGAGATGGTGCACCCCCCCGGACTTGAACCGGGAACCCACTGATTAAGAGTCAGTTGCTCTGCCAATTGAGCTAGAGGTGCGTAGGTCTGGCAAAGCCGAACCGACTAGCAAGATTAGCATGGAGATTCACGCCCGGCGAACAAGGAGTTAGATGACCGCGACGAGGCTCGAAGCCGGGGCCAAGGCTCCCGCTTTCACGCTCAGTGACCAGAGCGGAGCATCCGTCTCGCTGTCCGACTTTCGCGGCCAGAAAGTGATCCTCTACTTCTACCCTGAGGCCGACACCCCCGCCTGCACGACGCAGGCCTGCGACTTTCGCGACAACCTCGGCTCGCTGACCGCGCACGGCTACGTCGTGCTCGGCATTTCTAAAGACAGCGTGGATGCCCTGGCGGCCTTCGAGCAGAAGTACGGCCTGACCTTTCCCCTGCTCAGCGACGAATCGCTCAAGACACACAAGAAGTACGCCACCTGGGGCGAGAAGCAGAACTACGGCCGCACCTATCTCGGAACGCTGCGCAGCACCTTCGTCATCGACGAGAAGGGCGTGCTCGTGCACGCGCTCTACAACGTCAAGGCAAAGGGGCACCTCTCGATGTTGAGCAAGAAGCTCAAGCTCACCTAGTAGGTGTGCTGCTCGTTGTCGCGGTTGGCCGTGGCGGCAAGCACCGGCTTCTGAAACAGCAGCACGAGAGCGACCACGGCGGGCACCAGCAGGATGACGCCGAGGTCGGGCCGCGGCGCCGGCCCCTGAAAGCTGCCGACCGCAATCGCGCCCACAAGCACCTGCACGACCACGACCGCAGCGCGGGTCCACGCCTGCCCGCGCAGCACGCCGAGCGCGATGAAAAAGACCCAGACGGCGCCCGCTGCGGTGACCACAGCGATGCCAACCGCGGTTGCGACCGACGAGGGCGTAGCGACGAAAATTTCGACAATGAAATACACCGTAGCGGCTGCCAAGGCGACCGCTTCGAGCAGCAAAATCCCTGTCAATCCAAGGATCGCGGGGTGTCGACGAGACAGATTTGTCTGCTGTTCATCAGCTTTTCCCGTGTCGTTCACAGCCACATCCCAAACAAAAACCATTGATTTGCATCTTTTGATATGAGAGTCTATGTGAGGTTGATTTGCGGCTCCCGAAGTAGTGAGCCCCTCCCCCACAAACTTCCCCACCCGATTTTGGGTCTATTGCTGTGCAACAAAATAAGGAGTACCCATGGACTGGCGCGACAAAGCCGCCTGCCTGACCGCCGACCCCGAGCTGTTCTTCCCGGTAGGAAACACCGGACCGGCCGTCGACCAGATCGACAAGGCCAAGTCCGTCTGCGGACGTTGCTCCGTCACCGAGATGTGCCTGCAGTACGCGCTCGAGACCTCACAGGACTCCGGCGTCTGGGGCGGCCTCAGCGAAGACGAGCGCCGCGCCCTCAAGCGCCGCGCCGCACGCGCCCGCCGCGCCTCCTAGTCCTGAGCACCTAGCACTCAGCACTACCCCGACTCCTCGCCTCGCTTACCCCGAGGCGGGGAGTCACCCATTTAAGGGTTCGTAATCCAATTGAGCGGCATGTCGATCGTGACCTCGGTGCCCGAGCCCATCAGCGTGTGCCAGTCGATGGTGCCGCCGAGCTCGCCCTGAATGAGGGTGCGCACAATCTGCGTGCCGAGGCCCGATCCCACCTTGCCCTCGGGCAGTCCGACGCCGTTGTCACGCACCTTCACCCGCAGACTGTCGTCGGTGCGCTTGGCGATGATCTCGACCTGGCCATCCGCCTTGCCGGCGAGGCCGTGCTCGACCGCGTTCGTCACCAGCTCGGTGAGGGCGAGGGCGAGGGGAGTCGCGTACTCGCTCGGCAGCACGCCGAAGCTGCCGCTCGACTTCGGGTGCACGGTCGTGTTGTGGCTCGACGCCACCTCGGCGATGAGCAGCAGCACGCGGTCGAAGACGGCGTCGAAGTCCACCTGCTGGCTGAGGCCCTCCGAGAGGGTGTCGTGCACGACCGCGATGGCGGCCACGCGGCGCATGGCCTGACCGAGGGCGTCGCGGGCGACATCCGAGTGGGTGCGGCGAGCTTGGATGCGCAGCAGCGAGGCCACCGTCTGCAGGTTGTTCTTCACCCGGTGATGAATCTCGCGAATGGTCGCGTCCTTGGTGATGAGCTCCCGCTCCTGGTGGCGCACCTCTGTCACGTCGCGGCAGAGCACGATGGCTCCGATGCGTTCGCCGCGAATGCGAATCGGAATAGCGCGAATGGTGACGGTGACGCCGCGGCTCTCGACGTCCGTTCTCCACGGGGCGCGCCCCGTGACCACGAGGGGCAGCGACTCATCGACGACGGTGCGGCCGTGCAGCAGGGTCGTGGTGACCTCGGCGAGCGACTCCCCCTCGAGCTCGCTGGCAAAGCCCATGCGGTTGAAGGCACTGAGCGCGTTCGGTGAGGCGAAGGTGACAGTGCCGTCGACATCCAAACGAATAAGACCATCGGATGCGCGGGGGGCGCCACGACGCGGACCGCTCGGTGCCCCGAGGTCAGGAAAGTCGCCGCTCGCGATCATCGCGAAGACCTCGTTAGCGCACTCGTTGAAGGTGAGCTCCTGGCGGCCCGGCGTGCGCGCCTCGCTTAGGTTGGTGTGCCGGGTGATGACTGCGACCGGATGCGCGCTGATCTCGCTGCCGCTAGGGCTCAGCCGGCGAAGCACCGGAACCGCACGCACGCGGGTCGGGGTCTCTTCGTACCAGGTCGGAGCGCCAGAGTCGACAATCTTCGCGGTCTCGAAGGCCTCGGTGACCTGCGCGCTCCACTCGGGCTTGATGCCCTGGCCGACGAAATCGCGGTAGAAGAGGGTCGCGCTGCTCGACGGGCGGGCGTGCGCTACGGCGACGAAGCTGTCGTCAGCGCTCGGCACCCACAGCACGATGTCGGCGAAGGCGAGGTCGGCGAGCAGCTGCCAGTCGCCGACGAGCAGGTGCAGCCACTCGATGTCGGATTCGCTGGAGCGCCCCTGCGCCTGGACGAGATCGCTGAGGGTGGACACGCGACCAGCCTACGCGCCGAGCTGCCTCTCGATCGGCACCGTTCTGTCGCTCTGTACGTCGCCCGTGTGGGCGGTCGTCACTGTCTCGATTAGCACGATGCCCACCTCCTCGTCGGCAACCGGGTTGTGCTGCACACCCTTGGGCACGACATAGAACTCGCCGGGGCCGATGGTGACCTCGGCGTTGCCCTCGAGCTGGATGCGCAGCGTGCCGTACACGACGAGAAACAGCTCGTCTTCTGCGTCGTGCGCGTGCCAGACCAGCTCGCCGAGCAGCTTCGCCACCTTGACGTACTGGTCGTTGACGCGGCCAACAACGCGGGGCGTCCAGTGCTCGGTGACCTGGTCGAGGGCAGCGGCGATGCGGGTGGGCTCGAGAAGGCTCATGCTCTCAGCCTAGGCGGGCTGCCGCGCGAGCAGGCGGCTCTTCACGAGCTCCTGAATCGCGAGCCGCGCGGCCGAGCGCGGCGCCGCCTCGGCCAGCGTGCGGGCGCTGAGCAGCGCCGCGTCGAAGCCCGACTGGTCGTGCGGCACGAGCACGGGCGACTCGATGCCGCCGAAGCGTGAGAGTGTCTGCTTCACCTGCGCCGCGGGGTTGAGGCCGATCGCGGTGGCGCGCAGCTTGTTCGCAACGACGATGATGCGGCCGCTCGTGGCCAGCTCGACCAGGTCGACGTGCGATCGAAGGAAGCGGCTGAGACCGACCGGGTCGGCCGCGGCGACGGCGACCACCACATCCGCCTCTCTGATCGCGGTGATCGTGGCAGCGTTGCGGCGCGGTGCGTGCAGGTCGCTCGAGATCTCTTCATCATTCTCAAGGCTCGCGCCAGTGTCGAGCACGGTGTAGTCGACCCAGCCGCGGCATGCCTCGATCGTCGCCTGCACGCGGTCGTGCGAGAGCTCTGGCCAGCGGGTCGGGCGGCCGAGGCCGGTAAGCACCCGAAAGCTGCCGTGCGACGACGGGTAACGCTGCGCCACCCGCTCCAGCTCGCTGACTGTGAGACTGTCGGCTCCCGCGAGCCGGCAGGCCGCGGCGAAGCCGGGCGCCTCGTCGAGCAGGCCGAGCGACGGCGCGATCGAAGCGGCGTGCGTGTCGACGTCGCCGAGAACGACGGAATGACCGGATGCCGCCAGCTCTGCCGCAATCCCCGTCGCCACGGTCGACCGCCCCGGCGACCCCGCCGGGCCCCACACCGCGATCACCGTGCCCCTGCCGGACGCCGGCCGCACCTCTCGCACCTGCCCCGCGATCGCCCGCTCGATGTCTGCCCAGTCCCCGGTCTCGTCGACCGTCTCGTGCAGCCCGAGCACCGCGGCGTGGCGGCGGTGGGCATCGGTGCCGATGAGGGCGATCACCCGGATTCCGCGAGCATCGCAGGCCGACAGCACCGTGCCGGTGAGCACGGCCGGATCAGCGGTGATCACGGCCAGGTGCGGGGTGCCGCCGTCGAGCGCGACGAGAATTGCGGCGCCCGACTCTGGCACGGCGACGACCGCGTGGCCGTGCCGACGCGCGCCCTCGGCGAGGTCGGCGGAGGAGGCGAGCAGGATGTCCACGGCTACTTCTCGACCGGCAGCGACGTCGGGATCACCGAGAGGGCATCCGCGTTGGCAACCGCCTCGAGCACGCGCGCGACGCGCAGTCGTGGCACCAGCAGTTCGACCGTGGTGGTCTCGCCGCTCGCGACCAGCCCTTCGTCTTCGATGACTCGCACGACAGTGGCACCAGCGACGATGACCGACGGCGGGCCGAAGGTGTTCGACTCGCCCTTGCGTGCCGACCAGAGGTCAACGGTCGATCCGGCGCCGACCGAGCCGGGCAGCTGCCCGTTTATTGTCACGACGACGGATGCCAGCCGGGTTCCCGCGGTCTGCCCCACCGCCGACAGCGGCACGAGCTCACCCTCGCCCACCGCAACGGTGACGACCAGACCCTCGTCGGGCAGGTCGCCCGGCAGCAGGTAGAGGTCGGTGTCAGCCAGCCGCGCGCTCGACTCGATGAGGTCGCCCTCATCAATGCGGTCACCGGGGGCGAGGTCATCACGGGCGGCGAGCACCTGCACGCTGGCGTCGGCCGTCGAGACGATGCCGAATACGCCGGCCACGGATGCGGCGACGAGCACGATGCCGATCGCGAGCCGCGGATCGAACCAGAAGCGCTTGCGCTGTGTGGAGGTCATGCAGCAATAGTCGCGACGGCGGCGCGCGCCCCGGCAAGTTATCCACAGTCCGGTTACGCGCCGCGACGCCCCCTCATAATCGAGGAATGAACGAGTCGACGTCTTCAGAGCTTGGCCGGTTCATGACTATCGCCGATGTCGCGGCGCACCTCAACATCTCGGTCAATCAGGCCTACCTTCTGGTGCGCGGCGGCGAGCTGAGTGCCATCAAGGTCGGCTCGTCGTGGCGCATTGAGCCGCGCATGCTGCAGGCCTACATCGACGCCCGCTATGAGGAGGGGCGTCGCCGCGACCTCTGGAATCAGATCGACTACTCCGACCTCGCCGAGTTCACCCCGCGCAGCTAACGCAGCGTCACCAGCAGCACTTGGCTGAGCGGGATCGCCCGCAGCTCGCGCACGGCCGAATCGCGCCGCGCCTCCCCCGGGTCGTGGATCGCCAGGTCGAGATGATCACGCCCCACCCGGTCAATCGTGCCGAACAGCGGCCCGGTCTGGGTGCGCAACTCGAGGGTGCTGCGCCGCCGGCACAGATCGCGCAGCACGAAGCTCATCGTTAGCCGCGCTGGCAATGACGTCTGGCTCAACTCACTGGGCGTGGCCGTCAGGCTCAGCGCGGACTGCTGGCGAGAGAACACCACCGACCCGATCGAGGCGATGGGAACGATCACCTGCGCCTTTCGGCTCGAGTCGTCGAGCAGATCCGCGCTGAACCAGTCACGGCCGAAGGTCTGCGGGCGCACCGCGAGGGGCGTGCCATCGGCAAGGAACAGTCGGATGCCAGCCACGGAGTCCCGCCCCTGCGCCTCATGCACTGTCGCGATGCGGTCGCGCAGCGAGAGCCGCCCGAGCCGCAAGCGCTCCTCCTCAGCGCGCACATCGAGCTCCTCTGCAGACAGCTCCTGCTCGAGCTGACCCTCGAGGTCGTCGAAGAGGTTGTCCCAGCGCATGGGCCGACCGTAGTGAGCGGTGGCGAATGTTACGGAAGGTTATCCACAGCCCGAACGGTGGGGCATAGACAGACCGTGGTCTCTTCTGCCATTGTGTCGTCACCCCTACACGGGGGTAGACACCTTCGACGATCTGACGGGGACGACATGAGCAACGCCCTTCCAGCACCACTACCGGTCGAGAATCCATCGGTCGAGATTCTGCCCGTTCGCGAGATTCTTCCGTCGAAGCCCATTCGCCCCCGGTTCGTTCCCGACGAGTTCTTCGGTCACCAGCCGGCAACGCGCGAGGCACTGCCCGACCCCAAACCCCTGCTCGAGAACCTCACCCGGTGCGTGATCGAGATTCTCGCGGGTGCCCGTGACCTTGAGCAGATCGCCCGCTGGGTTAGCGACGACGTCTACCGCCACCTGCTCAAGCGGGTCGTCATCTCGACCCGCGCCCGCCAGGCCACCGGCCGCGCCGCAACCCGCCCGACCTTCACCATTGGATCGACCACCATCAGCGAACCCCGCGACGGCGTCATCGAGGCGGTCATCATCGTTCGCGGCCGTGCACGCACCCGCGCCGTCGCCGTGCGCCTCGAGGGGCTCGATCGCCGCTGGCGCGCCACGGCGGTCAACGTTCTTTAACGAGGTGACGGCCCGTTCTCGCAAACGGGCCGTCAGTCGTGAGACCTACTTCTTGCGCTTCTCCTGCGCACGACGCTGAGCCCGGTTTACGGGCGGCGCAGCCGCGGGGCCGGTCTTCTGACCGAAGGCGCCGGTCGTCTGGCCGCCCTGCGCAGCGGGAGCCTGGGGCGCCTGCTGGCGGAAGGCACCCTCGGCGGCGGCCTGCTGCTGGGCTGCGCGCGCGGTTGCAGCCTGCTCGATCTGGCCGCGCTGGTTGCGCACCTCGACGGCGCCAGCGGCATCCGCTGACGGGGCGGAGTAGCTGAGCGCGTTCGCGGGCTGGGTGGGCTGCTGCAGACCGCGGGCGGCGACGGCGTTGCCGCCGGTCACCTCGACCTCGAGGTTGAACAAGAAGCCGACCGACTCCTCGCGAATCTGGCCCATCATGTTCTGGTAGAGCGCGAAGCCCTCGCGCTGGTACTCGACCAGCGGATCGCGCTGGGCCATCGCGCGCAGTCCGATGCCGTCCTTGAGGTAGTCCATCTCATAGAGGTGGTCGCGCCAGCGGCGGTCGATCACCGAGAGCACGACACGACGCTCGAGCTCGCGCATGGCGGGCTCGCCCAGCGTCG
>Ga0247814_10001001_pt1 | contig 18107 bp, 16 predicted proteins | sample UWRJL179409R1_FD_179947 | JGI IMG/M metagenome (GOLD analysis project Ga0247814, IMG submission 179947) | Plant litter microbial communities from Arlington Agricultural Research Station in Wisconsin, United States - UWRJ-L179-409R-1 | ecosystem: Environmental > Terrestrial > Plant litter >...
GGTGTTGAAAGCACCAAAAAAAGATCTGTTCCTATTTAAGAATGCGGGGCATGCGGTATTGAACGAGGAAGCTGAACAAGTTCAAAAAATCATAATAGATAAAATTCTGCAGACAACTGAGGGTCAAACCAAAGGAGTGCGGTAGAAATAGAATGGGCCGCTGTATGGCGTACCGGATCGACGATATGTTATAAGAGGATTATTAATATGTTGGCTTATTATCTACTTTTATATTGGTCCTTGTGGCTATTAAAGTATGTGATGGTGGATTGTCACGAGAATATGCCAGGCCTGATAGTTAAAACTATTGTTAATAACCGGTGTTCCTTTCCCGGTAAGTATATACCGTTTTACCGATGGTATATACTACAGTTTTGTCTTATAATTAACCCGAATATGAAAGCAATAATTTTGACTGCCCCAGGACCGGTAGATAATTTAGTAATGAAAGACTTACCTGTACCGGAAATTAAACCTGGTGAGGTATTGGTAAAAGTGAAATCAATAGGCATTAATCCTGTAGATTTTAAGACCCGGAAGGGCGGGGGGGTGTTTACCTACGGCGGAGTAAGCAAAGCAGTGCAACTGGTATTAGGCTGGGACATCAGTGGTGTGGTAACGGCAGCTGAAAGTCCTTTATTCAATATCGGCGATGAAGTGTTTGGAATGGTAAACTTCCCGGGGATAGGAAATGCTTATGCAGAATACGTAGCGGCCCCGGCTGCACATATAGTGCTTAAACCAGCAAATCTATCTCACGAGGAAGCAGCTGCAGGTACGCTGGCATTACTTACTGCATGGCAGGCATTGGTTACTAATGGAAATGTAAGCGCAGGTGAGCGCGTTTTAATCCACGCGGCCTCTGGTGGTGTTGGTCACTACGCTGTTCAGTTAGCCAAACAGCTTGGGGCCTATGTTATCGGAACATCTTCGGCAGCAAATAAAGACTTTGTATTGTCTTTAGGAGCCGATGAACATATTGATTATACTGCACAACAATTAGCCGATGCAACGGAAAACATTGATTTCGTGCTCGAAAGTCTCAGCGCGCAAACTGTTAAAGAATCTATTGCAGTAATGCGTGAGGGTGCTAAGCTTATATCTATCGTCGGCTCAGTTTCTGAAGACCTGAAAAAAGAGGCAGCATCGAGAAATATTAGTGCAAATAATATGCTTGTGGAATCTAACGGTGAAGATATGAAAGCTGTAGCTGCATTGCTGGAAAGTGGTGCCATCAGATCACATGTTTCCTCAACTTTTGATTTTAGCGAAATGGCAGCAGTGCATAACTACCTTGAAACTGGCAGAACAGTGGGGAAAGTTGTTGTAAACATGTCCTAAACAACAGCACTGCCTTCTATCAGATCATCATACTGAAATCATTCATACCCCGAACTTTTCCGTTCGGGGTATTACACCACTATCTGCTACTATATTAGCGCAGCTTTTGTGCTGTTGCTAAGCTTTTAACTAAGTTTTGCAGGATATGCTTATTTACATGTGGCTGCCCATTTAAACCAGGGTATTCAATTTTATTTTAAGATGATTTTGTGCCTGTTTTAAAAACTCTTCTGGTGTTTGAGCAGTTTGTTTTTTAAAAAACCGACTAAAATATGGCCGGTCTGAAAATCCCAGTTCATAAGAGATCTGTTTTATAGTATGTTCGCTATGGATAATCAATCGCTTAGCCTCCAATATAATGCGGTCGTGTATAATCTGGGTACCTGTTTTATGCAATTTCTCTTTCAGTATCTGGTTTAGCCTCTTCGAGCTGATATCCAGTTTGCCCGCATAAAAGTCAATATTTCTAACCGTGAGGTAATTAGCTTCGAGCAGCATTAAAAATTCAAATACTCTTTTCTGATGTACATCATGTCCTGTAAACTCCTCCTCCTTCACTTTGATTAGTTTGAGTAAAAAGACTTTAAGAAATGCTTTTACTATCGTAATATCTGCATGTTCTTTCAGATATTCTGATGTTAAAAGACGGTAAACGCCGCTTAAATCGTCTGACGCATCCTTGTCTAGCCTTAAGCATGAAAACTCGCCCTGCACATTAAAAATTTTGAAAATGTCCAGTAAAAATTCTTTGTCTGCTTCTTCTAAGATCTCCCTTTTGAAAGACAGCAATTCTCCATTTTTACCCGCCTTATTTAGTTGATGCACCCTGTACGGTGGGATCAGGTAAATCCAGTCTCCCTTCATCCCGATATCTGCAGATTGCACATCATGTAGCGGATCTTCGTCTTTTAACCACACAATTTCGAAGAAATCTTTTCTACCCGGATCGTTCAAATAACTGGGAGGACACTCACTTAGATTTCTCATAAATATCATTGCAGTTTCTAGCTGGGTTTCTGATGTAGTAGTTGCTGTCATTTGGTAAAGGTAATCATTCAACTATTACGTATGATAAAAGAGAGGAGGCATCATAAACATTGAATCAGGAGTGGATTCTTATAGATACTTTACTTATTGATTTTATTTTTTACTTTTGGGCCTAATGAAATATTTTGTTTTTCTATTGAGTCTATATTTTGCATCCCTGGCATTTATTCCCTGCCAGGATAGCGAAGATATGCCCATCGGGAAAACACCTGCTTCCATTGAACACAGCGACACTGCAGATCAGCAGAAACATCAGGATAGTTGTCCGCCATTTTGTTCATGTTATTGCTGTTCTACTGCCAGACAGTTAACCGCGGTTATAAACGTCTCCATATTTTCGAAAGCGGTTATTCGTTTATATCCTGCGTATGCAATCTTGCCAACTTTTAAACAGGCTATAAAAATCTGGCAGCCTCCGCAAATCGCATAAGTTTTATCTTTTATCTAATTGTACACATTCCCTTCTAATTTGAGGGGTGATGTATTATTTATTTCTTAGAAAAATTTATGTTAGATGCCATCATACGGTATAGTATCCGTAATAAATTGGTGATTGGCTTTTTTACGCTTGCGCTTATCATCTGGGGTATCTGGAGTACTACACAAATTGCTGTAGATGCTTTGCCGGATATCACCAATAACCAGGTGCAGGTAATTACCAAAGCACCCACATTAGCCGCGCAGGAAGTTGAACAGCTGATCACTTACCCGGTAGAAAGATCACTCTCTAACCTGCCCAACATTACCGAAATGCGCTCCATGTCGCGCTTTGGACTAAGCGTAATTACAATTGTTTTTAAAGAATCTGTTGATGTATATTTTGCAAGGCAACTGATCGCAGAGAAACTAAATGAAGTTCAGAATGAAATCCCTAAAGAGACAGGCAGGCCCGAAATGGCCCCTGTAACTACAGGACTGGGCGAAATCTATCAGTATATTCTTCACCCTAAAAAAGGTAGTGAAAGTAAATACACTGCCATGGACCTGCGTACGATGCAAGACTGGATAGTGACGCGGCAGCTCTATGGTATTGCGGGCGTTGCCGAAGTATCTGCTTTTGGTGGTGTAACCAAACAATTTGAAGTGGCACTAGACCCCAACAAGCTGAAAGCAATGGACGTAACCATTCCCGAAGTGTTTGCTGCACTGGAGAAAAACAACCAGAATACTGGCGGGGCCTACATTGATAAAAAACCAAATGCGTACTTTATCAGAGGAGTAGGATTAATGTCGGGCATCCCTGATATTGAAAATACTATAGTTAAAAGGCAGGCTAACGGAGTACCTGTACTGATCAAAAATATAGCTAAAATTCAGTTGGGCTCACCTCCGCGCTACGGTGCCATGACCTATAACGGCGAAAAGGAAGTGGTAGGTGGAATTGTACTGATGACTAAAGGTGCCAATAGCGCTGAGGTAGTAGCGCTGGTTAAAGAGCGGATGAAACTGGTACAACAATCTCTTCCCAGCGATGTGGTTATTGAACCTTTTCTGGACCGTACCAATTTGATCAACAGGGCCATCAGCACTGTAGAACGAAACCTGGCTGAAGGTGCACTGATCGTGATCTTTGTACTGGTGTTGTTTTTGGGTAACTGGCGGGCCGGTTTAATTGTGGCTTCGGCCATACCTCTATCTTTACTATTTGCACTTTCGCTGATGAACCTGTTTGGTGTTTCTGCTAATCTGATGTCTTTGGGTGCAATTGATTTTGGCCTTATTGTAGACGGCGCAGTGATCATTGTAGAGGCTACCATGCACCATCTGGCACAAAGAAAATCAGTTGGGCGCTTTACCCAGCAGGAAATGGATGAGGAAGTTTTTCTGTCCGCTTCACGCATTCGTAGCAGTGCCGCCTTTGGTGAAATTATCATTTTAGTAGTGTATATCCCTATACTCACCCTGACAGGTATCGAAGGCAGGATGTTTAGGCCCATGGCGCAGACGGTAGCTTTTGCAATTTTAGGTGCATTACTGTTATCACTAACCTATATTCCAATGGTATCAGCTCTTTTTCTTTCCAAAAATGCGGAACCTAAAAAGACATTGTCTGACCGGATGGTGGCTTTTTTTCAGCGTAAATATGAACCTGTTTTACGCGCGGCAATCCGGTTTAAATACCAGGTTGTTGCTGTTGCCATAGTGCTGCTGTTAATAAGTGCCTTGGTGTTTTCGCAGATGGGTGGAGAATTTATTCCTCAGCTGGAGGAGGGCGATTATGCCATTGAATTTGTACTGCCGCAAGGTACCTCTTTATCGCAAACCACAGAAACTATTATGCAGGCCGAACGGATGTTACGTAAATACCCGGAAGTAAAAATGGTGGTAGGTAAAACCGGAAGCGCTGATGTGGCTACCGATCCGATGCCACCGGAGGCATCGGACCTAATCGTAATATTGAAAGACAAAGCTGAATGGCCTGATGATAAGGGATTTTATGACCTGGCAGATGAGATGCGCGAAACACTGGCAGATATCCCTGGTGTTATTGCCGAACCGAGTCAGCCCATACAAATGCGCTTTAATGAGCTGATGACGGGTGTGAAACAGGATGTAGCTGTAAAGATTTTTGGTGAAAACCTGGATACGCTAAATCTGTTAGCGACTAAAGTTGCGCAGGCGATTAGACCAGTTGAGGGCGTAACCCAGCCTCAGGTAGAGCGGGTGAGTGGTTTACCGCAAATTACGGTGAAGTACGACCGGGCAAGGATGGCTAATTATGGTTTAAATATCGAAGATGTTAACCAGGTGATCAGTACTGCCTTTGCGGGAAATATCACGGGTTCTATATATGAAAATGAACGCAGGTTTGACCTCGTTGTACGGTTAGACTCAGCACACCGCAGCAATATAAACAACGTAAGCGAACTGTTTATCCCAACGCCCGATGGTAATCAGGTGCCCCTGTCTCAGGTAGCTACCATAGCTTATGAAACGGGACCTGCGCAAATAAGCAGGGAGAATGCCCGCAGACGCATTGTGGTAAGCTTTAATGTGAATGGAAGGGATGTAGAAAGTGTGGTGAAGGAAGTTCAGCTAAAACTGAATACCAAAGTCCCATTACCAACAGGATATTATTACACTTACGGTGGTACTTTTGAAAACCTGCGGCAGGCCAGTGCGCGACTGATGATTGCGGTTCCGGCAGCATTGTTATTGATCTTCCTTTTACTGTATATCACTTTCAAATCTATCAAACAAGCGTTGCTGATCTTCACCGCAATACCAATGTCTGCCATTGGCGGGATATTGGCGCTATTGCTTAGAGGGATGCCTTTCAGCATTTCAGCAGGTGTAGGTTTTATTGCTTTATTTGGTGTAGCAGTGCTCAACGGAATTGTGCTGATTGGGACCTTTAACCAGCTGGCCAAGGATGGGGTAGAAAATATTCTCGAACGTGTTTACCAGGGCACCAAAGACAGGTTGCGACCGGTATTGATGACAGCAACTGTAGCCTCACTGGGTTTCCTGCCGATGGCTGTGTCTACCAGTGCAGGAGCGGAGGTTCAAAAGCCCCTGGCTACTGTGGTGATCGGCGGATTGCTTACGGCAACTTTACTTACATTAGTAGTACTTCCCCTGCTATATTTGATTTTTACCAAAAGCAAATCGGCGGGAAAAGTAACACGGGCTGTACTTACCATTTTATTAATTTGCTGTGGTATAACCTCATTTGCACAAACCAGTCCTGCAGTAAAACGGATTACGCTAAATGCTGCCTACGAAACAGGCATTCAAAATAATTTACAGTTACGCTCATCCGGAGTAAAAACAGAGCAGCAAAAAGCGCTTGAAAAGACTGCTTTTGCCTTACCTAAAACAGGTGTTTTTATAGAGAATGAGGATCTTAATCCTCAGGACCGGAATGGTGTATTGAAGATTGGTGTATCGCAAAGCCTCGACTGGCCCGGGCTTTATAGTGCCAGAAAAGGTTTATTTGCCGAAAAAACACGTGCTGCGGAATATGCTCAGCAGGCACAGGTACTAGTGCTTAGAAAAGATATAGCCAGTACCTATTACACTTTGTGGTACTACGAGAGCAAGCAGCGTTTATGGCAAAAGCTGGATAGTATTTATGAAACGCTAGCCGCCGCCGCTGTACTGAGGGTAAAAACGGGTGAAAACGCCGGATTGGATAGCATCGCTGCGCAGGCCAGGGCTAAGGAGACTAAAGTACAGCTGCGGATGATCCTTAAAGATATCCATAACCAGCAGGAGACCATGAAACGTTTATTGAATACAGAGCTGACTATATTGCCAGACAGCTTACCGCTGCCAAAGGTACCGGTAAGAGCGGGTACAAGCCTTGAAAATGTTGTTCATCCCTTATTACAGATCCAGCAACAAAATGTAAGCATAGCAGGAGCAGAGGCAAAAGTAGCCGGGCAAAGCCAGATGCCATCGTTTGAAGGCCGCTTTTTCTCCCAGCGCTTATATGGCATCAGCCCTGCTTTTTCCGGGTTTTCTGTTTCTGTTGGTCTCCCTATTTTTGGGCGCGGACAATATAAACATCAGCTGAAGGCCGCACAATTGGAACAAAATTATCAGCAAATAGTATTAACTGATCAGCAACTCGCACTGGGCACGGCCTATAAACAGGAACTGGAAAAGCTGGAGAAAAACGCTGATCTGTTAGACTATTATAGTAGTACAGGTTTGCAACAGGCGGAAGCTATTATTAAAGCTGCAAATCTGGCCTACCGCTCTGGCGAAATCGGCTTCGCTGAGCTTTCGCAATTTCTGGCGCAGGCAATCGACATCCAGCGGAACTATTTAGATGTACTAAACGAATTTAACCAGAGTGCCATTCAACTGAATTATTACAACAGCACTCCATAAGCACTTATCCATGAAAAAGATTTTTAAACAACCCTTATATTTACTCTTTATTACCTGCACTTTTCTGCTTACATCCTGCCAGGCACCGGCACCAAAAGAAGAGGAGCAAGAAGAAACTCCTGAAACTGCCACCAATGAAGTAAGCCTTACTGCGAATCAGCTCAAAACCGCCGGGATAGAATTTGGCGCTATAGAAATGAAAAATCTGGCTACCGCAATCAAGGCCAATGGGTTACTGTCTGTGCCTAACCAAAACAAAGCGCTGGTAACGTCGGTATCAAACGGAACGATCCGTACGTTGACCGTGCAGCCAGGAAGTTATGTTAAAAAAGGGCAGGTTATTGCCACTATACTCAACCCGCAGATTGCACAGTTACAACAGGAGTTGCAAATTACCCAGGCGCAATTAAACCTGGCCAGGCAGGAATTTCAAAGACAGAAGGAATTGGTGGCAGGCAATGCCGCGCCACTAAAGAACCTGCAAAAAGCAGAAGCTGAACTGGCAGCATTAACATCGTTGTACAAATCTCGGCAAATACAATTGACTGCATTGGGTATCTCGCCAAAGTTAGCCAGCCGTGGTCAAATTGTGACCAGCATACCAGTTCTTGCCCCGATAAGTGGTACGGTAAGTGAGGTATCTGCCCAGATTGGTTCCAATGTTGATGCGGCCACACCTATTGCCCAGATTGTAAATAATTCGCAGCTGCACCTGGACCTGTTCGTATATGAAAAAGATTTGCCAAAAGTAAAACCGGGACAGCGGATCCATTTTACCTTAACCAACAGTGCTGGAAAAGAATATGATGCAAAAATTTACTCTATAGGCACCGCCTTTGCCAATCAGAGTAAAACCATCCCTGTGCATGCTGTGGTAATGGGCGATAAGGCAGGTCTTATTGAAGGCATGAACATCACAGCAATCATCAGTATTGGTAATGCGCTTTTATCCGCCGTGCCAACGGAGGCCATAGTGACAACCGAAGGACAGGATTATATATTCAGGGTGAAAAAACAAGGTGCAAAAGAAACAATATTTGAGCGCATCGCCGTTGCTGCAGGAGTTTCGGATGTTGGTTTTACAGAGATTACCCCGGTACATGAATTAAAACCAGGTTCGAGGATTGTAACCAAAAAAACGTTTTTCGTGCTGGCCAAAATGGTAAATACCGGGGATGAGGATTAGAAGAGTTATTTTACGGCCGGGCTTCCGGATTTCAGAGGAGGTATTCCGGATAGTTTACGCAATGAGCAGCTGAAATAAGCGTAATCAGCACATTCAATTGACGGACCGATAATGGGAGGTGCATCACAAAATGGACTAGGATGGGATTTTAGGGCCGGTAAAGCTTAAGCTACCTGCTCGCCTGATTACACAGGGGTGATTGAACATTAACCAGTTCTTTACGTTTTGACTAGAAATAAATAGCGAGGATAAAGCTGATGAGAGGTAATGCTATACCAAATTCGCCGGTAAAATATTTAGTGTTTTTGTATTCGATCGTAATTGGATTAAAAACAGCCTGGATGAATAAATTATGACTCGCATGGAGCATCACCCCCGTCCACAGGCTATTGGATTTTAAACGGAACCATGTAAAAACAAAACTCACACTGATAACCCCTAAAGTGAAACGTATAAACTTTGATATTGGTGCTTATGAAAATGGTTAAAAATAGATATATACCCGTTATCGCATTTGTAATAATGGCCGTAAATAGTAGTAGCATAGTGGTAAATGCCTAGGAAAATAGCAGGGAGCCTATTCATAATATTGTACTGGTTCATGGTGCTTTTCTTGACGGATCGGGCTGGGAAGGTGTTTATAAAATTCTTACCGGCAAGGGTTATCATGTAACGGTCACACAACATACATTACGTAGTTTCGACGACGACATAGCTATAGTAGAAGGAGCTATCAATCAGCAGGATGGTACTTGCATCCTGGTAGGGCATAGTTATGGTGGGGTAGTGATATCTGCTGCCGGTAATAATCAGAAAGTAGCAGGGCTGGTGTACATTGCGGCGCATGCCCCGGAGGAAGGTGAACGACTTGCCGACTTAGTAAAGCGCAAAGAAAATATTATATGCTACTATGATCACGACTTGCCCAGCATTGAATATTTCTTTGGCTTGTGACCTAGATGTTTTTCGAAAAGTCTGCTAAAATAGCTGAGATTACTGAAGTTCAATTTATAACCTGCTTCTGATACCGACATATTTTCCTCCTTGATCAATCTGGCAGCCTCTTTAATGCGCAATAGCTGATGATAATTATAGATTGTGTTGCCGAAAATTTGTTTAAATAAACGTTGCAGCTTACTTTCACTCATCGCGGATAATTCGACAAGCGCAGACAGGTTTGGGGTGATACTTAAATCAGCAATAATTAGATCGCGGATTTGATAAATAACTTTTATGTCAGCAGAATTTAGGGGATAGGCAGCAATAGTGTTGCGCTTTAAAAACATCTTGAAAAAGAGGAAAATGAGTTCTTCTGCTTTTATCCTGTAGTAGAAACTATTGAGCTCTGAGGTATTTTGTGCGTTTATAATGGCTAAGGATATACGCTGTATTTCAACTGAGCTTATCTCTTCATATAAAAAAGGCTGGTTGCCGGAGATAATGTTATCCCACGGCATATGTGCTCCGTTCGGACGGATCAGGTCTTTAAGAAGATCTGAATGGATAGTGATGATGATATTACTGGTAGGTATATGAGCTGGTGTAAATATTTCGAGATCCATATCGGCAGAACTCACCATCACTGATGGTAGCCGCTTTACATCACGAAAACTAAAGGTAATGATATTTTTACCGCCATACTCTTGGGCTACCCTGGGTCTCTTTAACAACATTTCGCTGTTAAGCTCGTATTGAGAGATCATGATATGCATTGAGGGACCCAAGTCTATCTTTTGGATATAACCCTTGCCAATATTTTTCCGTAATATGAATTTGTGATCATTTAATATATCAGTGGTTGGGCTAGTGAGTTCGGCAAGCAAGCCTATGCGCTTTAATACGGATGGATCTGTCAGCATAATACGGTATCGGACTATTAATTGACGTAATGTAGTTATTTCATTAGAATTTTGGTCTTTAAGTTTGTGCCTAAGATATATATATCCTGAAATCATATTATATGAACAATAAAAAGATTTTGATTACCGGTGCCAGTGTAGGTGGAAATACCGTGGCCTGGTGGCTCTCCCGTCAGGGCTTTGATGTGACAGTAGTAGAGAGAGCGGATAATTTTCGTGAAGGGGGACAGAATGTTGATGTACGCGGCGCCGGCCGGGAAGTATTACGGCGGATGGGACTGGAGGAGGCAGCTATGGATTTAACTACAGGAGAAAGTGGCACCGACTGGGTTGATAAAGATAATAGTATAATTGCCCGGTTTGCGGTTGAAGATATAGGTGATGGGCCAACTGCAGAACTGGAGATTATGCGTGGCGACATTGCACGAATCATTTATGAACCAACTTTACAACGTGCCACATATCGGTTTGGCGACACTATTGAAGGTGTGGAACAGGATGATGCCGGATCTGTAGTGACTTTTAAAAGCGGGATTACGGAGCGCTATGATATTGTTATTATTGCGGAGGGGGTAGGTTCTTCGACTCGGGAGCTGCTTTTTCCCGGGGAAAACCGGATGAGATATATGGACTTGACAATTGCCTATTTCTCTATACCCGGGAAAGACAGCGATGGTAAATTTGCACGTCAGTATAATACCATAGGTGGTCGCGGTGCCACATTAAAACCGGGGAGTGATGGAAAGCTGCGGGTGTATATGGGTGTGCACAAGGTTGCTGAGGGTGAACAAAAGTGGGGAACTGAGCGACAGAAACAATTTCTACTGGACCAATTTGCTCATGATAGCTGGGAATTTCCGCGTATACTGAAGGAAATACCTAAAGTTGAAGATTTCTATTTTGATGTGATGCGGCAGGTGAAGATGGATCGCTGGTCTAAAGGCGGGGTGGTGCTTACCGGTGATGCCGCATGGTGTGCAACTCCACTTTCTGGTATAGGAACAACGCTTGCAATTGTGGGTGGTTATGTTCTGGCAGGGGAGATAGCAAAAACGAATGATTACGCTGAGGCTTTTCGTGTATATGAACGTATTATGCGGCCCTTTGTGAAAGAAGGTCAGGGTCTGCCCAAGATTGTGCCGCGCTTGCTTTGGCCACATACCCGTTTAGGTCTTGGCTTTCTGCGTACGGTGATGCGAATAGCAGGTACCAGGGCCGTGCGCAAGATTTTTTCAACGCTCTATCTTCGTGACTCTAAAAAAGTGGAATTGCCGACATATGATTTAAAGGCCAATTGAGATTAGTTATACCTAAGACTACAAGGATACAGAATGCCATTTATGCTTGCTCAAGATTAATTGAAGTATTTTTCCAGGTACACCGCCACGCCCTCATTTTCATTTGAAGTGGTAGTGTATCTGGCTAATGCAAGCAGGGCAGGAGTAGAATTGGCCATGGCAACCCCAACACCGCATGAGGTAATCATACTGATATCATTGTGGTCATTACCAAATGCAATAACGTCTGCAATTGCTATTCCTTCTATTTGAGCTATACTTTTTAAGGCTTCCCATTTATCCACACCCTGCGCCATTACTTGTATGATTGCACCATTGTCGGTATGCGTAACAGAACAGATGTCATTTAGCAGGCCTTTGGTGTAGCTTTCCAGGTTGTGATGGGAACCTTCAAAGATAATTTTCGTAATCCCATTTTTAAAGACATGGTGGTTAAAGTCATTAAATGTGGTAAGTGAATGGTCAACCTCACCGAATAAATGTGCCGGAGATTGATTGACGTGAAATACATCCAGAGACTCCACTCCGATAAACACTCCGGCTTGTCTTAACGCTAATTCTTTAATTACCTGATAAGCCGTTTCTGGAGGTATATGGCTTTGAACAATCAGCGATGTACGGTTATAAACTTCGGCTCCATTATAACAGACAACATAGTGAGGAGAAAAATTTTGGGGTAAAAGGCGTAATACATCTCGCACCGGACGGGCTGTTGCGATGGAAATCACATTTCCCTTCTGTATAAGGCTATCTATAATATTTATTGTCCTTTCAGAGATATGTCTTTCATCATTAAACAATGTTCCGTCCAGATCGAAGGCAAACAGCTTTTTAGTTTCCATTTGCTAAGATACAACTCTGTAGTTAGTAACGGCAGCATATCGATCCGTTCGCCAGCAATATTTCTCCAACTCGTGTTGGCTGTTATATGAAATTGAAATTACTCAAGACGAAAGTTTAGCAGGCAAACTGTAATTTGCCTGCTAAACTTAACAATGGATACCATCCAAATGGTATCTTCAAAAACATGCTGTCTGGTTAGTATCCAACCCCTCTAACGCCACCAGAAGCACGGATAGACTCACCTGTTATCCAGCGCGCATCTTCCGATGCGAGGAATACGGCAAGCGGGGCAATATCTTCCGGTTCGCCGAAGCGGCCCAGCGGTGTACCGGCAATCAATTTCTCACCAAATTCACCATCAAAATTTCCTGCAGTGGCCGGCGTATTGGTATGCCCCGGGAGGATAGCATTGACTCTAATATTTCTCGGACCTAATTCACGTGCCAGGGCGAGTGTGATAGTATCAACAGCACCTTTCGTAGCTGCATATACACTTGATGCAAGATATGGGTCTGTGCTCAGGATGGAACTGATATTGATGATACTGCCACCACGGTTGCCCATAATTTTCACTGCCTGTTGTGCTGCCAGCAGATATCCTAAGACATTAATATTGAATTGTTTATGAAAGGCATCTTCTGTTAGATCATCGATCATCTCAAATACAGCGACACCTGCGTTGTTTACCAGTATATCAACCATACCAAATTCCGCTACTGTCTGATCAAACAGTTGTTTAACATCATCTGATTTACTCATGTCTGCCTGTATGGCTATGGCCTTCCCGCCCAGCCCCTGTATTTTGCTAACAACATCATCAGCATCACTTTTGCCCGACGCGTAATTAACCACAACACTTGCGCCCGCATTTCCCAGAGCTATTGCTATTCCAGCGCCTATACCTTTACTGGCCCCGGTTACTATCGCTACCTTATCTTTAAGTTTAGTTTCCATTTTGTATTCGTTTAAATTATTGGTTCAAAGGTAAAATAAGCTAACTTTACTTTTGATATGGGTTTCCTTAAGTATAGTAGGTTCCCTTAATAATTTTATAATGGAGAAAGGAAAATCGATCGCAGAGGAACAGAAAGACTGTTCCAAAATACTCTTTGCCATTCAGGATGCGCTTGATCTGATTAGCGGAAAGTGGAAAATCAAAGTGATCAGTGTGTTGCTGTATGGCAAAAAGAACTTCACCGATTTACAGCGGCAGATTGATGGTCTCGGATCTAAAATGCTGTCCAAAGATTTGCAGGAACTGGAAATTAATGGAGTAATCACCCGAACGGTTAATGCTACCAAGCCCATTACTGTGTCTTACGAACTGACGCCTTATGGGCATACAATGGAACCTATTATCCAGGTACTTGCCGATTGGGGGACCGAACACCGGCATAAGATTACAGGAAAGTAATCAGCTGTGCTGATCTTTTTGTTGCATTCTACTTCTTGCTTCCAGTATTGCAGGCATGCTGTCGGCAGCCCACTTCTTTAACATCATGATTGACGGAAGCAAGGTTTTTCCGAGCTCCGTGAGTGAGTATTCTACTTTAGGTGGAACCTGGGGGTAGACCTTTCTGCTGATTAAACCGTCTGTTTCTAAACTTTTCAGTGTGGCACTGAGCATCTTTTGGGATATGCTTAGTATTCGATGGTCCAGTTCACTATAACGCATTGTACCTTCACTTAAAATATCGATAAGCATCAAAGACCATTTATCACCAACACGGTCTAGCAGGTTTCTTATACCACAGTCTGCCATATCAAAGTCTTTTTTAATTTCTTTGATGAGTCCATACGCTGATCATATTACTGGTTCGATCATTCGTGTAGATGGCGGACAAACTTTGTCGGTTTAGTTCGCGAAGCATACAGACCAGCAATTTGATACAATCTTCATTTTGGTTACAACACAGTCCGTTTTGGTTATTACTGGCGTTACGCTGATCCGCACCTTTGTACTGTAAATAACAACTGATATTATGAAAACTATATTTATTACCGGTGCATCAACCGGATTAGGAAAATCAACAGCGAAATTATTTCAGGCAAAAGGGTGGAACGTAATTGCAACTATGCGCAGGCCCGAACAGGAGACTGAATTAAACCATTTGGAAAATGTAACGTTACTGCCACTGGATATAACTAATATAGCGCAGGTAAAGCAGACCGTACAGCAAGCAATTGCATTGGGCGATATTGATGTTGTATTTAATAATGCGGGTTACGGATTGATTGGGGCTGTAGAATCAAACACCGAAGCTCAGATCAGAGCTCAATTTGAAACCAACTTTTTTGGTACGGTTTGGGTGATACAGGAATTTATTCCTTACTTTAGAAATAAACAAGGAGGATTGTTTATCAATACGACATCGCTTTGCGGTTTAACCTCCAACCCACAATCAGCGATATATAATGCCTCCAAATGGGCATTGCAAGGACTTGCAGAAAGTATGTCTTATGATCTGGCACAATTTGGGATAGGCATAAAAAATGTAGCTCCGGGTGGTATTAAAACTGATTTCACTAAAGCTATGCAGGTTACAGAAGATAAAGCCTATGAGCTAACGATGGCAAAAATGATGGAGGGTTTTCAGGATGGTACCCTCATGGAGTTTACTGATCCTGAGATTATTGCAGACGTGGTCTATCTGGCGGCTACGGATGGCATAGACCAGTTAACGTATCCTGCCGGGAATGACGCGGTAAGATTATATGCCAAACGTTTGGCGCAGGGGCCGGAAGCATTTCGTAAAGATCTGACAGCGTATTTAAACCTTAAAAGTCCGTACACTGCGGCAACAGTATAAAATAATGATAGCGGATGTTGGGAAGAGAGTTATCAGCATCCGCTTTAAAATATTCAAATGAAAACAGAATCTAAACCACCATTACTTTTCACTTCTATATCGGAATTGCATAAGGCGCTGGGACTACCTAAACCGCTTCATCCCTTAATTAGTCTGGTTGATTATAGTGACGTTAAGGCTGATACTGCAGAACTGGAAAGAGGAATGGTGTTTAATTTTTATAAAATATCTTATAAAAAAAACTTTACGGGAAAAATAAAGTACGGACAGAGCCACTATGATTTTGATGAGGGCGGATTGTCTTTCTTTTCGCCAAACCAGGTAATTACTGCGTTGGAAGCAGAAGCTGATTATGGCGGGTATACTTTACTTGTACATCCGGATTTTATTTTGGGTGCTCCCCTGGGTCAGAACATCAGGAATTATAGTTTTTTTGATTATTCGGTTACAGAGGCGCTCTATCTTTCAGATAAGGAAAAGAATGTGATAGTGGGCATTTTTGATAATATAGGTGCAGAATTGGAATCTGCTATTGACCAGATCAGCCAGGCTGTGCTGCTATCACAAATTGAGCTCTTACTAAATTATAGTAAACGTTTTTACACCAGACAGTTTATCACACGTACAACCGGAAATAGTGATTTGCTGGTACGGTTCGAAGCGATCCTCTCTGAATACTTTGACAGTGACAAACCTTCTATTACGGGTTTGCCTACGGTTGCACAATTGGCTGGCCCGCTTAATGTATCACCTCATTATCTGAGCGATATGCTGAGGACCGTTACGGGGCTTAATACGCAGCAACATATCCATGAGAAAATGATCGACAGAGCCAAGGAACTATTATCGGTAGGGAAGCTATCAATCAGCGAAATAGCCTATAAGCTGGGATTTGAACATCCACAATCTTTTAACCGGTTGTTTAAGAAAAAAACCAAAGTATCACCCATCAGTTTTAGGAATTCATTTAATTAATTACCCTTTTGAGGGACCGCCAACAAACTGCGGTTTTATCATAGTATTATTAAACAGCAATATGGACAAATTGAATTTTGATGAAGTAGTAGCAAGATCGCTGAAAATACGGGCGCGTTATCATGAGTTGGAACTGCAGCATCATGGCAGCGAGTGGACAGTAGAAGAGGATGCACTGGCATTTTTAACAGATGCAGCATTAGTAGGGAGGTTAACTATGTCTCAGCAGAGACGATGGCCTGCCGGTACAGACGCACAACAGGAGCTGGAACATAAATTGGGTGAAAGCCTTTGGTGGCTGGTGGTGCTGGCAAAGCGCATGGGTATAGATATACAGATAGTATTAGAGCAGTTTCTGACCAAAACAGAAAAGTTGGTTGGTAAATAACCCGGTCTGATGGAGGTTTAATTCATTGTAGGCCCCATTATGATAATAATATAAGCAGCAAAAGCCAAAAATGCGGCTACAAGAACACCGCCCCCCAACAGTACATAATGTCCTGCTGTGCGGCGGTGTTTATTTACAGCTTCTGCCATTACCCTTTAGCCGTTACAACGCTTTGCCATCTGGTAGGCGTGCAGGGTATCTTTTATGTTTGCTGGTTTGAGCATATCCAATTACAGTAATTCTTCGGTTGGTGTGGTAGCCAGGAGCCTGTCTTCATCGGCGCTTAATGCTGGCATTCTGTAGCCGGACTGACTCGAGATGATTACACCTGTTCCACCAGACTTAATCACCTTCCCAAATTCTTCGAGCAGGAGGGATGTACCATAGAGGTCAACTTCCAGGATTTGCTCAATAGAGGCCTGACTTGGTGATACTCCTGCTGCATTGATAAACATAGCAATCTCGCCTTCTTTTTGTGCGGCTACAATTAATGCTTTAACAGATTCTTTTGATGATATATCTACTTTAAAAGGCAGGGCATCAAATCCCGCTTCGGTCAGCGTTTTAGCAATGGTCTCTGCATTTTCCAGTTTCCAGTCTGCTACAAAAATTTTGTTCCCGTAACCCATTCTTCTTACGATAGCCATGCCTAACTGACCTGCCCCGGTTAATACAATGATGTCTTTTTGACATTCCATTTGATATGATATTATAATTCTTATGATATGTAATTATTGTTGATGGTACAAAGTTGGGCCGTTTTTTATTTCCAATCCTTATACCTATTACAGGTATACCAACCATTATTACTGATTACGAATGGTATATGAAAAAACAGCATTGATAGTGGCTATATTTGATCAACATTAAGAATTCGATATGGAAAATGTATTAATGATCGATACTGTTGGACAGTACAGCACACTGAACAACAACCAGACCTTACACCCACTGATCAATATAGTAGACCTGTCTAAAGCAGATCAGCGCGAAAACCGCAGAAGCTACCTGGGCTTTTATGCCGTTTTTTTGAAAGAGATCAAATGCGGTGATTTGCATTACGGCTGTTATACCCGGAATGAATACCGCAGTTTGAACTAAATCGGGTAGCCGAAAAGAAGTAAAAAAGCAGAACACTAATGTCCACTAACATAGTCTGCCTTAGTTCTCCTTTTTTTACCTGTTAGAAGTTGATTGCCATTTTCTTTTACAGGCGCAGTATTCTGCCTTTTGAATGCAGCATGTGCCTGTTGGTAAACTGCTTTGCTATTACCCTGCGGTTTAAAGCTTTTAAAGATATTAATTGCTTTGATCATTGTAAGTTTATATCCTGGCAAATCAGGAGCTTTGATGGCTAACATATCCGCTATTTCCTGTCCTAAAAGGTAGCGCATAAGGCCCAAAATGTCATTACCGGTTGCTTTGCTTTTATTAATTACCAGGATGTGATCAGTGAGGGCGCGGGTGAGTTCCTGTCCATGGGTAGAGATTTGGAACTGGCGTTTTTTAATGATTGTATCC
>Ga0247814_10001004_pt1 | contig 18086 bp, 14 predicted proteins | sample UWRJL179409R1_FD_179947 | JGI IMG/M metagenome (GOLD analysis project Ga0247814, IMG submission 179947) | Plant litter microbial communities from Arlington Agricultural Research Station in Wisconsin, United States - UWRJ-L179-409R-1 | ecosystem: Environmental > Terrestrial > Plant litter >...
TCGAGGAAGTTTGCAGGGGTGAGACCTGCTTCGTAAGCTGCATCAACTGTTGCCATGGCGAGGCCTGCGCCATTGGCGATTGTGGCAGTGTTACCGTTCGGATCGATCGTTACAAAGTTTGCTTCGACTGGTTTTTCTTCGAAATTCCACTCGTGACGAAATGCCGCCGCGTCGTCGAGTGTCATTTTGCAATCACCAGCTATAAGTTTGTCGTCGGCGGTTAGGACGAGGGGATTAATTTCGATCATTGTGGCGTCGTTTTTCACGAGGCAAGTTTTTAGGTTTTCGACGAGGTCTTGGAGGACGAATGTTTGGCCAGTAAGTTCGTAATATTCAGCGAGTGATTGGCCTAATACCTCTGAAGTATGTTCGTTTATTGCCCATGTTTTAAAATCGGTGTTGTCTTCGACTTCTACGCCACCGTCTTTGTGGGCGATTAGTTGAATGCCGGCAGATTGGCGATCAACCAGGATAGAAAGGTAGAACTCGCTTTTTATTGAGAGTTTTTCCTCGGCCAAGATGTTTTGAGGTGTAAAGCCTTTGATGTCGAGATTTAAGAGAGTGTCGATACCGGGTTGGAGTTGGTCGCTAGAATCGATAACGAGGATACCTCCAGCCTTTCCTCGTCCCCCTGTAGGGACTTGGGACTTTAAAACGACCGGAAGGGTGAGTTTTGCGGGATCAGTGACAAGCGAGCCCCTAGGAATCGGTATCTGAGACTCTGCCAGCACGTTCTTGGCTTCGTATTCTAAAAGCTTCATACCTATATTTTAACTCAGTGAGGCCGATGAAGTGTGTGATTGATGATCGATATTTTGTGAGCAGGTAGATAAGTGCGAGTACATTGGCTGTTAAGACTGTATTAAGGATCAAGCCTTCTTGTCGTACTGGGGCAAATAATGTGGCGATACCAAATAGTACGAATGCGTGTAACCCATAGACGTAAAGTGAATTACGCCCATATGTATCTAATATTCCGAGCGTTACTTTATTGAATCTTGCTTCACGCGATCGAATAAATAAGTAGAGTGCGGCAAACCAGATTGTTCCCAATACAATTCGGCCGATACCAAGTGTTTGCTTATCGAAGTATGTCGCCCATTGATGCATGGTTGTCGTTAGTTCGGCCGCAATAGTCAGTCCAAACTGGGCATTAATATAGGGGATAACGATCAATGAGAAGATAAGAACAGAGAAAGTGTATACAGTTGTTACATTCAGAGCACTGGTAATATCGCCTCTGTGAATTTTGGAAATTTGAGTGTTCCACGCGTGGCTCAATGCAGGTAAGTAGTGGCCAATAATCATACCGGCGACGAAGAGGAGTTGCCACGCTGCAAACGGCATAAGTATTTCTACGCGGCCAAGAAGCGCCCATAAAAGAATACTTCCCGCACCAACCAGCCACCATTTACCTTTGGCGATAATCCATAATACAAGCGGTGCCGTAAGCATAAATACTGCGTAGCGCGGAAGAAAATCGGTCCAGCCGTACGAATAGCGAGCCGTGAACAGATTGAAGAAAAAGCTCTCGATAGATTTGTTCCATATAGGGAGTGGAATTTTTGCATCTGGAAGCAGGAGAGCCCACGCAGTGTAGAGAAGGGTGAAAGCAATACTTAGGAGGTAAAGCAGACCAGCGCGTTTCCAAAGTTTTTTTACCGTTGCCTTTGTATGTGTAAGGATTTTTGGTCCGTATAAATACCCAACAAGGATACCCGAGATAACGAAAAACCCTTCCGCTGGTGAGGCGAACACTGCACCTCCACCACTAACAAGGAAGAAGAGGGATGGAGCCCACGGAACGTGATCGACAATAATCGCAAGCAAAAAGAACCCTCGAAGAAGGTCTAATGTAACAATACGTTTGCGCTGCGACGCAGATTTACCCTCGCTGATACACCCATTCCCGGTTACGTTAAAACAGTAAGTATCTTAACATGAATATGCTTTGTTGTAACGTATGTGGTGGGATACTTTTATTTAGCTGAGAATGAGCGATTTAAAGTCTTTATATACAAACCTTCCCGCGAGAGCCCTAGCCCTGATATAATAACTGGATACTATGCAGTCAAAAATTTACAGAAAATATCGTTACTCATTGATTCTGCTCCGGGAACTCGTTGTTACAGAATTTAAATTGAGATACCAAGGCTCTGTTCTTGGGTATTTCTGGTCTGTTTTGCGCCCTATCTTTCTTTTCGTTATTTTGTATCTTGTATTCGTTTTCTTTTTGAAGATTGGTAACGATGTACCACACTGGCCAGTCGCACTTTTACTTGGTATTGTGCTTTGGAACTTTTTCTCTGAAGTAACCAATAACGGTGTAACATCTATAGTTAATAGGGGTGACGTTATTAGGAAGATTAACTTTCCAAAGTATGTAATTGTTCTTGCAGGTAGCGTGTCTGCTTTGATTAATCTTGCTATTAATCTTGTGGTTATTGCTATATTCATGGTTATCAATGGAGTTGAACTTCAATGGTCAGCTCTATTATCGCCGCTATTTATATTCGAAATATTTGCCCTAGCGTTAGGCTTGTCTTTTTTCCTTAGTGCAACATTCGTTCGGATTCGAGACATTAACTATATTTGGGAAGTTATCATGCAGGGTTTATTTTACGCATCAGCAATTATATATCCGATAGCAATGGTTGTTGAAAGAAGTCCTCAACTAGCTCAGCTATTGCTACTTAATCCGGTTGCGCAAGCAGTTCAAGATACGCGACATGTGTTAATCAGTGATGCTAACCCTACACTACTAACTCTTTCGAATGGAAATGTTCTTCTGTGGCTTATCCCGATTAGTATTGTTGTACTTGTGTTTATATTTGGTGCTCGTCAATTTAAGAAGAGATCACCATATTTTGCGGAGGAAGTGTAATGGCAGAAATCGCAATAAAAGTAACCGGCGTTTCAAAAAACTTTTTATTACCACATGAACGTCGCAATTCAATTAAGTCTAAAGTAGTAAATCTGTTTAAGAATACAGATAAAACAGTTGAGGTCCAACATGCACTGAAGGACATATCTTTCGAGGTGAAAAAAGGCGAATTTTTTGGAATTCTCGGACGAAATGGAAGCGGGAAAAGTACACTACTTAAAATTCTTGCCGAAATTTATAAACCAACGTCTGGTGATGTTAACGTAAAAGGTAAGCTTGTCCCCTTTATTGAGCTTGGGGTTGGTTTTAACCCAGAGTTAACAGGTCGTGAAAATGTGTACTTAAACGGTGCTCTTCTTGGATTTTCAAAGAGTGAAATTGACGCTCGATATAATGACATTGTTGAGTTTGCAGAACTTGAAGGGTTTATGGATCAGCGTTTAAAAAATTATTCTTCTGGTATGCAGGTTCGCTTAGCTTTTTCAGTAGCAACTCGCGCGGATGCCGACATTCTATTGATCGACGAAGTGTTAGCTGTGGGGGATGCTGATTTTCAACGTAAATGTTATGACTATTTTAAGTCCCTGAAAAAACTTAAGAAAACGGTCGTATTTGTTTCTCACGATATGTCTGCAATTAGAGAGTTTTGCGATAGAGCGATTCTGATTGAGAAAAGCAAAAAAATCAAAGAAGGAAATGCAGAGAAGGTTGCTACAGAGTATAGTCGACTATTCCTCAACCTAGATGATGAAGCTCATAGCAACCAATCTAATGAACGTTGGGGCGATAAGCGGGCGTCATTTAGTAGTGTTAAGATCACTTCTGCGAAAGTACTCACAGAGAAATCGAAGACGATCGATTTTACGGCAGAGTTTACTGCTCATAAAGATATTGATACGTTAGTTTCAGGATCGTCTATTACGAATGCGGCAGGTGTTGAAATCTGTGGAACAAATACTCAACATCAACGCATTAGACTCGATGACGTAAAAAAGGGTGAAAAAATTAAGCTTAGCTGGTCCTATGACAATATATTTTCAGATGGAATTCACACGATTAATGTCACACTGCATGGACTCAATAGTGGATCTGTGGCTGATTGGTGGGAGGGCGCAGAGGCGTTTAGTGTGAAGCGCGAAGAGAAATCTCCGTTCCCGGCATCACCAGTAATCAGCCTAGCGATAACACGAAAGGCTTCGACGAAATAATATGAAGATACCCCACATCAAAATAGATGCATTTCCATTGGTAGATACACACTTTAGCGGTGTAGGACATTATACATTGGGTATTGTTTCTGGATTGGATGAACTTGCTGGCGAAGGAAAACTTACGTATTCGTTAATCACCCCACACCACAGATCTGCGATGCTTGATAAATATAATTTTAGAAACTACAAAAAAATTATCAAAAGCCCTATTCCAAGCAAGGTTCTACGTGGCTTCATGAAGTATCGCTGGAATATTCCCCTGGACTTTGTTTTTGGTAAGGGACATTATTACTTTCCATCATTCTTGTCTTGGCCAACCTGGGTTGCTGACTCTACGGTTGTTATTCACGATGTGACATATCTGGCAGTCCCAGAGTGTGTTGATAAAGGTAATCGAGAATATTTATCAAAAACTGTGCCATTTTCTTTGAACAACTCAAAAAATATTATTGCGGTATCTGAATTTAGTAAATCTGAAATTATAAAGTATTATCCAGACATTGATAAAAACAGAATATCTGTCGCACATCCATCTATTGATCGCAAACATTTTTACAAGAGAAGCGCGGAAGAGATCTATAAGGTAAAAATGAAGTACGATATTTTTAGTGAGAACTATATTCTTTCTGTAGGTAATATTGAACCACGAAAAAATTACGATAAATTAGTGGATGCATATACAAAGCTCCCTAAAGAGATTACCGATAAATACCCCCTTGTCATTGTAGGTGCTGGTGGATGGAACAATGACCATGTTAAGAAAAGAATTCAAGAAGCAAAAGAGAATGGGTTTAGGATTATCAACCCCAAACAATTCGTAGAAGATAAAGATATGCCAGCACTATTTAGTGGGGCACAATTCTTTGTGTTTACACCTATCTACGAGGGCTTTGGAATGTCGCCACTAGAAGCATATGCCTGTGGAACTCCTGTGCTTGCAAGCGGCACAACATCGGTGCCTGAAGCTGCAGGTGATGCTGCGGTGTATGTGGACCCCAATGACGTAAATGATATAACTAAGAAACTAAAGTACATGGTGAATGCTACTGAGAAAGACAGGCAGCAGTTTTCTAAGAAAATTGAAGACCATTTATCACAGCTAAGTTGGCGAAAAAGTGCCGAGATAACAGCTTCTGCGTTGACTGGATTATCAGTAAGCTATTTTGCGAACAAGGAGTAATAATGAATATAGGTGTTGATCTACGCGCTCTTCAAACAGGGCATAAGTACAGGGGTATTGGTGAGGTAGCAAAACAGGTTACAAACCGACTTATTCAGTTGGCTTTAAAAAGTAACCCACAAACTTCATTTACTTTCTTTGAGTATGAAGATGATGATCCAAAACTTTTACTAGACCTACCTGATGGATTAGATTACTCAGTTGTTAAACAGGGGTTAATGAAGGAAAATAACCCCTATCGGACTAAGAAAGATAAACTTTCAGATGCGATTAAAGATTTACGGGCCAATCAAGTAAAAGGCTCTTCGAGCGTCGACGTTTTTTTACAGTTTGATTATGCATTTGGTGTCCCAACAAATACCAAAACATTCTTAGTGAAACACGACTTAATACCTAAGATTTTTTGGAGTCAATACTTCGAATCAGCATGGGTACCATTTAAAAATTATGCTGCCAGAACTACATTGCGAACATTGTTTAATAACTATAAATACGAGCATGTTTTGCGCCAGTCTTTAAATCACGCGTATAAAATTATTGCCGTGTCTCAAAGTACTAAGAATGATATTGAACGACTATTCCATGTGAGTAGTAAGAAAATATCAGTAGCGCATTTGGGGGTAGATACACAACAAAGTAAAACTCAAGAAACATCTCATCCTGACAGCATTATACGACCGTCTAAGCCATACTTGCTGTTTGTTGGCGCCGGAGATGCCCGCAGGAAGGTTGATGACCTCGTTGCGGCTTACAATAACCTCAAAGCAGCGGGCAATGATATTCAACTTGTTCTTGTTGGTGAAAATTTCTCATCACCAGATAAAATTCCTAATAAAGTAACTCGTTATGCAGTGATGAACTCATCATACCCAGAGGATATTATTACAATGGGCTATGTTGATGATAATTTGAAACAAGAAGTCTATCGCAATGCTGTTGCCTTTGTATACCCAACTCTCTATGAAGGGTTTGGTATACCGGTACTTGAAAGCATGTTGTTCTCGTGCCCGGTTATTACCTATAAAAATTCATCTATTCCAGAAGTAGCGGGTAAATACGCTCTATATGCTAAAGATTGGTCTGACATTGTTACACAAACGACTACCTTGTTATCTATGACGTCTACAGAGAAGAAAACTTTTACTGCAACCGCAAAGATCCACGCCCAAAAGTATACTTGGGACAAAACCGCTAAACTTATTTACGACGAATTAGTTGGCTAAAACTACAATTTACCGGCTGTATTGCTTGCCCATGGCGCGCGACTTGGTGAGTAAAGCACAAGATTACCATCAGACTGAATGACAACAACGTTTGCACCGCTTCCGGCTGTATTGCTTGCCCAGACCGCACCACGACTTGGTGAGTATAAGACAAAGTTACCATCAGATTGCATAATGACAGTATTTGCACCGCTTCCGGCTGTATTGCTTGCCCAGACCGCACGACTTGGTGAGTAAAGCACAAGATTACCATCAGACTGCATTACAAGTATGTATCGACCGTCTGCTGACCGAATACCATCACCAACAGTCAATTGCTGTGAAGCGGCTACTTGGTCTTTAGGTTTTTCGAGTGATGTAACAGTAAATGAAGCGGTGTTTGTTTCAAACCAACGTCCATTAACCCCGTCAATAACCAGACCAAGTGATTCAGGGTATGCACCAGTCGCTGCAGGCACTTTAATTGTAAAGTTAAACACTGCGGTTGCACCGGGCACTATCGAAACATTACTTGTAGGTTGTACCACTCGATTGGCTGATATCCAGGTAGAGTCAACGAGGGAACTAATACGATCGTTAGGATTAGTTGTTCCTAGCATTACTTCGCCCGGGATAGCTGTAGAGGTATTGTTCGTTATGTTTAATGTGGCATATAATTTAGATCCAGCGTATGCAGAAACAGACGAATTGTTCAGTTTATTGGTTTTCGCGCTATCACTATATATGTTTAACTGGCGTGCTGGTGTGACAGTAATTGGAAGATAGAGACCAGGATCATTCATCCAAGCTACACCTTCGACTACTAGGCTGAAGTAAAGGTTATAGTTCTTTTGAGTTTGAGGTGCTGTTAGGCTGATACGGAATGTACCGACTTCGCCTGGTGCTACTTGTTCCTCTAACATGTTTGCCGGACGATTGCGTGATGCCCAGTCTGAGTTATAGAAATCATTTGATTGGTCGCGAGGGTTTGTTGTTGCTAGATTAACGTTAGATCGTGACCATACTTGATTGCCTGTATTTTTGGCTGTAATTGTGGCATAGAATTTTTGACCAGGTGCAACAGTCGTGAAGTAGGGTAGTGTTACAGTCCGCGCATTGTCTGCATATACAGTTTGAGCTGTGGGTGCCCATGAGTAGACGGGTGGTACTGTTGGGTTTCCAAACCAATCAGAGAAGTAAAGATAGAAGTTCCTGTTTCCGTATGCACCACAATTAGCCGTACCGTATCCAGCATCAAGCGCACCCTGGTTAGGTTGGTAAGGTGTGTAATTATAAAGTGCTTGAGTAGCTCTATTTTGTATATTTACAGTCGAACCTCCACAAGAGGATGTCGGACTGTACTGGATGTAATTATTACCAAGAACATACGGTGTGTACCATTGATTTTGGGGTACATTATTCATAATTGAACGGAACATCTTACCAGCCCAATCCAGTTGATTAGCCAGTCCGTAATACTGTGAGTCACAAGGTGCTGTGTCTGGGCAACCATAGCCGGTTGCAGTTCTGTACTGTGTACTTAATGGCCAAGTGTCGGTGATAAGACCCTGTTCTTTTTGGAGTAAGACAATAAGTACCTGGGGATTGATGGTGTATTTCTGGGCTGTTTCGTAGATCATTTGAGCAGCACTTTTGCCATTAATAGAGTAATCTTTCATACATGTATATGGTGGAGCGGCCCAACCACGTGACGCCGCATATTGTGCGTGAGTTAAATCGGAACGACCATACTCTGATGCTCTTAATACTCCTGCTGTGTCACAGCTTGCTACTTTGCTAGTAAGGAATGTTTGAATTTGACTTGTATTCATCGTGTCTTTGCTTGTAAAGACAGAGTCGTCAATAATTCGACCGGGATTAAATCCTGCCGTCGACGCTGCATTGGTAATATTTGAGTGTACAAACGATAATATTCCAACACTCATACTTAAGACAGCTAGAGAGAAGAATAGAAATTTTTTCTTGTGCATGATCTTGTTCATATATCTATTGTATCGTTAAAGTTTTGTTAGCGTTACCAGTTTGTGATCCGATTGTGACAGAGATTGTAGCCTTCCAGGTTCCCGGAGTTACTTCATCTGTTGTTAGATCAAAACCTTTACAACTTGATGAGCTTGGCTGAGCTTGAATATCACTCGTTTTAGTAATAATTATCCCTTTATTGTTTTCGAGTGTTAATACACAAGAGCCGGCACTACTTACTTCATTAATCAAAGAACGTATTTGAACTTGGGTGCCATTTTGGTTAAATGCGGTGATTGTTACGCTAAGTGTGTCCGTGTTTTCTTCCTCATTAGTTTCAGAATCGGCACTATTTTGCTTTTGTTCATCGCCAGCTTGTTTTTGTTCATCAGTTGCTGGGTCAAGATTAGTTTCATTCGTAGTTGTACCGTCATTTGACGGGTTGTTAGAATCTTGGGATGAGTTATACCGTGCATAAACAGCTGCACTACCCAAAGCAACTAGGATAATAGCGACAAGAATAATGATAATTTTTCTTTGTGGTGACGATTTACTTTTTTGAATTTTTTTCATATTTGTTTTTTGCCTTTTATAACTACTATTTAAACATAAGTAAGATAAAAAAACAATTTGTGAGGATTTATTTTGTAGGGCTTTTTAGATAGTTATTCTTTACAAGAGTGTCGATAACAATTTGTGAAGGTGACACCGCTTCAATAGTACGCGTAAGGTCACTTTTGTTTTTATGGTTTGTTAAAAACGCAGCAACTTTATCGGTATCTAGTCCAGAAAGTTCTGCATTAAACCCGAGTCCATCCTGACGCTCAGTTGCCTTACGGTGAATGATTGCGGGGATTCCCAAGAAATAGGCATCTTCTTGTAGGCCTCCTCCGTCGGTCACGATGTATTCAGCACGTCGGACGATCTCCATAAAATCGAAGTAAGGCTGTTTGTGAATAACAGTTAATCCGTCTTTTTCGAGGTAGTGCTCGAACCCATAGCTTCTGATCTTTTCCCATGTCGTGGAGTGCTCTGTAAAAACGACCGGTGTCTTCGAGCTAGCATGTTTGTAAATTACTTTTAGGATTGCCTCCAGATCATCTTTTTTCTCAATAAGTTCCGTGCGATGAAGAAGTACAAGACAATATTTTTTTGGTAAAACTAGTTTTTTGAAATCATCGCTCAAAAATGACGATGATAGCTCGATCGCATCTTTAGCGGTGTTATAGTGTGTGTTTATAATTTCACCTTTTGCGTGTTCTTTTTTGAGGTCGGATTCCGCTAAATTACTTGGAGCAAAGTGTATGCGAGCTATTTTTCCGGCAATACGTCGATCAATTTCTTCAGGAAAAGGTGATCGCCAATTGTGTGTACGCAAGCCAGCTTCAACATGGGCCACCTTTAATCCGAGTGCGCGACCCATGTATGAACCAATTACGGTTGTGAGTGTATCGCCGTGTACGACCGCAATGCTTTTTGTGCCATGCTCTTTGTTGTGTTGACGGATTTTTCGTCGTAAAGGTATCAAGTTAAGAGCAAACTTTGCGTGTGCATGTATCATCATGCCAAACATTTGCTTGATCGTCATTACATCATTGCCAAACCATCCGTTGGATAAGGTGATGTCCGGGTAAATATTCAATTGTTTATGAACTTTTTTAAGTCCGTTGTGGTGTTGAGAAGAGCAAATAAGAAGTAGTTCAGAGCGTGGAATACGTTGAGTGACCCCAATCATCTTTATTAACTCTGCGCTTGTGCCGTAGAAGAGGATAATCATGTAAGTAGTATAACATTATCCCCGTAGAACACTTTCTATAAATGGGTGTTGTTTACACGATTCATTGAACGCATTTGCTTTACGAAATTCTTGGTTGCAATAGTGAGTATGTAGAGTATGGTTCCACACACCGTAGATAGAAGTAATAATACAATCATCTGCTCGGGTGTATGGGCAAATAACGAAGGAAGCACAAGGCAACATGCTAAAACGTACCCAACTAATATAACTGCACGTGATTTATGTCGTATTAATAAGTAGAAGGCATACAGTGCAATTCCTACCAGCATGAGTTGGTACAAAGTTGCATATACGAGCCATATTGTTTTGCCTTCGTATTGTTCACCGATTATAAATGGCAGTAAAATATTACCCAATAGTAACTCTGCACTTACGGCTACTGCTGTTATGAGACCAAATATCTTATACGCTGTACTAATAATACGCCGGTTATTCTTTGGATTTTTCACATCAACTTCAGGTAGGACGATCCAGATAAGGATAAAACATACGTAGTAAAGTACGTAACTTAATACGCCGATACCGCTATATAGGCCTGCAAGCTGAGGTTCAAAAAGGGCTTTAGCGAGTGAGATATCATATCCTTGCAGAAAACCAAGCGCACCAACAACGAATATTGATTGAAGAATATAAAATTTTAGATTAGACAAAAAACGAAGGTCTTTTTTGCTTGTTTTATCAAAGGTAGAACGTAAGCTGGGTAGTCGTACTCCCGGGTATAACTGCAGGATAAGAATACCAAGCAGTGTTCCTACGAGTATGCCAAAAAGAGCGCCGATAGCACCCAGCAAAAGACCGAATACGGATGCAAAAATAAGCTTGGCGAGCGAAGCGCTGAATGAGAATACACCAATACGTACGAGTTCTTTATGCCCCTGTAAAAAGCCGTTCCATATTGTTACTGGGACGCTCGCAAGTAGGATAAGACCAAGAGGAATAAATAGAGAGAGGTGACTTATCTTCAATAGATCCTTCAATTGGGGTGAAAGGATAACAACTACTACACAAAGTCCTATAAATACTTGTAGAAGTATTTTTTGGATAATCTGTATGTAGTGTCGTGATTCTTCTTCGCCGTATTTTTTTACAAGGTGTACCGAAATGATGTTGAGTGCGAGAAATATCGATAGTATTTGGTTTAGCATGGTGGTGGTGACCGCAAAATCACCAAACTCACTTGAAGGAAGAATCCGGATAATAATAGGATATAGAAAATAGCTACATGCCGCCGCAGCGAGTGAGAGTATCGTAAATAGACTTGATTTTACGTAGAAGTTTTTTACGTTGGGCATTTTCATATAAGTAGTTCCTATCTAGTTTATAATACAGTTAATGAATAAGATAACTCAATCGAAATTTACTATTGTTAGTAATGGATATGCCGATGGTCCATCTCAAGCGCTTCGTGACTTTTTTTTGAATCACAAAGCTGCAAGCGTTACTACAATTGAGCACCCTCTGGTTGCAGGTGGTGACAATGTTCACGTCACCAATTTCTACAAAAATAAATCCGTCACAACGAAGCGTGTTAATATCTTGAATAAACCACCCAATACATACGTTTTTGACTTATTTATTCCACTACGAATACCGTCTGATGAGACAGTATGGTTTGGTTTTAATAACTTAGCCTGTCTTAGAGGTTTACTGCGCCGTAAGCTAGGTCGTAACCAAAAGGTTGTGTATTGGGCTGTCGATTTTGTGCCGAACAGGTTCGGTAACGGAATTGCTACTAAGGTCTATAATGCAGTCGATCGCTTTGTATGTAAGCATGCTGATATGCGTGTAGAATTGACACAGGAAGCACTTGAACAAAGGGCAGAGTATCTCAATTTGACGGCGAATGTTGCGGCAAGGTCAATGGTTGTTCCGATGGGTGCGTGGCTCGCTCGTACACCAAAGGTGAGTGCGAATGCATTTCAAAAAAAGAAAATTGTCTACATGGGGCATATCGTAGAAAGACAAGGAGTCACAAACCTTATTAAGGCCTTGGCTATTCTGACTAAGAAAGATAAAGATGTGACACTTGATATAGTTGGTGGTGGTCCTGATGAGGAAAAGATGAAGTTACTCGCTAATGAATTAGGGTTAACTAACAAGATTACTTTTCGTGGATTCGTTGAAGACCATAAAGATGTCGAGGCCTACCTTGCAGAGGGGACAGTTGCTGTTGCGCCATATGCAAAGGTACCGGATAACTTCTCGGTTACTTCTGACCCCGGTAAAATTAAAGCATATTTAGGCGCAAGCCTTCCGATTGTACTGACTGATGTCCCGCCAATTGCGAAGGTACTGAAGTCACATGGCGCCGCATTGCTACCTGACGATACCCCTGAATCTATAGCCAAAGCAATAAGTGAATATCTATATGATAAAAAAGCGTGGGCAAGTGCACACAATGCATCTGCTAAATTAGCAAAAGATTATGATTGGGAATCAATACTCTCAACCAAACTAATAAACATTGATCTTAAATAATACGCACTACGGTATATTGTAGTGCGTATAGTGTTATCTAGCTGATATTCGCAAGGTACCAATCGTACGTGCGTTTTAGGCCGTCTTCAAACTTAATACTATGTTTCCAGCCTGCGTTATGTAGACGTGTTACATCGAGTAACTTTTTAGGCATACCATCCGGCTTTGTTGCATCGAAGACCAATTCGCCTTCATACCCAACAAGTTCTTTGATGATAAAAGCCAGTTCTTTAATAGAAATATCTTCACCTGTACCGATGTTAAGGAACTGTTTTTCTGTATATTGAGTTAATTGCCATACTACTGCATCCGCAAGGTCATCGACATGGAGAAATTCTCGGCGACTTACACCTGTACCCCAGATGACAACCTCGGGTGTATTGTCGACTTTTGCTTCATGCATGCGACGGATTAAGGAAGGGATTACGTGTGATGTTTCAGGATTGAAGTCGTCATTTTCACCGTAAATATTCGTTGGCATACAAGAAGTAAAATTAAGACCAAATTCGTCGTAAATGTACTCACATAGCTTCATGCCAGCAATTTTAGCGTAGGCATACCCTTCGTTAGTTACTTCGGGTGCACCCTTGCTAAAAGAATCCTCATTCATCGGCTGGGGTGCATCTCTCGGGTAGATACAAGAACTTCCAAGGAAAAGGAACTTTTTCACATTTGCATTTTTTGCGGACCATATAAGGTTATTTTGAATTTGCAAATTTTCGTATAAAAATTCTGCAGGGTGTGTCATGTTCGCTTTGATACCACCAACTTTGGCTGCACTATCGATCACGTACTCAGGTTTTTCTGATTGAAAAAATGCATCGACTGCTTTTTGATCAAAAAGGTCTAGTTCTTGACGAGTTTTTAAAACAAGATTTGTATACCCTTCTTTTTCAAGTTTTCGTACAATCGCTGAACCTACAAGGCCTCTGTGTCCGGCGACGAATATCTTTGTGGTTTTATCCATATTATTTTCCCAAGAGTCCGCAAAGTGTTGCGATTTCTTCAGGTGTCATTTCTGGGTTGTTACCAAAGTAAAAACCATTTGCATGAACGAGATCTGAATTTGGTCGCGGAGCGGTGTCATTTACATATTTTTTATAGAAAGGCTGTTCGGTCATGTTGCCTGCAATTACAGGGCGGATTTCAACTTCTGCGTCCTGGAATTTCTTTTTATATTGTTCTGCAAGTTCCGGTGTCTTGCAAATAACAGGCATAGAGAAGTTTGAGACTGCGTCCATATGTCCAAGCTCGTACTGGTAGAAGTCGTCGTTTTCTGCCATTGCCTTAGCAAACGCATGGAAATTATCAACTCGCTTTGAGACGATCTCATCCCAGTAAGGCATTTGTGTGTTTCCAATAAAACCGTTGATTTCGGTTGGTCGGAAGTTAGAGGCAATGTCATAGAAAGTGTATTTTGCATAAAAGTCATCAATGCCGGCTTCAGTACGGAGTTTTTGTTGTGTTTCTGGTGACAGGTTTCGATCCCATCCGTGTGCACGACCCATAACGAGGTAGTCGTGAAGCTGTTCGTCGTCCGTACATACCATGCCCCCTTCTATAGTCGACATGTGGTGTCCTACAAAGAATGAGAACGTAGAGGCAACACCGAAGTTACCAAGTAGGGTATTGTTTACACTTGATCCCAGTGATTCACAGTTATCTTCAATAAGAAGTACATTGTTATCATCACAAAGCTTCTTTAGGCCAGGAAGGTCGTCACAAAAACCAAGGACGTTCGTAAGGAAAAGTGCACTAAGGTCTTTGATGTGTTCACCCAGCTTTGCTGGAGATACGTTTAATGTCTCAAGCTCACAATCGATTGCAACTGGTTCGAGTCCAAGCTGAATGAGGGGCATGACATTTGTTGGCCATGTAAGTGCAGAGAAACCAACTTTGTCACCACGCTTTAATTGGCCTGTATTAAGCAGGGATTGAATAAGAAGCAGGTTAGCAACGCTACCATTCGAAACATAGACGGCGTATTTGCGTCCTTGTTTCTCGGCAAAACTTTCTTCGAACTTTTTACACTCTTTATTCATACTGAGAATTTCTTCATTCAGGATGAAGTCGGCGAGTGCTTTTTTTGTTTCTGCTTCGTGGTAGAAACTAGATTTAATTAGTTTTAGCATTAAGCTCTTACTCCTTTTGCTGATTCTGTTTCAAGGTCTGCATCAACCATGATTTCAACGAGTTCTTTAAACTTCACTTTTGGTTCCCAGCCCATAATCTTTTTTGCCTTTGCAGGGTCACCGATTAGGAGGTCAACTTCGGCTGGACGGAAATAGACAGGGTCAATTTTAATAATAATATTACCTGTTTTCTTGTCGATACCAACTTCTTCCACATCTTCACCTTGCCACACCAAATCAAACCCAAGGCGCTTCGATGCAAGTTCAATAAATTCACGAACCGTGTGTGTTTCGTTCGTTGCAAGCACGTAGTCGTCTGGCTTATCTTGTTGGAGCATCATCCACATACCTTCGACGTAGTCTTTCGCATATCCCCAGTCTCGTTTTGCGTCAAGGTTACCCATGTATAGAGTCTCATCAAGTCCAAGCTTAATTCGTGCTAAACCACGAGTAATCTTACGCGTAACAAATGTTTCCCCACGACGAGGCGATTCGTGATTAAAGAGGATTCCATTACATGCAAATAGGTCGTAGCTTTCGCGATAGTTTTTTGTAATCCAGTAGCCGTATACTTTTGCTACACCATATGGTGAACGGGGGTAGAATGGTGTATCCTCTGTTTGTGGCACGTGTTGGACAAGGCCAAACATTTCTGACGATGATGCTTGATAAAATTTAGTCTTTACTCCAGATTCACGGATTGCATCTAGAAGACGCAGTGTACCAACACCGGTCACATCTGCGGTGTACTCTGGAATATCAAAGCTAACACGAACATGGCTTTGGGCTGCTAGGTGATAGATTTCATCGGGCTGAATCTTTTCAATAAGTCGAGAAATATTACTCGCGTCTGAAAGGTCTCCATAATGGAGAGATAGTCGGGTGTGGCTTTCGTGCGGATCTTGAAAAATATGGTCAATACGACTTGTATTGAATGTTGAAGAACGACGTATGATACCGTGAACGTCATAGCCCTTCTCTAGTAATAATTCCGCCAAATAGGATCCGTCTTGTCCTGTAATACCTGTAATTAGTGCAACCTTCGCCATATCCTATTCTCAATCCTCGTTAATTTCTCAATCTATTGTCTCATCAGAGTAGACGGGCGTCAAACTTTAACGAGTTTCTTGACGGCGGTTAGTTCATAGTAATACGCCACTGCATTTATGGCGTGGCTACCGTATGACCGTGTCCGTATGTTAAATTGGATATAACAACAAATGGGGGAGTAATGGCAAAAATAGGTCTATCGGTAATTATTCCGCTATACAATGCGAAGGGATGGATTGCTCCGACAGTTCGTCATATTGTCGACGCACTTCAGCAAGCAGATTCTTATGATGCAGAGATAATAATTATTGATGATGGGTCAACAGATGGTAGTAAGGATGAGGCCCTCGCTTTACAGGTTCCTTCTAAGTTCAAGCTAAATGTAGTTACTCAAAAAAATACAGGACGATACTTGGCAAGAAAGCGTGGAGTCGAACTTTCAACCAAAGACAATATATTATTTATCGATTCTCGAGTGTTTATTCATAAAGATGCACTATCTTTTCTTAAGGAGCAGCTCAAGGAAACAACTGATCAAATATGGAATGCTCACGTCTATATAGACAAAAAGGGAAACATATTTGCTCGTTTTTGGGACGCCATTGTCTATATAGGTTGGAGGCGTTACTTTAAAAACCCGAAAACGACAAGCTATGGCTTAGAAGAATTCGATTACTACCCAAAAGGGACAACAATGATCTATATGCCTAAAAAAAGGCTTATGGCATCAATGAAAGACTTTGAAACCACTACAAATGATATAGAATTCTCGTCAGACGATACATTGCTTATTAGGTATATGGCTGAGCGACAACCTATTCATCTTTCCCCTGGTTTTTCTTGCATCTATCACGGTCGCTCGACCTTTAAAAAGTTTCTTTTACACGCATATGATAGAGGACAATTCTTTGTAGATGGCTTCCTGCGTCCAAATACTCGCTTTTTCATGCCGCTTATATTGTTTTTAATAGCAACTCCACTTATCCTAGTTGGGCTAATTATCTATCCAGTACTATTTTTGGGCTTAGTTGGGGTATGGCTTTTGGAGTTATTTATGGCACTGATTCTGGGAGCACTATTGGCTGATGCACTTAGTCTATTTATTCTAACGCCCATATTTGCCATTGTTTATGGCGCTGGAATATGGCGTGGTTTTTTGAGAAAAATAACACCATAGTGAAGCTAAAACTGTTACTGGCAATCGTGAATCGTCATAAGATTGCCCTCATTGTTCTTGCTGCTATCTTGGCGCTTAATTTTTGGTGGGTTATCCTACACATGAATTCAGCTCTTTATGGCGGCCCAGGAGACCATACGGCTGGAATAATGTGGCTATACGATCACTACCCTCAGTCACCATGGTGGAGTCAAACTGAGTTATCTGCATATCCATGGGGCGAGAAGCTGTGGTCGCCATTATTTTTGCTTGGTCAGGTTGGATATATTCTTTTTTGGATATGCGCAAAGATTATGGGTAGTTCTGTAGGAGGGTATAATCTTTTTACTGGAATCGCTTTTACATTGAGTTTTGTCGTCACTTACGGGTTTATTTACAAGCGATTATTAAATATAAAGCTTTTGGCTGCATTACTTTCGATTGTCATAACCTTTACTCCTATGGCTCTGTTGCTAAATGCGGTCGGGCATACATCCTATCTATTTATGCCCGCGTATTTATTTGGCGTAATATGGTGTATTTTAAACATATTCGAAACAAAGAAGCGCATGCCTATAGTTATTTTGGGAGTACTGGGCGGTCTTACGATTTTGTTTGATCCATACTTTATTTTATTCATACCGCTTGCTGCAGCGAGCTTTACAGGAACTTTGTTGGCGCTAAGGTACTATAGGAAATTTGATCTCACATTTAAAAAAGTGCTAGTAAGAGTGTTTAAGGCCATCTTGGTTTCTTTGATAATAATAGTGCCGGCTCTGTTATATGTACACTCGCAATCTAGTGACGTAGCAGCCATTTCGGCAAACTCCAGAGGTGACCAAGTTTTGGATGCTACACTTTATAGCGCACGCTTGGCTGATTATATTTTGCCTTCAATGACAAACCCATTTGCTCCGGCATTTGTAAAAGATATGAAAAGTGCGACGTATCACGGACAAGATGCAACCTTCACCCTCTATCTTGGGTGGTCGTTGATTGTTGTCTTTGCGGC
>Ga0247814_10001005_pt1 | contig 18059 bp, 10 predicted proteins | sample UWRJL179409R1_FD_179947 | JGI IMG/M metagenome (GOLD analysis project Ga0247814, IMG submission 179947) | Plant litter microbial communities from Arlington Agricultural Research Station in Wisconsin, United States - UWRJ-L179-409R-1 | ecosystem: Environmental > Terrestrial > Plant litter >...
CATCAGGCAAATCAAACACAATCGGTTCAATGGGGAATAAACTCATATTCCAAAAATAAAAAAAACGATGGATGTTTGTCCATCGTTTCTGTTAAATCTGTCGGAGTGAACCTATTCATTCCTGTCTGCCGGTTCAAATTCTGTTTTTCGCAATACATATTTATATACGACTCCACCTGCAATTGCACCCAATATTGGCGCGGTGATAAACAGCCATACCTGCTGCAATGCCCAACCCTGCACGAATACTGCCTGGCTCAGGCTTCGCGCCGGATTAACAGAAGTATTGGTCACAGGAATGCTGATTAAATGGATTAGTGTCAGGGCAAAGCCGATGGCAATACCTGCAAAAGCTTCCCGGGCACGGTCTTTTTCAGTGGCACCGAAGATAATGATGATGAACATAAAGGTCATAATGAATTCAGTCAGAAACGAAGAAGCTGCGTCATAACCTCCGGGAGAATGTTCTCCATAGCCATTGGCTGCAAAGTTGCCGATGTCGCTACCATTACCGGTTGCAATCAAGTAGAGGACTCCGGCACCCGCAATTCCACCAAGGAACTGTGCAATAATGTATGGCAATACTGTTGCAGTTTCCACACGTCCGCCTGCCCACAGTCCGATCGTTACTGCCGGGTTTAAATGGGCGCCTGAAATTCTGCCCAAAGAATAAGCAATGGTGAGAACGCTTAAACCAAATGCCAGGGATACACCCACGAGGCCAATCCCGATAAAAGGTTCTGAGGAGAAGTTGGCTGCCAATACAGCGCTTCCGCAACCGCCAATGACAAGCCAGAAAGTACCGAGAAATTCTGCTGCAAATTTTTTCATAATGTTTGGTGTTTGTTGGTTAGGTAAGGCTGCAATTGCTACAGCCCCAATCAAAAATAACAAATTAAAATAAATGAAATCACTTGATAATGAATAAGTAATAAACGGAGTTATAAACCAAATCCACGAAATATGGCGCGAACCTTCGCTGTACTCCTGACTTGAATTATTTTATAAAAAAAGAATATTGATAAGCCCATAAAATCAATAAAACCTGGACGGGAAGACGCAAGAGCAGTGTCCATTTAGGTAATCCAAGTCCGGCATCATTGTTAGCATACATAAATAAATTTGCCGGAAATACTGCGATGAGTAAACCAATAATACCAACCGCCGCACAGGCAGAAACCATCGGAATACAGAGCAGAATACCAAGTATAATCTCAAGCGCACCGCTCAGAATGTTAAGGAATTTCGGGTAAGGGAAATAGGGAGGGATGATTCGTTTGTACATGCGTGGCTTCCTGAAATGGTTTGCGCCAGCAAGGATATACAAAGCAGCCATTAAGTAAAGATGCCAGGGTAATGCCATGAATCAGTTTTAAGAGTTTTACTGTGTTCAGGCTAAAGTAGGCAAAATATTCCGATTATTGGATTTCTACAAGATTCAACGATTCAAAAACTTCCAATCACAAATCTTAAATTATTTCTTCCATTTTACATTCATCATTATAATAGCAAGAATGATCAGCACAATGCCAAACCATTGCAGCGGAATAACCGTTTCGCCCAATATTATAAAAGCCATCATTACAGAAACAGGAAGTTCAAGAGCCGAAACTATGCTTCCCAACCCGATTCCGGTTAAAGGAAAACCCGCATTCATTAACATAGGCGGAATAATAGTCCCGAATAAAGCAACGATGATTCCCCATTTGTAAAAGATGTCAAAATTAAAAGGCGTATGTTGTGTGGCCAATGCGAAAATGAAGACAACAACGGCGCCTCCAAGGAGCATATAAAGGCTTCGTTGGGCCGAAGAGATGCCGGTAGCGACACGGTTAGCGGCAAACATAGTTGTAGTAAAAGAAGCTGCAGCCAAAAGTCCTAAAACAATACCACGCCAATCGAGCTGTGTCTCATTCTGCAATAAATTAGTAGCGAGAATGGTACCCAATAAGACAATGAAAACAGCAGCGATTTTTATATTGGAAGGTCTTTTTTTCTCCAAAATCATTTCGAGCAATACACCCATCCAGACCGTTTGCATAAGCAAAACGATGCCAATAGAAACCGGAATGTATTTGACTGCGAGATAATAAAAAATACTTGTCAATCCGGTTGAAGTCCCAACAAGCATTAACTGCCTGATGTTAGAGCCGGTAGCCATTATAACATCATTTCCTTTTTTGGATTTTTGGAATGCGTTGATCAATAAGATGGCAATAATCCCGATGATAAATTGAGAGGATATCACTTCTGCGGGAGTAAACGGAAGACCTGTCATTCCGGTATCGGCATAAGCCAATTTTACAAAAGTAGCCAGCATTCCGTAACTGGTTGCGCCAAGTCCTACTAAAAATACCCCTTTTAATACATTATTCTTTGTCATTTTTTTACGCCATTTTGAAAAGCGGGCAAAGATAGGATTTTGTTTTTAAAGAAATCAATTGGATGAATCTTCTTTATCAATGAGATCACTCAGGTGTAATCGCAATGCATTAACAGAAATGCTGATTTCCCAAAAAGAAATACCCAGTGAAATGAGCAGACAGAAAAGGCTCAATCCAAAAAGCCATATTCCCGATAGCTGCTGCTCCAGAAATAATAGTAACATGGCAAATACAGAAAGGAAGAGGCACAATACGCCAAACATCTGCATGTATCGGATTAACGTCAGTCTTAGATTGAGGTTTCTGATTTCGAGCAGTGTTTTGGAACTTTCTTTTTCTTCATAATTTTTTTTCAAACTCCTTACGATCGACGCAATGGTCAAGAACCTGTTAGTGTAAGCAAGCAAAATCAGGGAAGTAGCAGAGAATAAAAGGGCAGGCGTTTCAATATTTAATATTATGGCTGACAACATAAGCTGGGAATTGTGTTTTTTAATGTTATGTAATAGGTACAAGTAGAATAAGGAAGCGTTAAATAAAGCGTTTAATTATTTCATTACGTAAAAATACGTAAATTGCGCCGGTTAAAAACTTATCAAATATTATGAAGTCAGTCATTACCTTAAAACAACTGTTTTTTTTTGCAATATTTATTTTCTGCTCATCTGAAGTTTATTCACAATGTTTTCAGATTGAGAGTATTCTGGTCGATGCCTGTGATACAGGGCTGGATGAAGGATTGAATGAGATGGTTCGTTTTAAAATAGGGAATGCCCCTGTAAATACCAGTAATATGTCGGTAAACTGGCCAAACAACAACTGGCAGGGACTTATTCAAAACACGACAACCGCTGCGAAAGTGCTGACCTTAAACCAACAGATTACTGCTGCAGGAGGTTGCGGACAATTGATTCAGCCAACTGGCGGAGTTTTGCCAGCCAATGCCAAAGTTATTTTGGTAACAAGCTTTAATTTTAATGTAGCCCTGAATTCTTTTGGAGCTATTACAGAAAATATTTACATCCTTTTCCAAAATAATCCAACTACAACAACCGGCCATTTTGCCAATTACAATACTGCACTTGGTGCCCGTACATTATCGATTTCTTTCGGAAGCTGCTCTGATACGGTAACTTATGAACGTTCCTTATTAATCAATACGAATGGTGGTTATGGCGGCAGCGCGGCATTAAATGACGGATCGACTGTGAATTTTTCTCCTAGTGGAACACCAACTTACATCAATAATGGTTGCGTTGCACCCGTTGAAGTCTTCGCGGTAAATGCAGGAGCCAGTCCGGTTACAGCGTGTCCGGGCGCTACCATTTCGCTTGCGGGAACTGCCCAAGGACAACAATCAGTCACGTGGTCAGCAGCAACAGGAACTTTCTCTTCTTCGGGAGCATTGGTTACTAATTATACGATCAGTCCTACTGCTTCCGGTCCGATAGTTTTAACATTAACTGCTACCAATTCGTGCGGACAAACAAAAACGAGTACAGTTACCATCAATGTAGGAGGAACGCTTGTGCCACAATTTGCACCGGTAGCGGCTGTATGTGCCGGAGCTAATCTTTCGGCTTTGCCGCTAACTTCAATCAATGGGGTAACAGGAACATGGTCTCCTGCATTGAACAACACGATTACAACCACTTATACCTTTACACCAGCGGTTGGGCAATGTGCAACGACTACCACACTTACAATTACTGTGAACCAAAATGTCGTACCTGCATTTAACCCAATTTTACCCATTTGCGTTGGAGCGGTCTTAGCACCTTTGCCTTTGACTTCTTTAAATGGAATTACAGGTATTTGGACACCGGTTTTAAATACGTCAGTTACTGCAACGTATACTTTTACGCCACTTGCCGGACAGTGTGCTTCGACGACAACACTTACGGTTACAGTAAATCCATTGACTGTGCCTACTTTTAGTCAGGTAGCACCAATTTGCTCCGGAACTACTTTGTCGCCATTGCCAACTACTTCGACGAATAACATTACCGGAACATGGTCTCCGGCTCTAAATAATACAGCAACCACCACTTATACTTTTACACCGAATGCTGGCCAATGTGCTACAGTCACGACAATGATTATTGTTGTCAACAGTGTTACCACAACCCCTACATTTAACCCGATTGCTTCAATTTGTTCAGGAACCAACCTTGCACCTTTGCCTACAACCTCAATTAATGGTATCAATGGTACATGGTCGCCTGCGCTAAATAATACAGCAACAACAACTTATACTTTTACACCTGGTGCAGGACAATGTTCAGGACCGGCTACTTTGACCATCACTGTTGATCCGGTTACGGTTCCTACATTTAATGCTGTTGCAGCGATTTGCACCGGAGATAATTTACCGCCACTGCCAACAACCTCATTAAACGGAATTACGGGCAACTGGTCTCCTGCTCTGAATAATACCGCAACGACAACGTATACTTTTACTCCTACGGCAGGGCAATGTGCCGGAACTGCGTCATTAACAATTACTGTAAATTCGGCTGCCACAATTCCGGCATTTAATCCGGTTGCTGCAGTTTGTGTCGGAAGTACCATCAATCCGTTGCCTACAACTTCAACGAACGGCATTACCGGAGTTTGGTCGCCAGCACTCAACAATACTGCAACTACAGAATATACATTTACGCCGAATGCGGGACAATGCGCAGCACCTACGACCTTAACGATTACAGTACAAAGTGGTTTTGATTTTACAATAAGCGGTGCATGTGTAAATAAAGATTTTGTATTGCGGGCAAATGTTGCAGATGATTTATTTGATCTCAGTGATTCTGATTTTAAATGGGAGGACAGTAAGGGTGCTACTATTGGATCGAATAATCCGGCACTTAACGTGACACAGTACCTTAACAGTACATCGGCAACCGAACCATTTCCAATGACCATTTCCCTGACAGTAACATCGATAGAAGGTTGTGTGCTTACAAAACCATTTGTGGTAGAAAACGTATATTGTGATATACAGAAAGGTATTTCCCCAAACAATGACGGAAAGAATGACTTTTTCGACCTGACGCGATTAAATGTAAAACAACTTACTATTTTTAACAGATACGGTACTAAAGTATATTCAAAGACCACATACAGCAACCAGTGGTATGGTCAGGCTGATAACGGTAACACGCTTCCTGACGGTACCTACTATTATGCACTGGAATTTGGTGATAATCAGCCAGGTAAAACTGGTTGGATTTATATCAACAAATAAAAAAGAGTTGCCGGTTTGCCAAATAATTTGCAATTATTGGCGTTGGTATTCCATTGAAATTGAATTGTTATCGATTAAGAGTCCCCATTAATGAAAATCAGTCCCCAATTTAATCTGTTTTTACTCATTTTGCTTGCCTTTCAGTCCCATAAAACCTTTTCACAGTGTTTTGAGATTGAGAGTATACTTGTGGCAGCATGTGCGCCAACGCCAAATACTGAAGGTTACAATGAGATGGTACGTTTTAAGGTTGGTGCAACACCTCTAAATGTTGCTACATTATCTGTCAACTGGCCAAGTAATCCGTGGCAGGGATTGGCGCAGAATACTATCACCGCAACAAAAGTAGCAGCAATCAACACCCAGATCACCATTGCTGGTGGCTGCGGGCAAATGCTGGAACCTGTAGGCGGAATCATTCCCGCCAATGCGAAAGTCATCCTCATTACAAGTTATAATTTTACCGTAACTTCCAATGTATTTGGAGCGATTACAGAAAATATTTATATCATATTTCAGGACAATGCTACACAAACGGGTGGGCATTTTGGTAATTCCGGAACAGGTACCAGAACACTAACGATGACATCCGGTGCTTGTTCAGATTCTGTTACTTATAACAGGGCGTTATTACTTGATACAACAGGCGTACCTGGATCTGCTCCGGGTGCGACTGCTAATTTTACACCTGCCGGTGTCGCTTCTTATACGAATCCGGGGTGTGTTGCACCGGTCGAAGTTTTTTCGGTGGAGGCAGGAACAACACCTCTAAGTGCATGTCCCGGAGACGTAATTGCGTTAAATGGAACGGCGCAAGGCCATCAATCTGTTCAATGGACAGCACCCGATGGTACATTTTCGAATCCAAATTTACTAATTACCAATTTCACGGTGCCAGCTTCTGCTACATCGACACTAACACTTACCCTTAGCGCGACAAATACATGCGGAACAACTATTTCTGACAATATTGTCATCAACCTTAATCCTTTCGTTACACCGGCTTTTAATGCTATAACACCAATATGTGCAGGTGCTGCATTGTCGGCTTTGCCCACTACGTCTACGAATGGGATTTCCGGCAGTTGGTCTCCGGCATTGGATAATACAGCTACCACTATTTATACATTTACACCGAATGCCGGGCAATGTGCGGTAACGACCACATTAACGATTACCGTTAATCCTGCAAATACGGTACCGACATTCACTACTGTCGCACCAATATGCACAGGAAGTACGCTTTCGGCATTGCCAACAACTTCCTTAAACGGAATTACAGGCAGCTGGTCACCGGCACTGGACAATACGGCTACTACCACTTACACATTTACACCGAATGCCGGACAGTGTGCGGTAACGACCACATTGACGATTACCGTTAATCCAATAAATACAGTACCGACATTCACTGCTGTTGCACCAGTATGCTCAGGAAGTACACTTTCGGCATTGCCAACAACTTCGGTGGATGGTATAACCGGCAGCTGGTCACCCGCATTGGACAATACTGCCACAACCACCTATACTTTTACCCCTGATACGGGACAATGCGCGGTAACTACTACATTGATAATTACGGTTGATCCACTAATTGTTCCAGCGTTTAATTCAGTTGCCGCTATCTGTTCGGGAACAACACTGGCAGCTTTGCCTACATCTTCGACTAATGGAATTACGGGAAGTTGGTCGCCCGCATTGAACAATACAGCCACAACAACCTATACTTTCACTCCAGCCACAGGCCAATGCGCCACGACAACAACATTGATTATTACTGTCAATCCGAATGTAACACCCGCTTTCAATCCGGTGGCATCTATTTGTTCTGGATCGGCACTTGCAGCTTTGCCAACTACTTCATTAAATGGAGTTTCAGGAAACTGGTCGCCCGCATTGAATAATACAACTACGACAACTTATACTTTTACTCCGGCTGGCGGTCAATGTGCCACGACAACTACATTAATTATTACTGTGAACCCGAATAATTTAACGCCCACATTTAGCACTGTTACACCTATCTGCTCAGGGAATACATTGGCAGCATTGCCAACGACTTCATTAAACGGTATCACAGGAAGTTGGTCACCTGCATTGAACAATACGGCTACAACTACTTATACATTTACCCCTGCAACAGGTCAATGTGCTACAACTACAACACTTGCAATAACGGTAAATCCGAATGTAACACCTGCTTTTAATCCGGTGGCACCTATTTGTTCCGGAACGACAATTTCGGCTTTGCCAACAACTTCTCTAAACGCAATTACCGGAAGCTGGTCTCCTGCGCTGAATAATACCACAACAACTACTTACACTTTCACTCCGAATGCAGGTCAATGTGCAGTTGTGACTACTTTGCTTATAACTGTTACACCGAAAATTACGCCAACTTTTAATCCGGTTGCCGCTATTTGTTCCGGAGGTGTTTTATCGGCTTTGCCTACAACTTCATTGAACGGAATTTCGGGAAGCTGGATCCCAGCCTTAAATAATACGGCAACGACAACGTATACATTTACGCCTGGCACAGGGCAATGCGCGACCACTGCTGCGCTTACTATAGCAGTAAATCCGAGTGTAACACCAGTTTTTAATCCGGTTGCCGCTATTTGCTCCGGTTCGGTATTAAATCCTTTGCCAACGACTTCTCTGAATGGTATTACCGGAGTTTGGTCACCTGCACTCAATAATACCGTTACGACAACTTATACTTTTACACCAACTACAGGACAATGTGCGGCAACTGCTACATTAATCATTTCAGTCAATCCGATAATTGCTCCAATATTCAATCCTGTTGCACCAATTTGCCCCGGCACGGTTTTATCGGCTCTGCCATCAACATCAATAAACGGAATTACCGGCAGCTGGTCGCCCGCTTTGAATAATACAGCAACTACAACTTATACTTTTACTCCTGCTGCCGCACAATGTGCTTCAATAGCAACACTGGTTATAACTGTAAAACCAGTTAATATTGTGCCTGCATTCAATCCTGTCGCTACTATTTGTGCAGGAACAACTTTAGCAAATCTACCTGCTACTTCCTTAAACGGAATTACAGGAAGTTGGGCGCCTGCTATCAATAATATGGTGACGACAACCTATACATTTACACCTGCAGCAGGTCAATGTGCGCTTACTACTACTTTGACGATTGCTGTTGATCCAGTCATAGTTCCAAATTTTATAACTGCGCTGGCATTTTGCAGTGGTGCGGTAGTTCCTGTTTTGAATACTACATCGCCGAACGGGATTTTGGGTACATGGCAGCCTGCGATTATTGACAATACTGCAAGTGGCAATTATATTTTCACTCCTGATGCAGGGCAATGTGCGGCAAATGTTACATTAGTTGTAACTGTCACCGATAATATAACCAAAAACGGGCAATATGTGATTTGTGTCAATGGTTCAGGAAATGCTATTACGACTGCGACAATTGCAACCGGATTGTCTCCGTTACAGTACACTTTCGTCTGGACATTGGGAAGTACGGTACTGACCAATATTGCCAATTCACTTACGGTTTCTGATGTGGGCGTATATACTGTGGTAGCGACCAACCGAATTACCGGCTGTACCATCACCATTGTTGCTGATGTTGTTGCTTCTTTAGATGCGGTTGCAATAGCGACTGTAGGAAACGATTTTGATGATGTACAGCAGATTGTAGTTACGGTTACAGGCGGTTTGGGGAATTATTCTTATCAACTGGATAACGGTCCGTTTCAAAGCAGTAATGTTTTTAATGTTTCGCAAGGCGGAGATTATACCGTCCATGTAAAAGACAATTTGGGCTGTAATAATTTTATACTTCAGGTGACGGCGTTGAATTATCCTAAATTCTTCACGCCAAATGGTGATGGCTATAATGACACGTGGAATATTAAAGGGCTGCCGAATCCGGCCGAAGCCAGTGCTTATATATTTGACAGGTATGGGAAACTGATCTTCCAGATGTCTTTAACAGGTCTTGGCTGGAACGGTTTGTATAATGGTCGAGAATTGCCCGCGACAGATTATTGGTTCCTGCTGCAGTATTCCGATAAGAATGGAATACGCAAAGAATTCAAATCACACTTTGCACTAAAGCGATAAAAAAAACCTGCGGGTTTGCCGCAGGTTAAATAATTTACTTTGATTAATACTATTTGATCAGTTCAAAACTTCTTTTTACAAAAGCCGTCAGTTCTTCACCTTTCAATAGATTTTGTGACAATTTAGCCAAATCCAAAGCCTGTTTTACCAAACTTTCCTGAGTCGACTTATCGGCTGTATTGAGAATATTAGTTGCCAGTTCAGAATTGGTATTTACTACCAGATTATACATTTCCGGCATATTGCCCATCCCAAACATTCCGCCACCGCCGGATTGACTCATTTCTTTCATTCGACGCATGAATTCAGGCTGCGTAATAATAAAAGGAGCCGAATTGCTGTCGAGCGGTTCCAGTTGAACAGAATAAGTCTGCTTCGGAACCAATTCTTCCAAAACGGTTTTCAAACTTTCTTTCTCCTCATCAGACAATTTAGAAACCGAAGTATCTTCTTTTTTGATCAGGTTGTCAATGTGATCAGAATCCACACGTACAAAAGTGATATCGCTGTTGTCTGATTCCAATTTCTGGATCAGGTGGGAAATAATAGGCGAGTCAAGCAACAACACTTCATATCCTTTTTCAGTAGCAGTTTGTATGTAAGAATGTTGCGCGTCTTTATTTCCGGCATATAACAGTACCAATTTTCCGTTTTTGTCCGTTTGGTTTGCTTTAAGATTTTCTTTTAATTCTTCTAATGTAAAGTATTTTCCGCTTACAGTAGGATACAATACAAATGCACCGGCTTTCTCGTAGAATTTATCTTCAGACAACATACCGTATTCAAGTACGATTTTGATGTCATTCCATTTCTTCTCAAAATCTTCACGGTTGTCTGTGAATAATGATTTGAGTTTATCGGCTACTTTTCGCGTGATGTAGTTTGAGATCTTTTTAACTGCGCCGTCAGCCTGTAAATAAGAACGCGAAACGTTCAACGGAATATCAGGAGAATCGATTACACCTTTCAGCATGGTGAGGAATTCCGGTACAATTCCTTCTACATTATCGGTGACATACACCTGATTTTGATACAATTGGATCTTGTCTTTTTGGATCTGCATATCAGAACCCAATTTCGGAAAATATAAAATCCCTGTCAGGTTGAAAGGATAATCTACGTTGAGGTGGATGTTGAAAAGCGGCTCTTCTAATTGCATCGGGTACAATTCATGGTAAAAACTTTTGTAGTCCTCATCAGATAATTCTGTTGGGGTTTTGGTCCACGCAGGATTTGGATTGTTGATGATGTTATCGACTTCAATTTCTTCGATTTTTTCGTCTTCTTTTTGCTCTTCACCGGCAACAGTAGGTTTCTGCTCTTTTTTTGTTCCGAATTTAATCGGCACAGGCATGAACTTATTGTATTTGTTTAAAAGGCTTTTAATTCTTGATTCTTCGAGAAACTCCAGTGAATCTTCTGCAATATGCAATATGATTTCTGTTCCGCGTGTCGTTTTGTCAGCAGGTTCAAGTGTGAATTCCGGACTTCCGTCACACGTCCAATGGGCAGCAGGTTCATCTTTAAAAGATTTGGTGATGATTTCCACTTTTTCAGCGACCATAAAAGCAGAATAGAATCCGAGTCCGAAGTGGCCAATAATACCCGAATCTTTCGCAGTATCTTTATACTTATCAAGAAATTCTTCGGCACCGGAAAAAGCTACCTGGTTGATGTATTTTTCTACCTCGTCGGCCGTCATTCCCAGCCCTTGGTCAATGATGTGCAATTTCTTTCCTTCTTTATCAATTTTAACTTCGATAATAGGATTGCCATATTCCGTTTTGGCTTCACCGATACTCGTTAGGTGTTTTAGTTTTAGTGTAGCGTCGGTTCCGTTAGAAATTAATTCGCGAAGGAAGATTTCGTGATCGCTGTATAAGAATTTTTTGATTAATGGAAAGATGTTTTCAACTGAAACATTAATTTTTCCTGTTGTCATAGTTTGTGAATTTTAAATTGATGATTCGCTGTTTTCAAATAAGATACCAATCGCGCAAAGGTGACAAATTGGCGCAAGCTTTAATTTTGATAGGAATTTCTTAAATTTTAAAACAATTTTAAGAGTTGACAAAGTATCTTTGCGGTAGTAACTTTTAAACCAAATAAGAACATGAAAAAATTAATTTTATTAGGTGTCCTTGCAGTGCTCTTTGCGTCCTGTAAATCTACCTCTGCAACCAATACTAAAGTAGACAGAAGATCTCAGGTTGCGATTAAAGGAAACTGGACCATTACTTCTGTAACTTATCCAGGTTCAGAGTATATTAAGGTCAATTCATTTGAGCTTGCAGATTCGAGATGTTTTGAAGGCAGTACCTGGAAATTTATTTCCAATAATGATAAAGGGGAAATGGCTTTGACCAAAGCAGATTGCCCTACGTTCAGTTCTCCAATCAGATGGTTTGTCAATAAAGACGGACAGTTTGTGCTTAAAATTCTTGATGCAGGAGAAAAAGCGAAAAAAGTAAGAGACGGTTATGTCTTGTCGATTGCGGCCCAAACGCAGGAAACATTCCAATTGGTTGACAAGATCAATGTTGGCGGAAAAATAACCAATGTCGTATATCAATTTCAAAAAATAAGCAATTAATACCAAACAAAAATGAAAAAAATTTCAGTTATCATTATCGCACTCGTTTTAGTATCAGGTTCTGTCTTTACAAGCTGCGAGTCAGTTAAAAACACAAACAATACACAGCGTGGTGCAGGAATAGGAGCCGTAGGTGGCGCAGTAATAGGAGGAATCCTTGGAAATAATCTAGGTAAAGGCGGCAATGGTGCGCTTGGTGCAGTTCTTGGCGGTGTAGTAGGTGGAGTTGCCGGAGGTGTTATTGGGAATAAGATGGACAAGCAGGCACGTGAAATAGACCAGGCACTTCCTGGAGCTGAAGTAGTACGTGTAGGTGAGGGGATTAAATTGGTGTTGGGAGAAAACTCTGTACGTTTTGATACCAATAAATCAACTTTAACTGCTGCTGCAAAAGCCAATCTTGATAAACTTGTAAAAGTGTTCAATGAATATCCTGATACCGATATCGTAATTTACGGTTACACTGACAGCACCGGAACACCAGAATATAATTTAAAATTGTCTGGAGAAAGAGCCGCTTCAGTAAGAAGTTATCTTGCAGGAAAAGGTTTGACCTCTGCACGTTTTTCTACAACAGGATTGGGAATCGCCGATCCTATTGCAACAAATGATACACCTGAAGGAAGAAGCCAAAACCGTAGAGTAGAATTTGCGATCACAGCGAATGAAAAAATGGTACAGGACGCACAAGACGGAAAATAAGATTTACCCGTTTATCGTAATCAAAAAAAGCTGTTTCATAACGAAACAGCTTTTTTATTGCTAACTAATTCCCAATTTTAATTTTTATCTGATTTGTACTATTTCAAAATAGGTTTTTCCTGAAAATGCATCAATGTTTCTTCCAGCGTCAGGATTTCTTACGTATACTTCAACAGTTTGTCCAGCGGTTAGAAAAGCAGTTGCGTTAACACTTCTGTTTACCTGATTAGAATTGTGGTCGTAAGTAGATTCTCTGTATAAAATACCTCCCACGTAAATAGAGATGCCAAAAAGTGCAACTGTTGAAGTGACATCTGTATGATATCCTGCATTTATTTGGTAGTATCCCGTTTTTGCAGCAGTAAATGTGCCTCCTGTAAATTCTGAATTGGTATCATAGGCTTCCGTGTTGAAATTGATTTTCTCCCAGCCTCCCGGAATTCCGGTCAAAACCTGATTGGCAGATAAATTTGCTCTAACAACCGATAAGGAACTGTTTGGAGCAGTTTCGGGCGCAGTCCAGCTCAATACACCGGCAGCATCAGTAGTCAAAAGTTGTTTGTCAGTTCCTCTTGCAATGGGAAAAACATAACCGGTTCCGGCAGGGTTTCCAATCTGGAGTTGTGCGTTGGTTCTTAAGACCTGAGAAGCAGGTGTTGCGTTAAATTCGCCATAAATCAAAGCAGCAGTAGCATTTGCTGCAGTATTGGCAATGTATAATTTGTTTGAAGTCAATTCGGCATAACCAGCCTGATAACCAATATTTACATTTCCGCTTCCACTAATATTACTCGCCCCAGCCTGAGTTCCTACGTTTACATTATTTCCGGTTGTATTGGCAAATCCTGTTTGGAATCCGATATTAACGTTATTGCTTGAAGTAACATGCGCATTTCCGGCATTTACACCGACAGCCACATTGTTGCTACCTTGCGTATTGACATTTCCGGCATTTTTTCCTACGAATACATTGGAACTTCCGCTGGTGTTGGCATCTCCTGTCTGAGTTCCGACAAAGACGTTGTCTGTTCCTGTACCTGTGCCATAACCAGCCTGCCATCCTAAGGCGACATTAGCCGATCCGGTATTTCCTCTTAAAGCCTGGTAGCCAATTCCGGTATTAGAGCCGCCGGTTGCAGAATATAATGCTTCAGCGCCAACTGCGGTATTTTGATTTCCGCTTACATTTTGAAGTAAAGCACTCTGGCCAACAGCTGTATTGGCAAGCCCTGAAGTATTTGCCAGTAGAGCTTTGTTTCCAACTGCAGTGCCGTCATTGGATTCGTTATTTTGTAAAGCCTGTGAGCCAACAGCAACGTTTTGATTCATGTTGGATGCCGCCACGGTGTTTTTCGAAAGTGTTGCAAAACCTACGGCTACATTGTTTTGTGCAGCGGCTCCGGATATACCAACCAATGCATTATAGCCCACTGCGGTATTCCATTGTCCATTGTTGGCATTTAATGCAAAGTATCCCACTGCAGTATTTGATCCGGCAGTTGTATTAGCAGCCAATGAACTTACTCCCAAAGCCGTATTCCCAGCTCCTGAGGTATTAGCTGCTAAAGCACTTGCTCCTACGGCTGTATTGTTTCCGGTAGCGTTTGCTGCCAATGCCCGGAAACCTAATGCGGTGTTGTTATTGTTTGCGGCTACTGATGGTGCGCTTAAGGCATTATGTCCGACAGCTGTATTTTGTGATCCCTGAGTATATCCGGCGATTGCACCTGTACCTAATGCTACATTTGACGATGTGGAGGTATTTACCGCCAGTGCATTTAAACCAATAGCGACGTTATTTGTGCCAGTCGTATTTGCTGCCATTGCACTTGATCCTAAAGCAGTATTTGAAGCAGCAGTATTAACAGTCAAGGCATTAAAACCAACTGCTGTATTGTTTGCGGTGGTAGTATTTGTAGCTAAGGCATTCACTCCAACTGCGACGTTAGAAGCACCCGAAGTATTAGCTGCTAGGGCACTTTTACCAAAAGCAGTATTGTTTAATCCGGTTGCTGCTGTGTTTAAAGCACTGAGTCCGAACGACGTGTTCGTTAGACCCAATCTTCCGGCTCTGGTATTAAAACGTCTGAAAATAACATCGACATCATCAGTGGTACCCATAAAGTTGGTTGACGCGCTTGTACCTGTGTTTCCTGTGATTTCCCAACCCGTGGCGGTTGAAACACCTAATTTAACCCACGTTGTTCCATTCCAGTAAAAGAAACCGGGTGCTAATGAATTTGGGGCATCAGTAGTGGTGTTATAGACCATTTCTGATACTGTTGGCGTTGTTACTACTGCGGTCGTAAGCGGAAATACAAGTGCCACCCTCGGAATTAACAGCCCATCCGGAAGTAGTGCAGTGGTAGTAATATCCAACGCACCCTGTGGAGCATCTGTTCCAATACCTACTTGTGCGTTTGTTGTAATAAAGGCACACAAAAGGATTACAGATGTGATAAAAAATTTCATGTTTTTCATGTTCATTAAAATAGTTTGTATTAGTGGTATATCTATTCTTTTCACAATTCTGAAAAAAATAAACAATGTAAAAAATTGTAATTAAATGATGTTTCTGAAAACGTTGTAGGAAACAGTTCGCAAATATAAACTGAAATTTTGGGTTATGAAATTTACAATACTTTATTACATAACAAAGAAAACAAAATATATAATAACTATACAGTAATTCATGTAGTTTTTAATAGTACTGTCTATACGATAAATTATTGATTTTATTGATGTTATAAAACATTTGGTATGTTTTTTTGCTTTGAAAATTAAAACAAATTTAAATATGATGTTGTGTTAATGTATTGGTGTTGTGTGCATTCATTGCCTTCTAAAAATCTATTTTTTTTAACGTATTTTGGCAGTTTTAGCTAGTAAAGTAATTCACTGTCCCAAAAAAGGAAGAATTGAATAAATTCTCTTTATTAATAATAAATACTTATTTTTTTGTTTTCTATAATTAATAGCGTTTTAATTTATAATCTCTATTCATTAGCTTCATATTACCGCAATTTATATTTGACAATTGTTCCTTAAGTTTAATTATGTTTTTGATTTTTGAATCAATAAAAGTAAAAAAAAGCCTCTTCAATTACGAAGAGGCTTCTTAAAAAAATCTAAGAAATTAATTTATCTCTTAATCACCCGAAGTGTTTTTACATTTTCACCCTGAGTTACAATGATGTTGTATACACCTGATGGATATTGTACTCCAATTTCTTTAGTATCCAAATCAGATACATTAAGTGTTGTAGCTTCCATTTGTCTTCCGATCATGTCATATACTTTCACTTCTACAGTATCTTCTCCAGATGTATTCATATCCAATTTGAATGTATCAGCATAAGGGTTCGGATACGCTTTCACATCAAATACTGATACCGCTGTCTCTGCCTGTCTGGTAACCACACCTGCGGTAGTGATCGTACAAGCCGATCCTGCTGCTTGGTAGAATCCGTTGTAAAGGATCTGTACCGTAATGGTATAAGTCGTATTTGGCGTTACCGTAAACGATGGAATGTTGCGTAGGCTGAACCTGTTGTTTGGCGTATCGTAGAAACGTGACACTCCGGGAGCAGTTACGTTGAAACGGTAACCGGTAGCTTCAGGAACCTGCATTGCATAGATTGTTGTCCAGCCATTGCTGATTGTTGTTCCGCACAATGATGGGATTACATTAGAAGTACGTGGCGTTTCCGGTGTAGTGATGTTACATGCTGTTCCGTAATCCTGCCATGTGCTGCCGAATCTCAAGGCTACACGTACTGAGTAAGTCGTATTGTATGACAATCCGCCCAAAGCGGCAAAGCTGAACCTGTTTACTGCGCTGTCGTAAGTTCTCGCAGGGCTAACACCATCAGATACTTCAAAACGGTATTGGTTAGCTGATGTTACCTGTACGGCAAAGATTGTCGTTGCCATATCGGTTAAGGTAATTCCGCATTGTGCCGGTCCAACATTCGTAGTTGCGGGAACCGCAGGCGTTGTCACCAAACAAGTGGTAGAATAAGCTCTCCAGAAGTCATTGGTTTTTACCGCTACCCTTACTGTATAAGTTGTATTATATAATACGCCTCCCGGAATGTTTAGCATGTTAAAGTAATATGTTGGAGAATCGTAATACCTTGGATTAGTCCCATTGATACTGATCTCAAAACGATAGCCTTGTGCTGACGGAACCTGGTTAGCAAACAACGTGTTTGTTATGTTTGACAATGTACTTCCACAATGCGTGGCAACCAAAGAGGTTGTTGGAGCCACCTCGTCGATCACCTCATCACAGTTGTCATCAATCCCGTTTGCTAATACCTCAACATGGTTAGAATTTACTTCTCCCTTGGTATCATCGCAATCTGTTCCTTTGTTATCACTTAAAGAAACATAACCTGTTGGGGTGGTATTTCCGTAGCATTGTTCTGTCGTTACCGGATTACCGTCAAAGAACGTATCGTTATCGGCATCCACATAAAAATCACCCAATCTCCACGCCAAAGGATTATTTGGTGCACAATCAGTAGTGTTCGTTACAGCAGGATGGCCTAAATAAGTAGGTACGCCTGTACAACTTGGTATTTCAGGAGAAGAAACACCGTAACCATCGCCATCTGCATCTGCATAATAAATAACCAAAGCAGAAATATTATTGATAATCACACTATTTCCTGATGTTGGATTGAAAACCTCAGCTTCAAAATCTGTTCTTTCTATTGCCGTAATAACAAGAGATTGTCCGTTATTGGCGGTTGTCAGGTTAATCTGAATAGTGGCTGTACCGTCACCAAGGGCCGTTACATTCTCTATAGGAGTTTGCGGTATATCGTTAATGGAATAAGAAATTGTTGATTTACTCAATTCAACTAATCCACTAAGCGTGAAAGTGACATCGGTACCACTACATGATGTTCCCGATGCCTGCTGAATGGCTCCAAATGTTGGTGGCGCAGCAGCAGTTGTTACTTTAATTGCAGGTGTAGAACTTGCAGAAGTACTGTTGGCACTCACTGCTCTTACTCTG
>Ga0247814_10001006_pt1 | contig 18021 bp, 18 predicted proteins | sample UWRJL179409R1_FD_179947 | JGI IMG/M metagenome (GOLD analysis project Ga0247814, IMG submission 179947) | Plant litter microbial communities from Arlington Agricultural Research Station in Wisconsin, United States - UWRJ-L179-409R-1 | ecosystem: Environmental > Terrestrial > Plant litter >...
GTTAAGAAATCTTCTGAACCTTCGATTTTATATTTTAAGAAAAATAATTTTCCTTGTTGTTCTTCGTAAATAACTTCTTCGTCAGACAAAGTCGTTTTAGCTTCCGGATCCCAGTTTACCATTCGGTAACCTCTATAAATTAAACCTTTGTTGTATAAATCAACAAAAGACTTGATTACAGATGCTGACATATCAGGATCCATAGTAAATTTGGTTCTTTCCCAATCGCAAGAAGCTCCCAGTTTTTTAAGTTGCTCTAGAATTGTTCCTCCGTATTTATCTGTCCATTCCCAGGCATGTTTAAGAAATTCTTCGCGAGTTAAATCGTTTTTATTGATTCCTTCTGCTTTTAATTTTGCCACAACTTTTGCCTCAGTAGCAATCGAAGCATGATCCGTTCCCGGAACCCAACAAGCGTTAAAACCTTTAAGACGCGCTCTACGAATTAAAACATCCTGAATAGTATTGTTTAACATGTGTCCCATGTGCAAGACTCCTGTCACGTTAGGTGGAGGAATAACAATGGTATAAGGTGTTCTATGGTCTGGTTCTGAGTGAAAATAATTATTTTTCATCCAGTAGTCATACCATTTTTGCTCTATCGTTTTAGCGTCAAATTGTGCAGGAATTGTCATTTTTCTATGTTGATTCGTTTATTTGTCAATTTGTAGATGTGTTTATCTGTTAATACGGTAAATAACTTTCCGTATTAACAGATAAACACATCAACAAATAAACCTTTTACTTTGGTCTGATTTTTGTATTTTATATCGGGAACAAAAGTAAATAATTAAGTACACTATAAAAAGGGAAATAAAAATTTGTGTACTAATTAAAACAAAGTATATTTACTTTCTATAAGATACTTAAAAATGAAAAAAATTACTACAATTATAACTATTTTATTGTTTAGCAGTATTGGATTTGCTCAAAAGGGAGCTAAAATAGAGTTCAAGGCTAAAAATAACACTATCGATTTCGGAACTATTAACAAAAACAACGATAACGGAATTCGTTCTTTTGAATACACTAACACAGGAGATGCACCATTAATTATCTATTCTGTTCAATCTACAACTAGCTGCACTGTTTTATCAAAACAAAATGAAACGGTACAACCTGGAAAATCAAGTAAAATTGACATTAAATACAACATGGTTCCCGGACCAATTAGAAAAACGATTACTGTAGAATCCAATGCCATCAATTATGACGAGGGCAGAATTGCTTTAAAAATAAAAGGCGAAGTCGGTTCTTAAATTTTATTACAAATGCTTCTTATACTCTAAGAAGCATTTTTTTTATAAAACATTCAATAATTGAAACTTAAAGTTCATTTCTTTTCCTTCTCTTAGAATTTTTATTTCTATCCAAATTTCATCCTCAGACCATAAAAAAGCATTGATTTCTTGTAACGAATAATCAAAAACTGTTTTTCCGTCAATAGCCACAAGAATATCCCCCTCACGTAAACCGCTCTTTGCCGCATTTGAATTTTCTCTAATATGACCAATCTCATAAATGGGTTTCAATTGCATTTTAGAATTATCAGCATTTGTATTTTTATCTTCTGCCTTCTTAATAGTTGCATTATCTGGCACGGCAACCACATGTTTTATCCATTGTGATCCTGTATGCCAAATTTCAATTCCACTTTTATTATAAAAAAACGATGAAGCATAGGCTTTGTTTTTCTTTAAAAACAGCTGCCTATTCGAATAATCAAAAACAACTGAAAATCGTTTCAAAATTTCGCCACCTAAAGACCCCAAACGCCCCGATTGCAAATTAATATTATGTACCGAAATAGAATCAGGAAAAGCAACAATGGGCGATTGAAACTTAAAATCGGCAATTGAAAACTCAGCAATGCGAGCTCTTTTGCCCACCACTGCTCCACTGAGACTTTGTCCCAAATAATCTTCAAAATATTTTTCTGGTTCTGGTAACTCTAATTGATCCGAAAGCTCATCAAAAAGCCAGACCGCATCGCTATTTCCAGAATCAATAAGAAGTTTAACAGGAACTTCTTCGGTATTGACCTTTACTACCGAATTGACATAAGGCTTTCCGCCTTCTATAACAATAGGAACTTTGGTGTAATTCTTATTAATTTTCTTATTAAATTTAGAATTCAGCTTATGAAAAATAACCACTTTTTTCAGGTAATCAATTTCTACCAGATGATTTTTAAATCCTGCCGAACCTATAATTCCATTTACAGAAACCCCTACAAAACTGGACAAATCCGAAGAAGAATCGGAAATCAAATACAGCAGATGATTTTTAGACTGCATATCGCCTATCGTTAAATGATTACCCGAAGATTTAAAACCACCAACCGTTTCATTGGTTCCTAAACCTTTAAAATTTACTTTCTCTAACTTATTAAGTGCTATTTTCTTTGCCTCATCAAAACCAAATAAAATGGTTTCTTTTACCCCAGTATCTAATAAAAACAGTAATTCAACTCCATTAATTTTAACTGGAATGAATACCAAATTATTAATAAGTTTAACAGGAACCTTAACCCTGCTGCTTTTGGGTTTAACAAATTCAAAGCCCTCTTGCGAAAAAACAGAAATCGCAAAGCCAAAAAGAAAAAAAAACAGGATTATTTTTTTCATGAAAGAGAGTTTCTATAAAATTAATAAAAATCCTGCATTTAAATCGATATATTATCAAATTGTAAACTATCGATAGGTTAGTTCGAAAAAAAAATCGCAAATTTGTACCAAATTTTTATTAACATGCCTGAGATTTCAATAAGAGGCCGTAAAATGCCTGAATCGCCAATTAGAAAATTGGCACCATTTGCTGATATAGCTAATAAGAAAGGCCTAAAAGTATATCACTTAAACATAGGTCAACCCGATATAAAAAGTCCAGAAATAGCCATCCAAGCCATTAAGAATATCAATATGGATATTATCGAATATGGTCCTTCGGCAGGTTATGAAAGTTATCGAAAAAAATTAGCCCAATTTTACACCAATCAAAATGTAAGGGTTGATTATACCGATATTATGATTACTACCGGTGGTTCTGAAGCCTTGTTATTTGCATTGGGAAGCATTATGGATCCAGGAGATGAAATCATTATTCCTGAGCCTTTTTATGCTAATTACCATGCTTTTTCTGAGGAATCAAGTGCTACTGTAATCCCAGTAAATTCAAGCTTTGAAAGTGGTTTTACATTGCCTTCTATTGAAGCTTTCGAAAACTTAATCACACCAAAAACAAAAGCAATATTAATTTGTAATCCTAGTAATCCAACAGGAAATTTATATTCTGAAACAGAGATTCAACAACTGGGTGAATTGGTAAAAAAACACGATTTGTTTTTGATTGCTGACGAAGTATATCGCGAATTTATATATGACGAAAAAGACCTTCACTATTCGGTGATGAATCTTATTGGTTTGGAACAAAATGTAATCATGATTGATTCGGTGTCCAAACGTTACAGTATGTGTGGCGCACGAATTGGTTGTATGGTTACTAAAAACAAACAGGTTATTGCTGCAGCAATGAAATTTGCACAAGCACGTTTATGCCCGCCTACAATTGAACAAATTGCCTGCGAAGCAGCTATTGATACGCCTCAAAGTTATTTTGACGAAGTAATTAAAGAATATAAAGAAAGAAGAAATACGCTGATTGCTGAGTTAAACAAAATTGAAGGTGTGGTAGTAACACCACCTAAAGCAGCTTTTTATTGCATTGTTGAACTTCCTGTAGACAATACAGAAACTTTTGCACAATGGCTTTTAGAAAGTTACAATTTAAACGGAGAAACCGTTATGGTAGCTCCCGCAGCAGGATTTTATTCGACTCCTGGGATGGGATTAAATCAGGTTCGTATTGCTTATGTACTTAATAAACAAGACTTAACAAAAGCCGTTCACATATTAAAAGATGCAATTGCAATTTATAATGCAAGATAAGTAAAGAAGCTTCTTTTAAACGCCTAAACAAAGACAATAACCATTTAAAGTTATTGTCTTTGTTATTTAAAATCACAGTAAAATTGCCCTTTAAAAAGAACTATTTTTTATCAAAAGCTATAGAAATTCTTTAGTTTATATTAATTATCTTTACAGCCTTAAAAATATACACCCACTATAATAGTAGTATTTAATGATACAAAACGAAGACCTGCACGACGAAATAGGAGACAATCATATTGGTTCAAGTGCAAAAAATCCTCTGCGTGACGATGCTTTCGCAATTTCGGATGATGAAAAAATTGAGAAAATAAAAAAAGACGTCGAAAACATTCTTCAAACATTAGGAATGGACTTAACCGACGATAGCTTAAAAGGCACACCAAATCGTGTTGCAAAAATGTTTGTAAAGGAAATTTTTGGCGGTTTAAACCCAGCCAGAAAACCAAAAGCCTCTACTTTTGACAACAACTACAAATACGGAGAAATGTTAGTCGAAAAAAACATTATTGTTTATTCTACTTGCGAACATCATTTATTACCAATTATCGGTAGAGCTCATGTGGCTTATATCTCTAATGGAACTGTAATTGGTTTATCAAAAATGAACCGTATTGTAGAATATTATTCTAAAAGACCTCAGGTTCAAGAACGTCTTACTATGCAAATTGTACAAGAATTACAACAAGCCTTAGGAACTGAAGACGTAGCCTGTGTTATTGATGCCAAACACCTTTGCGTAAACTCAAGAGGAATTAGCGATATTGAAAGCAGTACCGTAACTTCTGAATTTGGAGGAAAATTCAAAGAAGATCAAGCAAGAAGAGAATTTTTAGATTATATCAAATTAGAGACAAAATTTTAATAGTTTATCGTTTGTAGTTTATTGTTTGTTGTCATGGGAAAAGTACAAAAATTTGAAGATTTAGAAATTTGGAGATTAGCTCGAGAAATCTGTCAACAAATTGAATATCTGATACAAGCGACAAACTTAAAAACAAATTATTCTTTGAAAGATCAAATTGACAGAAGTTCTGGTTCAATCATGGATAATATCGCTGAAGGCTTTGAACGAAATGGCAACAGAGAATTCATTAATTTTTTAAGCATTGCAAAAGGTTCTGCTGGAGAAGTAAAATCACAATCTTATAGAGCTTTCGACAAAAAATTAATTACCCAAGAACAACATTTGCAATTAAACGAAAAGATTGAGCTGGTAAAGAACAAAATTGGCGCAATGATGAACTATCTTAATAACTGTGAAATCAAAGGCCTAAAATTCAAATAACACTTCACAACCAAAAACAATAAACCAAAAACAACAAACAATACGTTGAACATGTCAATTTACAATACTCAGACACTAAAAATATACAATTCACTCTCAGGAGAAAAAGAAACTTTTGTACCTATAAACGAAGGTAGCATTGGAATGTATGTTTGCGGACCAACCGTTTACAGTAATGTACATCTTGGAAACCTAAGAACTTTCATGTCTTTTGATGTGATTTTTAGGTATTTCATTCATTTGGGCTACAAAGTAAGATATGTTAGAAACATTACCGATGTGGGACACATTGTGGATGATGTTGATGAAGGAGAAGACAAAATTGCTAAAAAAGCACGTTTAGAACAATTAGAACCAATGGAAGTAGTACAGCGTTATACTGTAGATTTTCATGAAATTCTAAAAGCATTCAACTTTTTACCTCCAAGTATAGAACCTACTGCAACAGGTCATATTATTGAACAAATTGAAATTATCAAAAAAATAATTGATTCTGGAATTGGCTATGAAGCCAATGGATCCGTTTATTTTGATGTGGTAAAATTCAACAAAACGAATCATTACGGAAAATTAAGTGGCCGTAATATTGAAGACATGCTTGCCAATACCCGAGATCTTGATGGACAATCTGACAAAAGAAATCCGCAAGATTTTGCCTTATGGAAAAAAGCCGAACCGCAGCACATTATGCGTTGGCCTTCACCATGGAGTGATGGTTTTCCTGGATGGCATTTAGAATGTACTGCCATGAGTACTAAATACCTTGGTAATCATTTTGACATTCACGGAGGCGGAATGGATTTAAAATTCCCTCACCACGAATGCGAAATTGCTCAAAATGAAGCTTGCACTGGACAAACTCCGGTGAATTATTGGTTACATGCCAACATGCTTACCTTAAACGGTAAAAAAATGGCAAAATCTACAGGAAACAATATTTTACCAGGAGAAATTTTATCTGGAAAAAACACCATTCTTAGTAAAGCTTTTCCAGCTTCAGTAGCGCGTTTTTTCATGCTACAAGCACATTATAGAAGTATTCTTGATTTTTCAGATGAAGCTATTGTCGCTGCCGAAAAAGGATACAAAAGATTAATGGAAGCAGTGGATTCTTTAAATCAGATAAACATTAGCCCAAACAGCAGTTTAGACATTGCTAGCTGGAAGCAACTTTGTTATGATGCAATGAATGATGATTTCAACACACCTATTTTAATTGCACAATTATTTGAAGGCGTTCGTTTTGTTAATTTGTTAAAAGAAAACAAAGAAACCATCAATGCCGCTGATCTTGAAATCCTTTCTACAACCATGCGCTCTTTTGTTTTCAATGTTTTAGGTCTGGAAAATCAAAAAGCAACTGATAGCAGTAATGACAAACTAGAAGGAACAATCAATATGCTAATTGGCATGCGAAACAAAGCACGTGCCGATAAAGATTTCGCCATGTCAGATCATATCAGAGATCAATTGCTTGCCTTAGGAATCCAACTTAAAGACAGCAAAGAAGGAACCAGTTTTAGCATTTGATTTGAAAAACAATGAAAATATTTTTTTATGAATTTCAAAATCATTCCATAAATCGATAAAAATGTTTTCAAAAATCATCATATTTCCATTTGTTGTATTGGTGCGCTTTTACCAATTGGTAATCTCACCCTTAACACCAGCCACTTGTAGATTCAGTCCTACTTGTTCTACTTATATGATTGAAGCTTTAAAAACTCATGGTTTATTTTATGGTGGTTATTTAGGAATAAAAAGAATTATTAGCTGTAATCCCTGGGGAAGAAGCGGCTACGATCCAGTTCCGGAAAAAAAATGCAATCACAAACATTAACCTTTAATTAGTACTGATTTTACTTTTAATATTTATTTTTACAATCATAAATAACAATATATGACACAAGCTTTAAACATCGTATGGAATCCATCCGAAGGTATAGATTTAGGTTTTTTTGTAATTCGATTTTACAGCCTAATGTTTGTAGTTGCCTTTGGATTAGGCTGGTACATTATGAAAAACATTTTCGAACGCGAAAATGAATCCATTGAAAAACTAGATTCTCTATTTGTATGGACTGTTCTTGCCACCTTAGTTGGCGCCAGATTAGGACACGTTTTCTTTTACGATTGGGAATATTTTAGAAATCATTTACTTGAAATCTTTTTACCATTTAGATTCACTCCTAAATTTGAATTTACAGGTTATCAAGGATTAGCCAGTCATGGTGCTGCAATTTCTATTATAATTGCTATGTACTATTATAGTAAAAATATCTTAAAAAGACCATTACTCTGGATTTTAGACCGTGTAGTAATTGCTGTTGCGAGTGGAGCAATTTTTGTGAGACTGGGTAATTTTTTCAATTCAGAAATTGTTGGAAAAGAAACAAACTCTGCTTTTGGGATAAAATTTATCCATGATTATTATAGTAAAGCAGATGCTGTTACCGAAACACAAATTCCAAATCCTAAAGACGCTTACACCGCCATAGCTACAGATCCAAAATTTGCTAATTTACTAGCTCAGGTTCCTGTTAAACATCCAGCTCAGTTATACGAAGCCGTTTGCTACGTTTTTGTTTTTGCTATCTTGTTTTTCCTGTATTGGAAAACCGAAGCCAGAAAGAAAGGAGGTTTCTTATTCGGACTTTTCCTTGTGCTTTTATTTTCAGTTCGAATGGTAGTAGAATCAGTTAAAGAAAGTCAGGGTGGATTCGAAAATGCCCTAGGATTACTCTCTACAGGACAATGGTTAAGTATTCCATTTATTCTAATTGGTTTCTATTTCGTATTTACAGCAGAGAAGCCAATCAAAATATAATTCTCTTTTAAACATAATAAAAATGCCGTCTAACAAAAACTTAGGCGGCATTTTTATTTCTGTTAAATTCCAAATTTTAAAACTCCCAATTCCAATTATGTAGAATTCAATTTTTGACCAATCCTCATTTTGCACTTGATCCTTAATCCCTTTCTTTTTGGAATTTGGAATTTTTAAAAATTTGGAATTTACTTTTTCATAAAAACAAAAAACCACCTAATAAAAATTAGATGGTTTCTTTTTGAGCCGGCGGAGGGACTCGAACCCACGACCTGCTGATTACAAATCAGCTGCTCTAGCCAACTGAGCTACGCTGGCGACTCAATATTTTGTAATGTGTTTTATCAACTCAAATAAAAAACCACCTAAAAGATATAGATGGTTTTTTTGAGCCGGCGGAGGGACTCGAACCCACGACCTGCTGATTACAAATCAGCTGCTCTAGCCAACTGAGCTACGCTGGCGACTCATTACGGGTGCAAATATAAGCCTGTATTTTGTTATTCCAAAATAATTTCAAACTTTTTTCACCCTTTTTTTCACTACAAATTGTTGATTTTAGCAATCAATTGATTTGCAGTTTGTTCCAATTCTACATTTATCTGTTTGAAATGTGCTTTCTTGTTTTCAACATTTTTAGCGTTCACTTTAACGATTAAAGTATCAAAAGCAGCAATCGCTTCGTCAATTAATGCGTTTGTTTCATCTGTTGGTTTTCCTGTTGTAGAAATTTCAAACAAGTAAACTGCTTCAATAATATCTCCTAAAACGTAATTGATGTCTTTCTTTAAATTCTTAACGTTTGCCATTTTTATTTAATTTTAATTTGCGTCTGCAAAAGTACACATAAACTTTCTATTAGCTACTATGAAATGTAAATTTCTAAAATAGAAGCTTTTCCGTTCAAAACAAAAGCGTCGATTGCTGCTGGAATCAACACCGTATCTCCTTTTTTGTAATGGTATCTTTCGTCGTTATAAACCAATTCGAAACTTCCCTCAACACACATATAAACGGTAAAAGTTTCTGCTGATTTTTTAATAAAAACTTCTCCGTCCAGAGGAACAAAATTAGTTGTAAAATAAGGACAATCAACAACAACGTTGGATTGATTTACTTCTTTTGTATATTCTTTGTAAGTATCAACCTTGTCATAATTAATAGCATCTAGGGCCTGATCAATATGCAACTCTCTTCCATTTCCCTGAGCATCTACCCTGTCAAAATCATAAATACGATACGTGATGTCAGAAGTTTGCTGAATTTCGGCAACTACTAAACCTGCTCCAATAGCGTGAACTGTTCCTGTTTCTAAAAAAAACACATCTCCTGATTTCACTTTCACATCATCCAGAATAGAAAGCAAAGTTTTATTTTTTAGATTCTCAACATACTCATTAGCATTCGATTTTTCTTTGAAGCCTACAATAATACGAGCATCATCATCTGCTTGCATAATGTACCACATTTCTGTTTTCCCAAATGAATTATGGCGTTCTTTAGCTAAAGCATCATTAGGATGCACTTGTATCGACAAATCTTCGCGGGCATCTAAATATTTAAAAAGCAACGGAAATTGCTTCCCGAATTTCTTGTAAACTGCAGTTCCTAAGATTTCGTTTGGAGACTCATCAATAATTTGCATTAACGAATGTCCTTTTAATGCTCCATTCGCTACCACACTCACATCTCCTTCAACGGTAGATAATTCCCAACTTTCACCAGTTGTAGAAGATTCAATCGACTTTCCTAAAACTGTTTTTAATTTTTCGCCGCCCCAAATTCTTTCTTTCAAAATAGGCGTAAACTGCAATGGATATATGTTTTTCATCATTTATATTTTTCGAAGCAAATGTAACAATACTAATTATCTAAAAACAAGTATTATCCATTCAATTCTATAGATTATTTAATCAATTCCTGAATCATCTTAGCAACATGTTTCATCCCTAATAAACTGTCAAAGACAATTTGAATCATACCGTGTTTGTCTACAAAATAAGTCACCCGACCTGGAAGTAAACCAAATATTTTTGACGGTACACCAAAAAGATTTCGAATAATTTTATCCGGATCAGACAATAAAACAAATGGTAAGTTGTATTTTTTAGCAAATTCCTGATGCGAATGAACATCATCCGAACTAATCCCGATAACCTCAACATCCAGATTTAAAAAATCATCATAGTTATCCCGAAAACCACAAGCCTGAGCCGTACATTGTGGCGTATTATCTTTTGGATAAAAATAAATAATAGCTGCTTTTTTTCCTATTATAGATTGACTTTCGAAAAGATTTCCGTCAGCATCTTTGGCAGTAAATTTTGGAATTACATCTCCTACTTTTAATGCCATTATTCTCCTTTATAAGTTACAAAATTACGAGGAGTTTCATACAACACTACTTCTAAATCAAATTTCGAATCGATGCGTTTTCTTATTTTATTCCAAATGACAACTACAATATTTTCGGCTGTTGGATTTAGATTTTCAAATTCAGCTACATCCAAATTTAAATTTTTATGATCAAAAGCATCTTCCACCTCTTCTTTAATAATATCAGCCAAAATCTTAGCATCAATCACATAACCTGTTTCGGGATCAATTGCTCCAGTAACACTTACAATTAATTCATAATTATGACCGTGAAAATTAGGATTATTGCATTTGCCAAAAACAGCATCATTTTGCTCAAAAGTCCAATCTTTTCGATACAAACGATGGGCTGCATTAAAATGTGCTTTTCTACTTATTGTTACTCTCATAATGCAATTTTAAATTCAAAAATTAGCTTTTTAAAGTTTATGTGCTTCTAAATAATGATAGAATTCGTCAAAAATAATCTTGAACCACACTGTGTAGTGATCTGGATTAATTAGAATATCTTCTTTTACAGCTTCAATTTCCATCCATTTCCAGGATTCTACTTCTTCAGGATTAATCAAAGGATCTTCATTAAAATATCCAATCATTACATGATCCAACTCATGTTCCGTTAATCCGTTATCAAAAGGTGCTTTATAAATAAAATGGAATAATTCTTTTAATTCTGTTTGAAATCCCATTTCCTCCATTAATCTTCTGTTTCCTGCCTGAAGATTGGTTTCACCTTCACGCTGATGACTACAACAGGTATTGGTCCACAACATTGGAGAATGGTATTTATGATGTGCCCGTTGTTGCAACATCAATTGGTTTTTATTATTTAACACAAAAACCGAAAAGGCACGGTGTAATACCGCTTTTTCATGAGCTTCCAGCTTAGGCATTAGCCCTATTTGCTCATCATTTTCATTAACTAGTATTACGTTTTCTTCTATCATATTTTTTTATAGATACACAAAAATACAAAAAAGATAAGGAAACAGTAATGCTTTAACGTTCTCTTTCAAATTATAAACTTAAAACCACAAAGCTCCAAAGTAAGCTTCAGTTTCTTTTCAAATCATTACATCTTAATCTAATTGCATTATAAAACCAAAAATGTGTTAAAACCGTAAATACAATTAAGTAAACAAACTATAAATAGCTGTTAAATTGTACACTAAACAACATTAAATGCTCGTTTTGACAGCTATCTTTGTGTTTACCAAAAGATTACTAATTAGCATAAACTAAGAACCCTAAAAAAACTAACGATGAAAACCAATTCTTTTTTCAATATGCTCTTTTTATTACCTTTATTTATTTTTACCGCTTGCGGACAAAACAAAGAATATAAAAAGATAGAAAAAACAACAACTAATAACAAAATTAGTAAACCTGGAAATCCGTATTATTCTAATACCGATACCACAAAACTAAAACTTAGTGATGCGCAATGGAAGAAAGTACTTCCAGAAGACGTTTATCTGGTTATGCGAAAAGCAGAAACCGAAAGAGCTTTTACAGGAAAATATTGGAATACTGATGAAAAAGGAACGTATTATTGTGCTTCCTGCGGCAATTTATTATTCCGTTCTACTGCTAAATTTTCAAGTAGCTGTGGCTGGCCAAGTTTTTTTGAACAAGAAAACAAAAAAAGTGTAGTCTATAAAAATGACTACTCTTACAACATGGAACGCATCGAAGCACTTTGCGGAAGATGTGGCGGGCATTTAGGACATCTTTTTGATGATGGTCCACCTCCAACAGGTAAAAGATATTGCATGAATTCTATTGCTCTTGATTTTGTTCCAGACAGCAAGTAAAACAACCAAAATACAATTTCACCATTAAGAAATTAAGGAACATTCAATCCAAATTTTCTTAATTTCTTAATGATCAAAAGTAACAATATTACATATTAAGCTAAACTCAAAAAATAAGTAGTAAAAACTTTTTTTGCTCTCAAAAACAAAACAACATTATGAAAAATTCATTTTTAATTATTCTCTTTCTTTCATTAACGATGATGGGACAAAATAATTCTAAAAAAAGTGCTTCCAACTTAGAAACAATCACTCTTGGAGGAGGCTGCTATTGGTGTATTGAAGCTATTTACGAAAATCTTACAGGAGTAAAAACAGTAGTTTCCGGATTTTCTGGAGGAAAAGTAGCCAATCCCAGCTACGAAGCCGTTTGTACAGGAAAAACAGGCCATGCCGAAGTAGTACAAATCACTTTCGATAAAAATCTTACCAATTTAGATGAAATACTAAAAGTGTTTTTCACGGTTCACGACCCAACAACATTGAATCTTCAAGGGGCTGATGTTGGCACACAATACCGTTCAGTAATTTTCTACAGGAATGAAGAACAAAGAAAAACAGCGCAAGATATTATTAATACTTTGAATGCAAATAAGGTTTACGACAATCCAATTGTTACCAAAGTTGATCCTCTTAAAAACTTTTACGAAGCAGAAGATTATCATCAAGATTACTACCAATACAACAAAAATCAGCCATATTGCAGATTAGTAATCCAACCCAAATTAGAAAAGTTTGAAAAGGTTTTTAAAGACCGTTTGAAAAAGAAAAAATAGATCAAGACACAAATTTCAAGAATTATCACAAATTCTAAAAACTCAAAATTACACTAAGTCCCTATGCCTTTGGCAGATTGGTGGAATTACAACCAAACACATTCGTGTTAATCTGTGGAATTCGTGTATAAAAACATAAATATCTAATCCTTACTAGACCTCGAATTAGCTAATAATTTGAGGTTTTTTATTTAATGATTCACCAATCATCAAAGCACATTTTTCACCATCAATTGCAGCCGAAATAATTCCACCCGCATAACCTGCTCCTTCTCCACAAGGATACAAGCCTTTTATTTGCAAATGCTCTAATGTAACTCCATCTCTGGGAATTCGCACTGGCGATGATGTTCTGGATTCTGGTGCATGAAGAACAGCTTCGTTTGTTAGATATCCACGCATGGATTTTCCAAAAGCAGTAAAACCTTCACGCAATATTTGGGTTAAAAATTCAGGAAAAACCTGCCCCAATTCCACCGAAGTCGTTCCAGGAACATAAGATGTTTTTGGGATTTCTTTCGAAACTTTAGATTGTGTAAAATCAATCATTTTTTGAGCAGGTACTTTTTGAGTTTCTCCTGCTAAATGCCAGGCTCTTTGTTCGATGCTTTTTTGGAATTCCATACCAGCCAAAGCACCAAATTTTGCAAAAGGTTTAAAATCCTCTAATTTCAATTCGACCACAATTCCCGAATTAGCCGTCACCTGATCTCTTTTAGAAGGAGACCAACCATTCGTAACCACTTCTCCCGGACTGGTAGCGCAAGGAGCAATTACACCTCCTGGACACATACAAAAAGAATACATTCCTCTACCTCCCACTTGCTTTACAATACTATATGGTGCAGGCGGCAACAATTCGCCACGATAATCACAGCTATACTGAATGCTATCAATTAAAGATTGTGGATGTTCGGCTCTAACGCCTAAAGCAAAAGGTTTTGCTTCTATAAATATTTGTTTTCGATCCAACAATTCAAAAATATCTCTGGCAGAATGCCCTGTAGCCAAAATCAATTTATTAGCAAGAATTCGATCTCCGTTTTGGGTTACGATTCCTTCAACCTCATTATTTTTCACCAAAATATCAGTTACTCTGGTTTCAAACAACACCTGACCGCCACATTCTTTTATTTTTTCACGAATGTCTTCAATAATTTTTGGTAATTTATTAGTCCCAATATGCGGATGTGCATCTACCAAAATATCTGGAGTAGCACCATAAGCCACTAATAATTCTAAAATTCGATTAACATCACCTCTTTTTTTAGAACGTGTGTATAATTTCCCATCCGAATAGGTTCCTGCTCCACCTTCGCCAAAACAATAATTAGAATCTTCATCAACAATATGATCGCGATTAATAGCTTTCAAATCGCGACGGCGGCCACGAACGTCTTTTCCACGTTCGACAACTATTGGTTTCAAACCCAATTCTATCAATTGCAAGGCTGCAAAAAGTCCCGCAGGCCCAGCTCCTACAACAATAACTTCCTGAGCATTTTCTACATTAGGATAATTGGGCAATTCCAGTAAATTTTCCTGAAAAGCTTCTCCTTTTAAATAAATAAGTACTTTCAAATTGATTTTTATCGCTTTTTGACGCGCATCAATCGAACGTTTTAAAATACTAACATGCTGGATTTCTTCAGAAGCCACTTTTATCTGTTTGGACAAATAATCTTTAAGCAACAATTCATTTGCAGCGGTTTCTGGTGTTACCTGAAGTAAAAGTTCTTTTGGCATGGGATTTTTTTTTGTACTAATTAGCTTTTCTTTTTATGAAATGAGCACAACCCTAAATTGCTTATAATCAATAATAGTAGCTATGCGAATTACATATGTCCGATAAAAAACAATAAATATCTACATATGAAAAGAAGTTACAAAAATAACACTTTGAACCGAAATTAGTTCGTTAATATAAAATCCATTTTCAAAATAGACTTTGTACCTTTGTTTCTTAGAAACTTTGTACCTATAAAAATGTCTAGAAAAATAAAATTGATTTGGGATTTCCGTGGTCCTACAGCTGCAAAAACCGCTGAACATCACGAAATCCATCTAAAAGAATATATTGCTATTGAAAAATTTCCAATCAATATCACCGGATTTGAAATTCAAGGTGAAATGCAAGCCATAGCCTTTATGGTAGTTACTGATGAAAATATGATTCAGGTACGTGATGCTTTAAAACCACATCGAGCTGTACTTTATACTGAGTAAACCCCAAATAACTTGGGAAATTCCAATAAAAAAATCCCAAATTCCAATGGATTTTGATCACTTGGAATTTGGGATTTAAAATATTGAGATTTAACTTTAGTTTGCTACTTCACTTATAAATTTGATACGCATTAATCGTAATTCGTCGATATCATAATCACCTTCAAATTCCTTTAAAGCTTCTTCTATTTTATCGGTTTTTGATTCCATAAAATAATCGTGAATTTCTTCTTGCTGATCTTCATCCAACATATCATCAATCCAATATTTGATATTTAATTTAGTTCCAGCATACACAATTTGCTCCATTTCTTTAATCAAAGCATCCATTGTTAATCCTTTTGCCTTAGCAATATCATCCAAAGATAATTTTCTATCAATATTTTGAATGATATATAATTTATTTACCGAATTAGTTCCTGTAGATTTAACTACAAGATCATCAGGTCTAATAATATCATTATCTTCTACGTACCTATTGATTAATGCTATAAATTCAGCACCGTATTTCTTCGCTTTTCCTTCACCAACTCCATGAATATTAATCAATTCTGCTTGAGAAATTGGATACTTCAAAGCCATATCTTCTAACGAAGGCTCTTGAAAAACCACAAAAGGAGGCACTCCTAATTTCTTGGCTACTTTTTTACGCAAATCCCGTAACATTTCCATCAAAGCTTCATCGGCAGTACCTGAAGATTTTGCAGCAGTTACAATTGCTTCGTCTTCAGCATCACTATATTCATGATCCTCAGACATCATAAACGAAGTAGGATTTGCAATAAAATCCAATCCTTTTTGAGTGATTTTTACAATTCCGTAAGTCTCAATATCTTTCGATAAAAATCCTTCCACCAAAACCTGTCTCAACAATGCCATCCAGTATTTTTCGTCATGATTTACACCACATCCAAAAAAAGATTGCGAATCTGTTCTATGCGCTTTTATAACGGCATTGACACGACCTATCAACGTAAAAACAATCTCTTTAGATTTGTATAAATGTTTGGTATCACGCACCACTTCTAACAATTGAACGACTTCGTTTTTAGCTTCAACCTTAGTTTTTGGATTTCTAACATTATCATCCATGTCAGCTCCTTCTCCATTTTCACTGTCGAATTCTTCACCAAAATAATGCAACAAGAATTTCCTTCTGGACATCGAAGTTTCGGCATAGGCTACCACTTCCTGTAACAAAGCAAAACCAATTTCCTGCTCGGCAACGGGTTTACCAGACATGAATTTCTCTAACTTCTCCACATCTTTATAAGAGTAATACGCTAAACAATGTCCTTCTCCACCATCACGTCCTGCACGACCCGTTTCCTGATAATAACTTTCTAAGGATTTAGGAATATCATGATGAATTACAAAACGCACATCGGGTTTATCGATTCCCATTCCAAACGCTATAGTAGCAACCACTACTTCTACATCTTCCATCAAAAACATATCCTGATGTTTGGCTCGGGTTTTAGCATCTAATCCTGCGTGATAAGGGACAGCACTAATTCCGTTAACTTGTAAAACTTCGGCAATAGCCTCAACTTTTTTACGACTCAGGCAATAAATAATCCCTGACTTTCCTTTATGTTGTTTGATAAATCGGATGATATCCGATTCGATATTTTTTGTTTTTGTTCGTACTTCGTAATACAAATTCGGTCTGTTAAACGAAGCTTTAAAGGTAACAGCACTAGACATTTCTAAGTTTTTCAGAATATCTTCCTGTACTTTTGGAGTAGCTGTGGCAGTAAGCCCTATAACCGGAACATTGCCTAATTGTTTGATAATATTTTTAAGATTCCTGTATTCTGGTCTAAAATCATGACCCCATTCTGAGATACAATGTGCCTCATCTATAGCGACAAAAGAAATGGTTACACTTTTTAAGAAATTGACATTTTCTTCTTTAGTCAATGATTCTGGAGCCACATAAAGCAATTTCGTTAATCCGGAAGTAATGTCTTTTTTAACCTGAGCAGTCTCAGTTTTAGTAAGCGAAGAATTTAAAACATGGGCGATGCCATTTTCTGAAGACAAACTTCTTATTGCATCAACCTGATTTTTCATTAAAGCAATTAATGGAGAAACTACTACTGCAGTCCCTTCCTGAATTAAAGCAGGCAATTGATAACACAATGATTTCCCTCCACCTGTAGGCATTATAACAAATGTATTTTGCTCATTCATTAAGCTTGTAATCACTTGCTCTTGTAATCCCTTAAATTGACTAAAGCCAAAATATTTCTTTAATTCTTTATGGATATCAATTTCGTTTGAATTCATTCTTTATTATCTGGTATTTTGTATAAATTTGCATCACATAAAGATACAAATTTCTTTTACACACACAAATTTTAAACATTCTGTTTTGATATCCAAAGAAAATATATTGGCGATTGCCAAAAAAACCATATTATCTGAAAGTGAAGCTATTGTAAAACTAATTGATTACCTAGATGAAAACTTCTCAAAAGCTGTAGAAATTATCTTTCAATCTAAAGGTCGACTAGTGGTTACTGGAATTGGAAAAAGTGCGATCATTGGTCAAAAAATGGTAGCTACTTTCAATTCTACAGGCACACCTTCTATGTTTCTGCATGCTGCCGAAGCCATTCATGGCGATTTAGGAATGATCCAAAAAGACGATGTTATTATTTGCATTTCTAAAAGCGGAAACAGCCCAGAAATTAAAGCACTAATTCCATTATTAAAAAGAGATGGAAACATCCTAATAGGAATTAGTGGCAACAGCAGTTCT
>Ga0247814_10001008_pt1 | contig 17993 bp, 12 predicted proteins | sample UWRJL179409R1_FD_179947 | JGI IMG/M metagenome (GOLD analysis project Ga0247814, IMG submission 179947) | Plant litter microbial communities from Arlington Agricultural Research Station in Wisconsin, United States - UWRJ-L179-409R-1 | ecosystem: Environmental > Terrestrial > Plant litter >...
ATACCGGAACATACGTTGCCGTGGTGTTCACGGTGACGGTGGGGGTGCGCCCCGTGATGACGGTGTCACCAGAAATCCAGTGGTCAACGACGTAGCGGTCCGGAACATAGTCCGCTGTGAGCTTGATGCGGCTGCCGCTCACCAGTCCGCGCCCCGCGTCGCCGCAGTGACGTGCGTCTACGTCGGTGGCCACACCGACGATGTGCGGGTACGTGCAGATCTCGATCAGCGTGGTGCCGCTCACCTCGGCCGGCGGTGCGTCGTCGCTCGGCACAAAGGAAACGCGGTACCTGGATTCGACGGGGCCGGTGGTCGCAGCCGAGTACGGGCGCACGGTGCAGCTTCCGGCTGCAGCCTCACCATCGCAGCTCACTCCACCGACGTTCACGTGGACCGAGCCAACCGCGGTGCGGCCGCTGGTGGTCGTCGTCCAGGTAGCCGTCACCGGCTCGCCGGCCACCCAGCCGGTCGCCGGCGAGAAGACGACGTTGAGGCTCGAACTGCGCGCGCCGAGGGTCACCTCTGCCGAGCCGGTCGAGTCGAGGTTGTCTACATCGCCGGGGTACCACGCATAGAACTCAGTGACACCCTCGAAGACCTGGCTGCCGGGGATCGTGCAGGTGTATGTCTCATCAACCGTGCAGCTGGCGCCGCCGCGGCTCGCTGTGACGGTGATCGCACCGGTCGGCGTTGGGCTGATGCCAGGTCCTGACTGTTCGGGCTTCGCGTACACGACGACGTCTTCGCCCGCCGCTGACGAGCTGGCGACCCGCACGTCCAGTGTGGTGGGGCGCTTGAGCACCTGCATGAAGTAGTCGTCGGTGGCAGGGCCTGCGTCAACACTGTTACCAGGGGTTGAGGCATAGATGGTTTGCTCGCCTGCATGGGTCGTCGGCAGTGCGACGGTGCCAGAGAACGGCCCGGTGGCGCCAGATCGAGTGAGCACGAGCGAGTAGTCGTTGCCCTCGAAGGTCACCGTCGCGTTCAGTGAGCGCGTCGGTCCGGAGGCGCCGACCGGTGGGTAGGCGCTGACAGTGGCGGTCAGCGAGGAGCCGACGTTCACGGTATCGGTCTGGATGACGAGAGTCACGGCCGGAGGCGCGATCACCAGGCCGAGCGCGGGGCTGACCGCGGTCGCATCGAGGGGGCCGTAGGTCACCTCGGCGTGCACTATGAGGGGGCCGCCGTGCACGTTTGTCACCTGCAGCTGGCCGGTGTAGCCGTCGACTCCGGCGGCACCCAGCAGGGTCACGGTGCCAAGCACCGCGCCCGTGTCGTCAAGCACGCGGGCGGTGGTGCCTGCGGGCACGCCGGTGGTGCCCGGGCCGATGAACAGGGCGGTGACGTCAAGGGTGACGGTACCTCCCGCGACGAGAGACGCCGTCGGGGTGGGTGACGTGATCACGAGGTTGGGCTGCGGAACGGGTGGGACGGTCACCGTCGCAGCATCCGACGATGCGGCGGGCAGTTCGCTTGCCGCACTGAAGGTGACCACGGCGCGCAGGCTGCTTGTTCCGTCGGCGAGCGGGGTGACGGTGCGCGTTCCGCTGCCCGCGACATCGAGAGTGATCGCGCCGAGGGAGGTCTCGAGTCCGCCGTCATCGGTGTTGATGATCTCGACCGACTCGATGAGCGAGAGCGGAACATCGCCAACGCTGACGGACACCGCGAAGGGCTCGCCGAGGTCGGCGGTCGCCGGTGCGTCGAAGGTCACGACCGGCAGGTAGTTGGTCAGCGCGGTCACGGGCAGCACGTCGGTGCGCGTGCCGTAGACACTGTCACCGAGGTAGAGAGCGCTCAGCACGGGCCGGGCACCGACGGTGCCGCTGACCTCGATGGTGACGACGCCGTCTACGAGCTCGCCCTGGGCGAGAATCGCTCCGCCTTCGTCAAGGATGCGGGCGAAGCCAGTCGGCACGCTGCGGCCCGAAGCCGCGGTGTAGGTCAGCGTGACCGAGCGGTCGGCTGGGGTGAGACTTCCCGTCCACACGACCGAGGGGGCAGGGGCCACCGCGTTCACGATCGTCACGGACTGCTGCTTGCTGGATCCGGCGAAGTTGAAACCGCTGTCGAAGAACGAGACGGTGATGTTGCCCGTCGTGGCTGAGCTCGGCGTCCACTCGGCGCTCGCCTGGCCGTTAGAAGTCGAGATCTGCTGCTGCGTGCCATCCGGGAAGCGGAACGTGACGACGCCGGTGACGCCGTCAGGCAGACCGGCGACGGTCGTTGTCGACGCACTCACGGTGATCGGCCGGTCGATCTCGTAGGGTCCAGCAGACAGGGTGAAGGAGGTTGCGGTCAGCGCCTCGGAGACGTAGACGTTCTGGGAGGCCGCGGTCGCCGCCACACGGTCACTGTCGCCCAGCACGGTCGCCTCGAGGCTGTAGTTGCCCATGCGCAGCACAGGCGCGAGATCGATGGCCGACGTTGCGACGCCGCCAGCGATCGTGATGACCTGCGTGCTGAACAGGGTGCCGGTCAGGGTGTCCCACACCTCGACGGTGCGGTCGCCGTCCAGGCTGGAGGCCACACTGACGGTGAGGCTCAGCGGTGCACCCCACGCTGCTGTACTCGCGCTCAGCGAGGATGAGACGGAGGTGGTTGCGGCAGAAATGCTCACCGAAACGGTGGCCTCAGAGCCGGTGAAGCCGTAGTCGGGCACATACTCGAAACGCAGGTCGGTGTCACCCGCGTGCAGGCTGGCCGTCGGCACGAGCAGCTGGTCGCCTACCGGCGCCTCGACGAGCAGGGTCGATCCTGCCCAGACCTGAACAGTGCCCGTGACCTCAGTGCCCCAGGCAGCGTTGGGAGCGGTGACCGTCGCTGACGCATAGAAAGAGTCTCCGAGCGTGAACGACGAGCCGCTGAGATATGCCGCCGTCTGCGTTGGCTCAGGCAGCAGCACGACGCCGATCTGCACGGTCTTAGTGACGGGGCGGAAGTTGCTCGAGCCCGCGTAGGTCGCCGTGACATCCGGCGTGGTCAGCTCGGGGATGTGCACCTGGGCGATTCCGCCGATGAGAGCGACCTCGTCGCTGCCGCCATCCCACTCGATGATGACCGTGCCATCGGGCGTGACCGTGGTGGCGAAGTTGGCGGCCAGAGTGACGGTCACGTCGGCGGGGTTGCCCACGCCTGCATCGACATCCGCGGTGATACTCATCACGGTCGTCGCCGTGAAGTGCCACGCTCGCGGAGCCGACGAGAGTCCAGACTCGACGAGCGGGCTGTCGGGCGTGTACTGGAACGAGATCTGGTGGTCACCCGGGGCAAGGAAGGGAACATCCATAAGGCGGGTGTAGCTGGTGGTCGCGTCAAACTCGGCTGGCACGACACGGGTCGGCGAGCCGATGGGGGTTGCACCGTCAAAGAACTGCACGGAGCCGCTGGGATCTCCCCCGGGAACCGTGACCTCCGCCGTCAGCGTCGGCTTGGGGCCGCCGCCGTCAAACCCGAGAATCAGAACCGGCGTGATGAGCGGGTCAGCGCTTGCTGGGCTCGCCGCCGACATCACCGGGGCAAGGGAGGTGACGAGGGAGACGATCACGAGAGTCGCCACCCGCCCGAGCAGCCGCGTGCGTCGGCTAGTGCCTCGCTCGGCACGGGGCTGCGCGTTGCGCGGAGGGAGAAAGACCGCGAGTGCCACGCCTGTCGTGGCGATGAGCAGGGCAAGGGTCACCGCGATGGCTAGGAGCGCCTGATCGGGCTTCAGGTCGGCATCCAGGGCACCGGAGACGGCCGTTCCCGCCCAGCTCAAGCCCGCAGACAGCAGACCGGAGACGATGAAGAAGGCGGCGATACGCAGTGGACGCTGGCGCACGTTCTCGACAGCAGTGACGACGAGACGGCGGGTCGAGCCCGGCCGCGTGGTGGCCGCAGCGATCGCGGAAGGCAGGAACGCGAGGCCAAGCAGCACGGGCGCGAACGGGATCGCGCAGAGCAGGGCCGCCCGAACACCCGAGCGGTGCCGCAGTCGCAGCACGAGGGCGAGAACCAACATGCCGACGACGATCGCCGGCCAGACAAGAAGGCAGAGCAGCATGAGCGCGATGGTGGCGATCAGCACCACGAGCAGCCGGGGCAACCCGAGAACGGCGGCACCGAGGGCTACCCCAAAGCGGTCCCCCGCCTGCACCCGAGCAACCGCGACGACGCCGAAGACCAGGGCGATGATCGCGACGAGCGTCAGCAGCACGGCAACCGCTGCACCCCACGCCACGGAGCCGCCCAGGGACTCGGCGAGCGAGATGCCCACGATGCCGCCGAACGCAGAGAGAACAAGGATCACGATCACCGGGGCGAGCGCTACCACCGTCGCGGCGACGCCGAGGCTTCGCAGAATGCGCCCCACTCCACCGCTGCGCTTGTGTGCTTGAAGCACGCTGAGTTCGGTCGAAGGCATGGCGCGGATCCTAGAATGCTATGAGTTGTAGTGAGTTACACCATGGTGTCAACTGCACAGATGTGCAACAACTCCCCCATTCGGGAGTGCAACAGGCGCTCTACGCGAGCGAGATGAGCTCGAGGTATCCCGCGTTGTAGTGATCCTCGGTGCCATCAGGCATGATCAGCACGCGCTCGGGGTTGAGCGCCTCGACGGCACCCTCATCGTGGCTGACGAGCACGACAGCGCCGGTGAAGTTCGCCAGCGCTCCGAGAATCTCCTCGCGCGACGCGGGGTCGAGGTTGTTGGTCGGCTCATCGAGCAGCAGCACGTTGGCACCAGAGACCACGATCATCGCGAGAGCGAGGCGGGTCTTCTCACCGCCCGACAGCACACCGGCGGGCTTGTAGCCGTCGTCACCGGTGAACAGGAACGAGCCGAGCACCCGACGCGCCTCCATCTCGGTGATGCTCGGGCTCGACGAAATCATGTTCTCGAGCACCGACCGCTTGACGTCGATCGTCTCGTGCTCCTGCGCGAAGTATCCGATGCGCAGGCCATGGCCGGGCACGATGTTTCCGGTATCGGGCTTGTCGACGCCGGCCAGCATCCTCAGCAGTGTCGTCTTGCCTGCGCCGTTAAGCCCGAGCACGACGACCTTGGAGCCGCGGTCGATGGCCAGGTCGACGGCCGCGAAAATCTCGAGCGATCCGTAGCTCTTCGATAGGTTCTCTGCCATGAGCGGCGTCTTGCCGCAGGGCGCTGGCTCGGGAAACCGCAGCTTGGCGACCCGGTCGACAGCGCGCACCTCGTCGAGGCCGCTGAGCAGCTTCTCGGCTCGAGCGACCATCTGGTGCGCGGCAGCGGCCTTGGATGCCTTCGCCCCGAACTTGGCGGCCTGCGCCTGCAGCACCCCCGCCTTCTTCTCGGCGTTGACGCGCTCCTTCTTGCGGCGCTCCTCGTCGGCGGCGCGCTGCTTGTGGTAGTTCTTCCAGCCCATGTTGTACTGGTCGATCGTTTGGCGGTTGGCGTCGAGATAGAAGACCTTGTTGACGGTCTCCTCGACGAGGTCCACGTCGTGGGTGATCACGATCAGGCCGCCCTGAAAGTTCTTGAGAAACTCGCGCAGCCAGACGACAGAGTCGGCGTCGAGGTGGTTGGTCGGCTCGTCGAGCAGCATGGTGTCTGCTCCGGAGAACAGGATGCGGGCGAGCTCGATACGACGGCGCTGACCACCAGAGAGGGTCGACAGCGGCTGGTCGAGAATTCGGTCGGGCAGCGAAAGGTTGGATGCGATGGACGCCGCCTCGGCCTCTGCCGTGTACCCGCCGAGCGCCATGAAGCGCTCCTCGAGATTGCTGTACTTGCGCATGGCCTTCTCGCTGACCGCGGCGTCAGGGCTGGCCATGTCCATGGTCGCCTGCTGCATGTCGATGACGATCTGGCCGAGGCCGCGGGCATCGAGGATGCGGGTGCGGGCGAGGTCTTCCGGGTTGCCGCTGCGCGGGTCCTGGGGAAGGTATCCGATCTCTCCGGTGAAGGTGATCGTGCCAGCGGTCGGCTGTAGCTCGCCCGCGAGGGTCTTGGTCAGAGTCGTCTTGCCCGCTCCGTTGCGGCCCACCAGACCGATCTTGTCGCCCTTGTCGACGCGAAAAGTCACGCCGTCCATGAGCAGACGTGCCCCGACGCGGAGTTCGAGGTCGTTAACGGAGAGCACAGGCAAAGTCCTATTGTTTCATCGCGTTTCGACAACGCAGGAGGGGGGATTCAAGCAGATAGTCTACTTGGCATGACTTCGACTCTCGCCGTCGGCCGCCCGACGCTCGCTGACCGCATCTTCTCGCGCACCCTAGTGACCGACATCGTGCTCGTTGCCGTTGGCGCAGCCCTTGTCTCGCTGCTCGCCCAGCTGACCATTCCGATGGTTCCTGTGCCGATCACCGGGCAGACCCTCGCTGTGCTGCTTGTCGGCGCGTCGCTCGGTGCTGTGCGCGGCGCCATCGCGCTCACGCTTTACGCGGTTCTCGGCATCGTCGGCCTGCCGGTCTTCAGCGACGGAGCCCACGGTCTTGCCATCGTCGGCGGCCCCACCGGTGGCTACATCATCGGCTTCATCTTCGCCGCAGCCCTTACCGGTTGGCTCGCGCAGCGCGAGTGGGACCACCGCATTCTCAAGGCCCTCGCCGCATTCGGCGCCGGCACCCTCGTCACCTTCGCCTTCGGCCTTCCGTGGCTTGCCTTCTGGCTCGGCGCCAACGGCTTCGACAACGACCTCAACGCCGTGCTGCAGAGCGGCCTCTACCCGTTCATCGTCGGTGGCGTCATCAAGGCAGCTCTCGCCGCGGGCTTCATCCGCCTTGCCTGGCTGGGCGTCAAGCGTGCCGACGAGCGAGCGAAGCTCGTCGACGGCGAACTCGACTAGCAACTAACTGTTGGATGCCTCGGTCAGTCGACCGGGGCATCCGTCAGTTAAGGGTGAATTCCAGCGGCCGGCAGCACCACGTTGTCGAGCACCGAGATGAGGTACTCGCGGGTGACGGTCTTGCGCAGCATGAGCGTGCGAAACGAGACCATCGACTGGCTGATACTGGCGATGAGGTCGATGTCGACGTCGGCCGAGATCTCTCCGCGGTCGATGGCCCGCTGAATGAACATGCGGTTGACGGCGGCACGGGGCTCGACGATGGCCTCGCGCGCGGTTTCCGCCAACTCTGGGGCGCTCGAGAGAAGCGACATCAGTCCGGCCATGACGCGCAGTTTCTTCTCGGCGTCCTGAATGTTGTGCGGCTTGATCATCGCGATGAGATCGCCGCGCAGCGTTCCCGTGTCGGGCAGCTTCGCTGGCGAGAGGTCTTCTTTTTTCATGCAGGCAACGGCGTCAATCACCAGCTCTGCCTTCGAGGACCAGCGTCGGTAGACGGTGGCCTTGCCCGCCTTGGCTCGCGCGGCAACCATGTCGATGGTCATGCCGTCGTAGCCGGTCTCTGCGAGCACCTCGAGGGCGGCGTCGAGAATCTCGGGGTCACGGCTGAGGTCGCGCTTGCGGCCCAGCTTTGGGGGGTCGGTGAGCTGCGTCATTGCCGCTGTCCTCCCTTTCGTCGTTGACAACTACTGTACTCGACTGTTTCGGAACTTGGTATATCCGAAACTGTGAAGTTCCGTATATAGTGACTTCCATGTCTTCTGAAACCATCGCCCCGGTCGTGAACTCACGCCGCTGGCTCACCCTCGTCGTCGTCGGGCTCGCGCAGCTCATGGTCGTTCTCGACTCGACCGTCGTCAACATCGCCCTCCCCGCCGCGCAAGCCGACCTCGGCTTCGCGGATGCCGACCGCCAGTGGGTCATCACCGCCTACTCCCTCGCCTTCGGCAGCCTTCTGCTTCTCGGTGGACGCATCGGCGACCTCATCGGTCGCAAACGCGCCTTCATCATCGGCCTCATCGGATTCGCCATTGCCTCTGCACTCGGTGGCGCGGCCGACAGCTTCGGCCTTCTCGTCGCTGCACGTGCCCTCCAGGGTGCCTTCGGCGCCCTGCTCGCGCCCACGGCTCTCGCCGTGCTGACCACCACATTCACCATCCCCAAGGAGCGCGCCCGCGCGTTCGGCGTTTTCGGCGCCATCGCGGGCGCCGGCGGTGCCGTCGGCCTGCTGCTCGGCGGGTTTCTCACCGAGCAGTTCGACTGGCGCTGGAGCCTCTACATAAACGTGGTCATCGCGATCATCGCTGTCGTCGGCGCCCTCGTCTTCGTGACGCAGGCAGAACGCACCGGCCCGCGCCCGAAGCTCGACGTTCCAGGCACGATCCTCGTCTCCGCCGCGCTGTTCAGCATCGTCTACGGCTTCTCGCGCGCCGAGAGCGACGGCTGGGATGCCCCGCTCGTCTGGACCTTCATCGTCGCCGCCGTCGTGCTGCTCGTCGCCTTCGTGCTCTGGCAGCGCCGCGCGGCGCACCCGCTGCTGCCGCTCACGATCGTGCTCGACCGCAACCGCGCCGCCGCCTACAGCGCCGTGCTTATCGCCGGCGCCGGCATGTTCGGCATCTTTCTCTTCGTCGCGTACTACGTGCAGGGAACGCTCGGCTACTCCCCCATGCAGGCCGGCTTCGCCTTCCTTCCGATGATCGGCGCGCTCGTGCTCGCCGCGCAGCTGGGCACGAACTTCTTCGTGCCGCGCTTCGGCCCGAAGATCATGGTGCCGATCGGCATGACGATCATGGCAATCGGCATGGTGCTGTTCACTCGCGTCGGCATCGACAGCACCTACGCCGGTGACCTGCTGCTGCCCTTCCTCGTGCTCGGCTTCGGCATGGGCTCGACGATGCCAGCAGCGATGCAGACGGCCACTCTCGGGGTTGACCGGCAGTACGCCGGCGTCGCCTCCGCCATGGTCAACACCAGCCAGCAGGTCGGTGGATCCATCGGCGTCGCCCTGCTCAACACGCTCGCCGCCACCACGGCGACCGACTACCTCGCAGCCCACAAGCCCGTCACGGCGGCAATCGCCGCGGATGCCGCCATCGCCAGCTACGCCACCGCCTACTGGTGGAGCGCCGGCTTCTTCCTCTTCGGCGCCGTTCTCACGGCCTTCTTGTTCCGCCGCCGCAGCCAGGGACTCAACCTGTCGCACACCCCGGCCGCGGATGCCGAGCCGGTGCTCGCCCACTAGGCAACGCGCCCGGCATCCATTTGCGTCAGATCGCAGCTCGCCACGCTGGGGGTTGCGATCTGACGCAACCAGTTGTGGCTAGAAACGCAGAAACGCCCCGGTCGAAGGAGCGGGGCGTTTCGCGTTGAGCAGAGTTACATGTTGAAGCCGAGTGCTCTCATCATGTCGCGCCCGTCGTCGGTGATCTTCTCTGGACCCCACGGCGGCATCCAGACCCAGTTGATGCGGAAGGCGTCAACGACACCGTCCAGCGCCTGCGCGGTCTGCTCCTCAAGCACGTCGGTGAGCGGGCAGCCCGCCGAGGTGAGCGTCATGCTGATGATGAGGGCGTTGTTCTCCTCGTCCCACGTGAGGTCGTAGATGAGGCCGAGATCGACGACGTTGACGCCGAGCTCTGGGTCGACGACATCCTTGAGCGCCTCTTCGACCTGGTCGAAGAGAGCCGGTGCGAGTGCGGTAGCCATGCTTCTACGCTACGCCTCTGTGCTCGCGCCGGCTGGGATGAAGCGGTCGTAGCCCTCATCCTCTAGGCGATCGGCCAGCTCTGGGCCGCCCTCTTCTGCGACCTTGCCGTCAACGAAGACGTGCACGAAGTCCGGCTTGATGTAGCGCAGGATGCGCGTGTAGTGCGTGATGAGCAGCAGTCCGAGACCAGTGTTCTCCTTGGCGCGGTTGACGCCCTCCGAAACGATCTTGAGCGCGTCGACGTCGAGTCCGGAGTCGGTCTCATCGAGAATGGCGAACTTCGGCTTCAGCAGCTCGAGCTGCAGAATCTCGTGGCGCTTCTTCTCTCCGCCAGAGAAGCCCTCGTTGACGTTGCGATCGGCGAAGGCCTTGTCCATGCGCAGGGCGTCCATCGAGCCCTTGATCTCTTTGAGCCACGGGCGAAGGGCCGGGGCCTCGCCGTCGATCGCGGTCTTCGCGGTGCGCAGGAAGTTCGAGACTGTCACACCGGGAATCTCCACCGGGTACTGCATCGCGAGGAACAGGCCGAGGCGTGCACGCTCGTCGACGGCGAGTTCGAGGATCTCGACGCCGTCGAGCTTCACCGAACCGCCCTCGACGTGGTACTTCGGGTGCCCGGCGATCGTGTACGCGAGGGTCGACTTGCCCGACCCGTTGGGGCCCATGATGGCGTGAATCTCGCCCTCGTTGACGGTGAGGTCAACGCCCTTGAGGATCTGCTTGACGCCCTGCTCGGTCTCGACGCTGACGCGGAGATCCTTGACTTCGAGTACTGACATTTTCTTCTTCTCTATACGGCGACGATGTCGCTGGGGTCGATGTAGATGTCGCCATCCGTGATGGTTACGACATAGACAGGTACCGGCTCGTACGCCGGAAGGGTGAGGGGCTTGCCCGTGGTGAGCTTGAACTTCGAGCCATGGGCCCAGCACTCGAGCGTGTCGTCTTCGACGAAGCCCTCGCTCAGCGAGATGTCGCCGTGCGTGCAGACGTCGCCGATGGCGTGCACGTCGCCGTTAGCGTCGAGTACGAGCGCGATCGCGGTGCCGTCAACGACAACCTTGCGGGCGGTGTTCACCTCGAGCTCGTCGAGGGCACAGACCTTCTCTGCAGCCATTATGCGGTGCCTCCGAGCTCTGCCTCGATCGCAGCGAGCAGGTGCTCCTCGATCGTCGACTGGCCAATCTTCTGGATGATCTCGGTGAGAAAGCCGAGCACGACAAGACGACGCGCCTCATCCTCGGTGATTCCGCGAGCCTGCAAGTAGAACAGCTGCTCGTCGTCAAAACGGCCGGTCGCGCTCGCGTGGCCAGCACCGAGGATGTCGCCGGTCTGAATCTCGAGGTTAGGGATGGAATCCGCCCGCGTTCCCTCGCTGAGCACGAGGTTGCGGTTCTGCTCGTAGCTGTCGGTGCCAGCTGCATCGGGGCCGATGAGCACGTCGCCGACCCAGACGGTGTGCGCGCCCTCGCCCTGCAGCGCGCCCTTGTATGTAACACGGCCGCGGGTGTTGGGGCCCGCGTGGTGCAGGTAGGGGCGCTGCTCGAGGTGCTGCCCGGCGTCTGCAAAGTAGACGCCGTACATCTCGGTGTCTGCGCCTTCGCCGTTGAGGTGCACCGACGGAATCACGCGAACGACCTTGCCGCCGAGCGAGACGACGATGTGGCGAAGCTGGGCGTTGCGGCCGACAGTGGCGAAGTGGGTTGCGAGGTGGGTGGCGTCATCCGCCCATTCCTGCACGGAGACAACGGTCAGGTGAGCGTCGTCTTCGACGACGATCTCGACGTTCTCGCTGAGGTTGGCGTGGCCGGTGCCCTGCAGCACGACGAGGCCAGTGCTGCCGCGCTTGCCGGTGATGACCGTGTGGGCGGCGCGCGGCGCCGTGCCGAGGTTGGCACGGGTGATCGTGGCCTGCTCCTGCTCGTCGCCCGAGACGGTGATGCTCAGCGCGTGCTCGATCGACGCCCAAGCGTTAGCCGAGGCCTTCTCTTCTGCGGCGCCGGCGGTGCCGATGCTCGGGTGACCGGCGGGCAGCCACTCGATCTTCATGCCCTCGGTCTGCGCCGACGCGTAGGCGTAGGCCGAGCCGTCGAGGGTGCCGTCAATCAGAGGGCGGATGAGGGCAACAGGCGTGAGCTTCCACTCCAGTTCGCGACCGGTCACCTCGGGGTGCGCTGCGGGATCGTTCGACGTGAAGCGGTCTGAGCGAGTCTGAACGGGCACGTCGGAACGGCCCCAGCCTCCGTCAGTGTGCGCCTTCGCGCCGTGCTGTTCGGGTGTGACGAGAGTCATTTAGCCTACGGAGCCTTCCATGCTCATCTCGATGAGCTTGTTGAGTTCAAGGGCGTACTCCATCGGGAGTTCGCGGGCGATCGGCTCGATGAAGCCGCGCACGATCATAGCCATGGCCTCGTCTTCTGGCATACCGCGCGACTGCAGGTAGAAGAGCTGCTCAGCGCTGACGCGCGAGACCGTGGCCTCGTGGCCCAGCTGCACGTCATCCACGCGGATGTCGATGGCCGGGTACGTGTCAGAACGCGAGATCGTGTCGACCAGCAGCGCATCGCAGCGCACCGTGTTGGCCGAGTGGTGGGCCTTCTCGTCGACGCGCACCTCGCCGCGATAGCCGGCGCGGCCGCCACCACGGGCGATGGACTTCGAGACGATCGATGACGTCGTGTACGGCGCCATGTGGATCATCTTCGCGCCCGCATCCTGGTGCTGGCCGGGGCCCGCGAAGGCGACGCTCAGGGTCTCGCCCTTGGCGTGCTCCCCCACGAGGAAGATGCTCGGGTACTTCATGGTGACCTTGGAGCCGATGTTGCCGTCGATCCACTCCATGGTCGCGCCCTCGTGCGCAATGGCGCGCTTGGTGACCAGGTTGTAGACGTTGTTCGACCAGTTCTGAATGGTCGTGTAGCGAACGCGAGCGTTCTTCTTCACGATGATCTCAACGACGGCGGAGTGCAGCGAGTCGCTCTTGTAGATCGGGGCGGTGCAGCCCTCGATGTAGTGAACGTAGCTGCCCTCGTCGGCGATGATGAGCGTGCGCTCGAACTGGCCCATGTTCTCGGTGTTGATACGGAAGTAGGCCTGCAGCGGAATCTCCACGTGCACGCCCTTGGGCACGTACACGAAGGATCCACCCGACCAGACGGCCGTGTTCAGGGCCGCGAACTTGTTGTCTCCCGGGGGAATCACGGTGGCGAAGTACTCGTCGAAGAACTCGGGGTGCTCGCGCAGCGCGGTGTCGGTGTCCATGAAGATGACGCCCTGAGCCTCGAGCTCCGCGTTGATGGTGTGGTACACCACCTCGGACTCGTACTGGGCGGCGACACCTGAGACGAGGCGCTGGCGCTCTGCCTCGGGGATGCCGAGCTTCTCGTAAGTGTTCTTGATGTCATCCGGGAGGTCGTCCCAGGTTTGCGCCTGCTTCTCGGTGGAGCGCACAAAGTACTTGATGTTGTCGAAGTCGATGCCGCTGAGGTCTGCACCCCAGGTAGGCATGGGCTTCTTGCCGAACAGGTCGAGGCCCTTGAGGCGCAGCTTGCGCATCGACTCCGGCTCGTTCTTCAGGTTGGAGATGTTCTCGACAACCTCTGTGCTGAGCCCGCGTTTCGCGGTCGCTCCTGCGGCGTCGGAGTCGGACCAGCCGAACTCGTACTGTCCAAGGCCGTTCAGCTCTGGTCTGTCGATGAGCACATCAGACATCTCTACCTCTTCCTTTGCCGCCTCAAACCGTTATTGCGGCCGCGGCATTCCCCGACCTCTGCGGTCGGAAGCGTGTGTGACTCGGGAGGAATTCGGTGCGAAGCGGCGAGGTGACGGGTTGGATGTCGCCCTCGATTCCCCGAAACGACCATGTTTTCCCGAGCCTTCCAAGCTTACAGGCACGGCGCGCTGCTGTCAGGGATGGCACGGTAACGACCCAGTTACGCGCTGCTTAGACTTAGGCGGTGAAGTGGCTCCCGACGACTATTGACCGACGGGTGCGCGTGTTCGCGTGGCTCTCGCTTGGCATCCAACTGCTCATCGTTCTGACCGGCGGCGCGGTGCGTCTCACGGCCTCTGGCCTCGGCTGCCCGACCTGGCCGCAGTGCACGGACGGCTCGTTTGTTACGACGCCCGAGATGGGCATCCACGGGGTTATCGAGTTCGGCAACCGCCTGCTGTTCTTCGTGATTCAGATTGTCGCGATCATCACGTTTCTGTTGATCGTGCGGATGCGTAAGGCGCGCCCCGACCTCTTCTGGCTCGCACTGATCCCCTGCTTCAGCATCGTGCTGCAGGCGGTGCTCGGCGGAATCACCGTGCTCACCAACCTCAACCCCTATGTGGTCGGTCTTCACTTTCTCGCGAGCGTCGTTCTCGTGGTGCTGTCGGCCGTGTTCGTGTTCCGGGTCTATTACGGGCCACGCACCGACTCGTTCGGCACACCCGGATGGCTGCGTGCGCTCGCGTGGACTACCGCCTTCTTCGTGTTCGCCACCGTCATTCTCGGCATCATCACCACCGGATCCGGCCCGCACGCGGGCGACGGCGGCGCCTCGCGCAACGGCCTCAACTCGGAGCTGCTGCAGCACTTCCACAGCTGGCCCGCGTACGCGGCCTTCGCGCTCAGCACTGGACTGCTGCTCGCGGCGCTGACCCTCGGAATCCGTCGGCTGGTTCGCTTCGCCGGGCTGCTCGTCGGCATCGAGATCGTGCAGATCGCCGTCGGCCTCACCCAGGCGCGCCTCGGGCTGCCTGAGCCGCTTGTCGCAGCGCACATGGTGCTCGCGTGCATGCTCGCCGCCGCGATGGCGGCCGTGCTACTCAGCCTGCGCGCCGAGCGCCAGCAGTGGGCTGACTGACCAGCGCCTGTGCGGGTCGAGCCTGTCGAGACCTAGAGAATCGCGAAGTGCAGCAGCGGGTCGACGCCCGCCGCGATGAAAACCAGCGTCAGGTAGGTGATGCTCGAGTGGAACACCCGCATCGGCTTGACCTCGTCGTGGCGGATCGCCGTGCTGTAGAGGCGGTGCGACTCGTAGATGAACCAGATGCCAGAGAGCAGCGCGACGGCGGCGTAGAGCAGCCCCATGTCGGCCACCGGGATCAGCAGCAGCGAGCAGACGACCGTCGCCCACGCGTAGAGCACGACCTGCAGCCCGACGACGGTGCGGCCGCGAACGACCGCGAGCATCGGCACGTCGGCCGCCTGGTAGTCAGCGCGGTAACGCATCGAGAGCGGCCAGTAGTGCGGCGGCGTCCAGAGAAACACGATGCCAAAGAGAATGAGCGCCGGCCAGTCGAGTGAGTTGGTGACTGCGGCCCAGCCAATGAGCACGGGCATGCAGCCGGCGATGCCGCCCCAGACGATGTTCTGCGGGGTGCGGCGCTTGAGCAGCAGCGTGTAGATGAAGACGTAGAACAGGATCGCCGCGACCGACAGCGCCGCCGACAGCCAGTTAACGAGAAGCCCGAGCCAGAGGGCGGATGCAACGCCAATCACCCAGGCGAAGACGAGCGCCTGTCGGTCGGTGAGCTCCCCCGTGACCAGTGGTCGTTTCGAGGTGCGCTTCATCAGCCGGTCGATGTCGCGGTCGATGTAGCAGTTGAAGGCGTTGGCAGACCCAGCGCTCAGCGATCCGCCGATGAGGGTGCCGAGAACCAGCCAAAGATCGGGGATGCCGCGCTGCGCCAGGATCATCACCGGCACGGTCGTGATCAGCAGCAGTTCAATCACGCGGGGCTTGGTCAGGGCAATGTAAGCCTTGACGGTACGCAGAGCGCCGATGGACTCCCGGTCGACCCGGGTCTCAACGCTCGCGCTCATGAGGTCAATTGTAGGCACTCGTTTGTACGACCCCTTGTACTCGCGACGTCATGACCGCACGGCCGTTAGGCGCATTCTCTATACTTGACACTGCTTGCCATGCTCTGGCACCCCATCCAGCCCCCGTCCTCTGGTCGTTCTGGCTGCCCGGGGCCAGATATTCACGCAGGCAGCAGCGTTACCCACCAGCGGCCTGTCCTGTCCGCTGTAGAGCATGAAGAAGGGTCATCTATCTCGTGGCAGCTCTCTCCTGGGAACCGATCGACAACAAGGCTGTCGACACCGCACGAATTCTCGCGGCTGACGCCGTAGAGAAGGTAGGGAACGGGCACCCGGGAACGGCCATGAGCCTCGCCCCCGCCGCGTACCTGCTCTTCCAGAAGGTCATGCGCCGCGACCCGAGCGACAACGAGTGGATCGGCCGCGACCGCTTCATCCTCTCGGTCGGGCACTCCTCGCTCACCCAGTACGTTCAGCTCTACTTCGGTGGCTACGGCCTCGAGCTCGATGACCTCAAGGCACTGCGCACCTGGGGCTCACTGACCCCCGGTCACCCCGAATACGGACACACGGACGGCGTCGAGATCACCACGGGCCCCCTCGGCCAGGGCCTCGCCTCGGCCGTCGGTTTCGCCTACGCGGCCCGCTACGAGCGCAGCCTCTTCGACCCGACCGCCGCGCCGGGAACCAGCCCCTTCGATCACTTCATCTACACGATCGCTGGCGACGGCGACCTGCAGGAGGGCGTGACCAGCGAGGCGTCCTCGCTCGCCGGCCACCAGGAGCTCGGCAACCTCATCGCGATCTACGACTCGAACCAGATCTCGATCGAGGACGACACCAACATCGCCTTCACCGAAGACGTGCACGCGCGCTACCTCGCCTACGGCTGGGACGTTCAGGTCGTCGACTGGAAGAAGACCGGCGAGTACGTCGAAGACATCCAGGCGCTCAACGACGCCATCGAGGCGGCCAAGGGCGTTACCGACAAGCCCTCGCTGATCATCCTCAAGACGATCATCGGATGGCCGAGCCCGAAGAAGCAGAACTCCGGCAAGATCCACGGCTCCGCCCTCGGTGCAGAAGAGCTCGCAGGCCTCAAGTCCGTTCTCGGCTTCGACCCGGAGCAGAACTTCGAGGTCGCTGACGAGGTCATCGCCCACACCCGCAAGGCCGTCGAGCGCGGCCAGGCCCAGCACGCCGAGTGGAACACGCAGCTCGACGCCTGGGCTGCAGCAAACCCCGACAAGAAGGCACTCCTCGACCGCGTGCTTTCGGGCGAGCTGCCCGAGGGCGTCGAGGCTGCCCTTCCGGTCTTCGAGGCTGGCAAGGAGGTGTCGACGCGTGCCGCATCCGGCAAGGTAATCAACGCCCTCGCCGGCGTTATTCCGGAGCTGTGGGGCGGCTCGGCCGACCTCGCAGAGTCGAACCTCACGACCATCGAGGGTGCGGGCTCGTTCGTTCCGCAGAAGTGGTCGACGCACGAGTGGACGGCCAGCGAGTCGGGCCGCGTACTGCACTTCGGTATTCGCGAGCACGCCATGGGCGCGATCCTCAACGGAATCGTGCTGCACGGCAACACCCGCCCCTTCGGCGGCACCTTCCTCATCTTCAGCGACTACATGCGCCCGGCCGTTCGTCTCGCCGCGCTCATGAAGGCGCCGGCGATCTACGTCTGGACCCACGACTCCGTCGCGCTCGGCGAAGACGGACCGACCCACCAGCCGATCGAGCAAATCGCGACTCTTCGCGCCATCCCCGGTCTTGACATCGTGCGCCCCGGCGACGCGAACGAGGTTGCCTGGGCCTGGAAGACGATTCTCGAGCGTCGCGAGGGGCCGGCCGGCATCGCGCTGACCCGCCAGAACATCCCCGTGTACGCCCGTGGAGAGGGTGACGCCAGCGGCGAGACCTTCGCGGCGGCCAGCAACGTGGCCAAGGGTGCGTACGTGCTCGCCGAGGCTCCGAATGGCACCCCGGATGTCATCCTCATCGCCACCGGCTCCGAGCTGCAGCTCGCGGTCGACGCGCGTGAGGCGCTCAAGGCCGACGGAGTCAACGCCCGCGTGGTCAGCGCCCCGAGCCTCGAGTGGTTCGAGGAGCAGACCGCCGAGTACCGCGAGTCCGTTCTGCCCGCCACCGTCAAGGCCCGCGTCTCGGTTGAGGCCGGACTCAGCCTCGGCTGGGCGAAGTACGTCGGCGACGCCGGCCGCTCCGTCTCGATCGAGCACTTTGGTGCCTCGGCCGACTACAAGACCCTGTTCCGTGAATTCGGAATCACCACCGAGGCCGTCGTGGCCGCCGCCAAGGACTCGATCAGCGCTGCCTAAGCGCTGACAAGGAAGAAGAGAAAATGACTACCCCCACCGCAGCACTCTCCGCCGTCGGCGTCAGCATCTGGCTCGATGACCTCTCGCGCGACCGCATCCAGTCGGGCGGCCTCGAGACGCTCATCGCAGAGAAGAACGTCGTCGGCGTGACGACCAACCCGACGATTTTCGCGGGCGCACTCGCCAAGGGCACCACCTACGACGACCAGGTCTCGGCCCTCGCCAAGGCGGGAACCAGCGTCACCGACGCCGTCTTCGAAATCACGACGGATGACGTGGCCGCCGGCTGCGACATCTTCCGCGGTATCTACGACTCGACCAACGGCCAGGAC
>Ga0247814_10001009_pt1 | contig 17991 bp, 18 predicted proteins | sample UWRJL179409R1_FD_179947 | JGI IMG/M metagenome (GOLD analysis project Ga0247814, IMG submission 179947) | Plant litter microbial communities from Arlington Agricultural Research Station in Wisconsin, United States - UWRJ-L179-409R-1 | ecosystem: Environmental > Terrestrial > Plant litter >...
ACTGTCTATAACAACAAGGTCACACAAAATCCATTTTGTCACAAACCGAAAATAACTTTCAAAATATTTTGAAAGTACAATAATCATATTTACCTTTGGTATATGAAATTGAATGAAGCCAAAGAACAGTTTGTTTCCACCTGGGGTGCATTGGGCACCAACTGGGGAATAAATGGAACCATGGCCCGTATTCATGCCTTACTCCTAACTTCCGATGAACCGCTGACGACGGAAGACGTGATGGACCAGCTCAAAATCAGCCGTGGTAACGCGAACATGAATATCCGTGCATTGATGGACTGGGAACTCGTTTTCAAGGTCATCATTTCCGGTGAACGCAAAGAATATTTCCGTGCGGAAAAGGATATCTACAAGGTATTCCTGCGCATCATCAGGGAGCGCAGGAAGCGTGAATTGCAGCCGGTTCTGGTAGCATTGGGTAACCTGAAAGCGGTAGACAATTCCGACCAGTCGGACAAGGCAAAGGAATTCAGGAAAGTATTGGGAGAAGTGGAAGAGTTTACCAAAAGAGCGGATAACATCGCCGATAAAATCATCCGGGCGGAAGAGAACAAGCTTCTTTCTACGCTTCTAAAAGTATTGAAGTAAAAAAATTTATATCAAATTTTCATTATTTTCTGAAAATATAAAATATATAATATTATGAGAAGATTTAAAAAACTCGACCTCGCCATACAACTCATTATTCTGGCTGTATCCATCATTACCTTTATTTTGGGGAATTTCCCCTTGTTTATGGGAATATTTTTCGCGGGGTTTCTCGCTTGGAATCTACTCAGCATCGTTTTAAATCTCTTATTCCTGGACATTCCCTTGCCCAAACTTAAATACAGAAGATCAACCATCCTCATCCACGTCTTGGTCATTGTTCTCTACCCTTGTCTGGCTTTACTATTTCACATATTGGCTGATTATTATGCCGTCTACCTCATCTATGTTTCCATTATGCCATTTTATTATTTATGGATGAGCTACCGCGAAATGAAATTACTGGACGAAATCTACGAGCAGGTAACGTTATTGGATATCGGGCAACATTAATTATGGATTCTTAAACCTAACAGAATGAAAAATATACATCAAAATCCGCAAAATCCATCATTAGATAAAATCTTGATTTATGATGATGAATGCCCACTCTGCCAGGCTTATTCCGGAGCATTCGTAAGCATGGGATTTTTGAAATCCGAAAACCGGATTGCATTCAGAACGTTGCAAGACGAATCTTTCGGCGGAAAAATGGACCCCATCATAGCCAAAAACGAAATTCCGCTGGTGGATGCAAATGGTGGAGAAACCATATACGGAACCGATGCCTTGATTGAAATCCTATCATCTAAATGGGCTTTTTTTCGCATATTCCAGACCAATGGACTGTTGCGGTCAATCAGTAAAAATGCCTATTCATTTATTTCCTATAACCGAAAAATCATCGTCCCGTCAGCTCCTAAAACAGGTATCGATTGTTCTCCTTCCGTAAATATACCTTGGCGTATCACGTTTATCGTTCTTGCATTTGTGGGAGGAAACCTATTACTGCAATCTTCTTTTAAAAATTTCAACCTTTACGACGGTTGGTTTATTTTGACCTCATTGTTTGTGGTTCAATGTATGCTGGCTTTGCTGGCATCGAGAAGAAAATGGCTGGATTATGTGGGTAACCTATCCCTCGTTTGGCTTATCCAAGGTTTTCTGTTGAAGATGATCATGCTGAGCGAAACATGGTTTGAAGGAATGTATGTATTGGCTCCCGGTTTATTTATTATTGTCTGCTTCGAACATTTCCGCAGGGCTAAAATGCTCTCATATGGTCCAATCATCCAGGCACTGTGGCTCCTTAACCAAAGCATCGTCTGGTTATGGCTATGGTTGTTATTATTTACTTAAGGATTATTTTACGGGATTGGGCTCCACCACCTTCTTCGGTCGCTTCACGTGTGGCCCCAAATTTACGTTCAACGTAAGTGTATTGGGCGAGGCACCCGCAATAAAATATTCTGCACGCGAATAATTGATTTCAAAACGATTGATGCGTACACCTACACCATATGTCAAACCTACGGCACGGCCTTTTTCAGATGGTTTGAGTTCATATCGGCGCTGGAAGTTATACCCTACCCGTAATGAAATGATGCGCTTGAATGGATACAATTCCGCGGCAATCGTAAAGTGGCTCATGATTTTTGAGCCCAAAGATGGTCCTTTATAAGTCTTCTCCCCCGATAAATCCGTTTGATTCACCAAAGCGGAATCAACGTAAGACATATCGGGCTTTTGTAAATTATGTGCCACTACGCTGATGCGGAGTGGAAGTCTATCAAATTCATGGGAAACGGCCACCGCCACATCCAACGGAAGTGGTTCCCGGTTTCCGCGGGTATAGGTAACAAATTGCATACCTACGTTACGAACCAATACGCTGGTAACGAATAGTTTATTCTTACTCACGTATGATGCCGCCAAATCAACCCCAGCCCCCATGGAAAAATACTCGGCCATCTGGGAAAAGTTCAACCGTGCGTTTAAGCCGATGTTAAAATATTTCCCGAACGGTCTGGAAGCACCGGCGGTGATGGCATAGTCGCCAACGGAGAAGTTGCCGGTGATGGCCCCGGTTTCATCGGCCGCCGTAAATTTTCCGTAGTTGATGAAATGGATTCCACCCCAAAGATTCAGTTTGGATTTGAGTGTACGGGCATAAGAGGCCGCACCCATATTGACTCCTTTGAAATAATTGACATAAGTAAACGAAGCCCGGTTATGCATTTTATCCGTCAATAACGAAGGATTTTGCCAAGCCAACGAGACGTCATTATCCAAAATGGCGTAAGCTTTACCGCCCACAGCCTCGGCACGTGCCGAAAACGGAAGGTTGAGGAAACGAGTAGTCGCATCACCACCTATTTGGGCTTGGACACCCAATGAAAAAAACAATATGATGATCCAAAAGGAAACCTGCTTCATGCTCGCTAAGGTAATATTTCAGAGAGGAAACGGATGTTTTTATTTTTTATTTTGGGCTGCTCACCTTAATTAAAATAATTACTCCCTTTATTTAGAACCTTTCCAATAGACGTTGGTATTCATTCGCGCTATCCGGATTCATGATGGCTCTCGTGATGGCGAAAAGAAGTACCAAAATAGTCAAAGCTAAACCAACTATTCCACAGATAAAGCCGGCATTTAGGTTACTGTACGATGCCTGTGTATATTTTTCCGGATTACTGCGATATAAAGTACGCCCTTGGGCACCCAACACAATCGCAATGATGCCCATGATGATGCTGGGCAAGTAACAACACCAACAAAAAACGATGGATAAAATACCCAAAACCAAGACGGCTGTTGCGTTGGGTAGCGTTTCTTTTTGGTTAGGGAATGAATACGGATTATAATTTGACTCCATACAAAGTGTAATTAATGGTCAAATATAGCTTCCCGTTTGGATTATAGAGAAGGTTCGACAAAATAAAACGGATGAGATCCAACAATTACAATCCCAAATATAAGGCTCTCACCCAGTTGATGATGACAGCCAAGAAAATCAAGGTAAGAATCCAAGAATTCATGGGCTTAAGTACTTTATTCCAAAATGTGTCCTTGCCCACGATCAGGTCACGGATAAGCCATACCAAAGCCGTCAACATCAATATGTGGAACGGGATCACTAACCAATGGAAATGTAGGGCTTCGTGGAAATGTCCCTGGAACAATTCTATGGATGCCCTACCCAGGCCACAGCCAGGGCATGCGTAACCACTTAAGTTTTTAAATATGCAGATCGTATAAGAATGGTCCGCGTTGGTAACGGCGGAAAACCACAAAAATAAGTAACCTCCCGCAATAGCTAGTATTGACGGGAGGTTGCTTTTAAGAAGTTTCACTTATGTGGAAATTAAATAGCCGCCTGACGGAATTTTTCGTAATTGAAATCCTTCGTGTCTTTTTGGATATTAAACCAATCGATGATAACCCAAATATAGCCTACCAAACAGAAAACGGTCAATAACAGTTTACCGACACCTTTACCTGTTTCGCCCAACATAAAACGATCGATACCCAATGAACCAGCGACAATCGAAATGATGAGCATGGTGGTAGGATCTTTATATTGGATAACCTGTACCAAATTACCTTTGGCATCATCAATATTAGAAAGGATTTCCCTGATTTCCATTTGACGCTCCTCTGGAAATTTGCTACCGTTGGTAGCCATAAATAAGTCTACGCGTTGTTGTTCCACAATTGAAAAGATTATTTAGTTAACTCTTGGAATTTTTTGAAGTTGTATTCTCTGGTACGTTTTTGCGCAGTAAAGATATCTACGATCAACCAAATGTAGCAACCACCCAAGGTCAATAATTTAGCAACACCAAGACCAGCTTCGCCTAACATAAAACGGTCGATACCAAAACCACCACCAAACCAAGCGATGATCATCATCGTCATTGGCGATTTAAACGCAAATGACTGCACCAAATTACCTTTTGTATCGTCAAGACCTTCCAATGTTTGACGTACTGTATTTTGCTGCTCTGGTGCGAATTTATCGCCATTTGTTGCCATGAACAAATCTACTTTTTGCTGTTCCATAAAGATTTTTGTTTTGTTTGTTGTTAAGTCTAAGAAGGTGGCAAAGAAGATAATTTTCCTTTATATTTCAAAAAAAATGTATCAACAAGTTACATTAATTGTTAATTAACATAAAGTTAAGTTGTTTTATATCAATAAATTAATTACATCAAGACCAAATACAAACATTTTAACACAGCGCTTTCCTACTTTACCCAAATATCCAAATAGATGGGTAAATGATCGCTAAAACCGCCTTGGTATTTCATGCCCACATAGGTTCGGTTGGGCTTGTCTCCCAAATTCGTCTCATCCGGTTCCACCAAAAAGTCGGCTTTAAAAATGCGGGCATCCATCCTCGTTAAGGATAACCCATTTTTATTGTCCAACAGATTGCCACTCACCACAAACTGATCGATGATACTCCACGTTTTCTGGAACTTGTGTGTGCCACCGTCCTTAAAACGGAGCATTAAGTTATATAGTTCGGTTGGTTTTGCTGCCGTATCCGGGTATAACGTTCCCAGTCCTTCCATCATGGACGGTTCATGTGGTTCGTCATTAAAGTCACCCGTAAGGATGATGCCTGCCGTCGGATGGCGCTTCATCAAACTATCACAGATTCCACGCAACTGCCTAGCCGCATGCATACGGCGGGGCTCCGTTTCCTTGGCACCGCCAAATTTGGATGGCCAATGGTTAACGAATACGAACAAAGTATCGCCATCATAAACAGTGCCGCCCACCATCAACAAGTCGCGTGTGGTCGATTTGGTGTCACCCTTGAATATTACCTTGTGCGCCACATGCGTAAACGGTTTGAACTTATCCGGGCGGTACACCAAAGCCACATCGATTCCGCGGGCATCGCCCGATTCTTCGTGGATCAATTGGTAATTGTATCGAGCCAATGGTGTCATCGTAACCAACTCGTGGATGACTTTCCGGTTTTCCAATTCACAGAAACCGATGATGGCCGGCGGTTCCCAACCACCCACGGATGAAATGACTTTATACGTCTTTTCCAACTTCTCCCGATATCTACCATAGGTCCAGTGGTTATTGCCTTCGGGTGTAAACGAATCATCGTTTTTAAGGGAATCGTTTTCCGGATCAAAGAGGTTCTCCAGGTTATAAAACATCAATCGGATGCCTGATTTCCCTACCGGCGAAGTGGTATAATCCAACGGGAAACCCGGGAAATCAGCGGATACTTGGGCAGAGATACCCAAAGACAACGATGTACATATGGCTGTTAGTAGGGTTTTCATCATGTGTAGTTGGATACTAAATTATACTTTTCCTATCACAATCGGTACCCTGTTCCACAATTTTTCCGTGCGGTCACCCAAAAACACAATCATACTGCTACATTTGTGACGCAACGCACGAGGCGGTGCATGACAAACGAATAAATCAATAACTGAAATGATTCAATCGGACGGGCAATATCGCATTGGCGGTGTAAATGCCTTGGAATTGGCGGAGCAGTTTGGCTCGCCGTTGTATGTTTACGATGCACAGATTATGCGTGATAAGTATAAACGCATGACAAATGCTTTTTCCGGAACCCGATTGAAGATTAACTACGCTTGTAAGGCACTCACTAACATCAACGTATTGCGTTTATTTAAGGAAATGGGATCTGGCTTGGATACCGTTTCGATACAGGAAGTTTGGTTAGGACTGAAAGCTGGTTTTGCGCCGGAAGATATCATCTATACACCCAACTGCGTGAGCATGGAGGAGATTACCATGGCGGTGGATGAAGGCGTGCGCATCAACATCGACAACATTTCCATCCTGGAGCAATTCGGGCATAAATATGGCTCATCGGTTCCCGTATGTATCCGTGTGAACCCGCATATCATGGCGGGTGGAAATTCAAAAATTTCCGTGGGACACATCGATTCCAAATTCGGTATTTCCATCCACCAGATGCGCCATGTGGAGCGTGTGGTTAAATCGCTGAACATTCGGATCGAAGGCATACACATGCATACCGGATCGGATATTTTGGATGTGGATGTCTTCTTGGCGGCATCTGAAATCCTGCTGGAAAATGCTTTCCGTTTCCCGGATTTGAAATATGTGGACTTCGGCAGCGGTTTCAAGGTAGCCTACAAACCAGGCGATATGACCACCAATATTGAAGATTTGGGGCAACGTATGACCGAAAAGTTCAACACCTTTTGTAAAGAATATGGCCGTGAACTGGAAATCCATTTTGAGCCGGGAAAATTTTTGGTGAGTGAATCGGGCTATTTCCTGGCCAAGGTAAACGTCATCAAACAAACAACGGCTACCGTTTTTGCCGGCGTAGACAGCGGATTGAACCACTTGATCCGCCCCATGTTTTACGATGCCTACCATCACATCATCAACATTTCCAATCCGAACTCCATCCAACGGGTGTATACCGTCGTGGGTTATATCTGCGAAACGGATACGTTTGCGTGGGACCGCGCCATCAACGAAATACGCGAAGGAGATATTTTGTGTTTCTTAAATGCCGGCGCCTATGGTCATGTGATGAGCAGCAATTACAACTCCCGTTTCCGCCCGGCGGAAGTGTTGGTGGATAATGGAGCGGCCAAACTCATCCGCAAGCGCGAAACGCTGGAAGATCTGTTGGTCAACCAAGTATATTAATACAGTTTACCATGAAGAAAAGCGCACTCATCATTGGTATCGATCCCGACTTTTTGGATTTTACATCCAAGGAGTTTGCGGCATTTCCGGATATCAGTGCGGATAAGATACGTGCAGGGTTAAACGGATCTGCCCAACAATTGGTTGATTTGGGGTTTGATGCCGAAATCTGTTGGATCGATTTGGGAGAAACTGCCCAAACCTCAGTGAAAGAATCCTTGCAGAAAAAGCGGTTCGATGTGGTGATGGTCGGGGCCGGAATCCGGGTTCCGGAATCTAATTTTACGCTTTTCGAAAATTTGTTGAACACAATTATTGCCACTTCTCCCACTTCGAAAATTGCATTCAACAAAAATCCGCAGGATACGGCAGACGCGGTAAAACGTTGGATTTAAATCAATATGCGAATGGTTTTATTCAAAAATATTGGCGGATTACACGGTGCATACAAAGTAAATCCGAAACGTATAAAAGGCGCCGACATGGCCAATTGGCCTGTTATAAACGATGCTTTCCTTTTTATACAGGACGGAAAGATTGAATCGTTCGGGAAAATGTCCGAATTATCGCAAGCCGATATGCCATCCGAAAACATAGAGGTAATAGACGCCACGGGGAAATTGATTTTCCCGGGTTTTTGCGACAGCCATACACACATCGTTTTTGCAGGCAGCCGCGAAAATGAGTTCATCGATAAAATAAACGGATTGAGCTACGAAGAAATCGCCTTGCGCGGCGGTGGAATTTTGAACTCGGCCAAACGATTGGCCCAAACATCCGAAGCTGATTTGTTTGAGCAATCGGCGGCGCGTGTGCGGGAAGTAATCGCCAAAGGAACCACCTCGCTGGAAATCAAGAGCGGCTATGGATTGGATTTGGAAAATGAACTCAAAATGCTTCGCGTTATCCGTCGGTTGAAAGAAGCATTTCCCATCCGTATAAAAGCTACGCTGTTGGCATGCCATGCTTTGCCTACGGAATACAAAAATAATAGGACCGGATTTGTAGATTTGGCCATCAACGAATTTATCCCCGCCGCGGCCGCCGAGGGTTTGGCAGATTATGTGGATACGTTTTGTGAGACCAATTTCTTTACCGAAGAAGATACCTTGCGGGTGATGGAAGCCGGTGCCAAATATGGCATGAAGGCTAAAATACACGGCAACCAGATGGGGCATTCGGGTGGCGTTCGTGCCGCCGTAAAATGCGGTGCCGTAAGCGTCGATCATCTGGAACATTTGAACGATGAGGAAATTAAATTATTGGCTTCGAGTCATGTCATCCCAACGGCTTTGCCCAATTGTTCGTTATTTCTGAGAATGCCCTATCCCCCGGGACGGGCGATGATTAATGCGGGATTACCTTTGTGTATCGCCACGGATTTCAACCCCGGATCTGCCCCTTCCGGCGATATGATGTTTGCCGTTTCGTTGGCCTGCATCCAGATGCGTTTGTTGCCCGAGGAAGCCTTTGCCGCCGCCACACAAAACGGTGCCGCAGCTATGGACTTGGAAGATGTGGTAGGAAGCATCACGCCCGGAAAAGATGCGAATTTCATCATCACACAGCCTACATCGTCATTGGCATTTTTACCGTATCGGTTTACCAAACCGCATATTGATCAGGTTTGGGTGAATGGGAGTTTGATTTATTGATCCTGATGACGAAATAGTGGATGATTGAGGCACAATTAACTCTTCAGCCAGTTCTGCATCATCTCCCACCCGTATTCAGTCAATACGGATTCCGGGTGAAACTGTACGGCTTCAAGCGGTAAGGATATATGGCACATGGATTGTAACGAACCGTCATCCGCATAACTTGTGGGAATTAATTCTTTCGGCAATGTTTTCTCATCAACCATCCAGGAATGGTATCTTCCAACTTTGATATTTTTTGGAATATTTTTGAATAAGACGGATGGACAGTCTGTTATATTCAATTCTGAGATGCGTCCATGCATCGGAAATTCGCCGTTGATTAATTGGGCACCAAAGAACTCACCCAACGCCTGCATGCCCAGGCAAACACCCAATATTTTTTTTGATCGGTGATGCCCATCAATGATGGACATCATGTTTCCGGCATCTTTAGGTAAGCCCGGGCCCGGAGAAAATAACAAGGAATCAAAAGAATCTGCATAAGCCGCATCAACCTCATCATTCCTTTTAACTTCACAATAAATTCCCGGAAATGTTTCGCAGTAATGCAACAGGTTATATGTGAAAGAATCGAAATTATCGATGATGAGTAATCGGCTTGTCATACTTGGCTTTTCTTGAACCAAAAGTTTTCCAGTACGGTGATATATAACATCATTCCCAACAGCGGCAAGATGGAGAGATAAATAGTGACTGGAAAGAAGTTAAAGCTGGAATAAAAGAAAAATATAACAAGCAAAGCCGAAGTGAGGCAATACAGATAAAACCCCAGACGATTACCGGCCTTCATAATCCAAGCGGAAATGACCAACAAAAAACTGCTGACCAGCAATCCCCATAAAAAGGGTTCCGTGGTAGCACCCAAATTTCGGGACAACACACCTGAATACGCTGCACTCTCCGCTCCTACCCCACGCATGATGAATGTGGCCATTACATCGGTATTGAACAGGCCATATATCGCAAAAAAGAATTTTGCCAAACCAAACGTAATGGTGAACCAACAGAGTGCCTTAAAAAACAATTTCATGGGGCAAAGGTAGAACTTACCTGTTTCTAACAAATAGCGGATTGAACCTAACTTTATTTATGCGGTTAATTTCTAAGGTAGGCGAAGGAATTTTGATGAACTGGATGGCATGCCCAAAAGTACTCAACCCTTTTAGATTGGTAGGTACGCGAGGCAAATCGATGTCCATACCGATATAATATTGTCGGTAACGCTCCAATCGGACTCCCCTTCCATATTCATCCTTCATGTCCGGATTACGGTGGCCGCCGATCATTCCGTTACCGCTGTAGCCTACCGCAAAGTTGAGCCAACGCGGAAAATCAGGCCCTACGGGAATAATGGAAGCTATATTGAACGAAAGCCAGGCCTGTTGGCCGTTATAATCCTTCAGCATTTGTTGTATGATGGATTTACCCAACAGATTGGGCCTATAGCCTGCATATATACTTTTGCGCCAACCGATTTTCATGCTTATTTTCTGTTCCTGCCAGCCAAACTGTTGGCCGAAAAATAAACCGGCACCGGCAAAATTGGCGGCCATATCTCCCCACGAAAATCCCCATCCATCGCTATAACCGTCAAATATTTCAATGGTCGTGAGGAAAATTAATCCTACGCCGCCGCCAATCAACGCCGATTTTGTGTTGTCAATGCCCGACCAACGCATCAAATCGTAATACCCGCGGCCAATGTTATAGGCAGCTGATGCATGGCCCATCTTATCCATGAGCAACCATTCGCGGTTATCGTTAAAAAAATGGAATTTGGATAGCCCGTGGCCCTTGTACCAAGAGCGGTATAAAAAGTACATGGACAATCCGTACAATACACCCGTTCCAATGGATATGCCGATTACCCGACCTTTGTCCATGCCGGTGGCCGGCGTAAAGAATTTTTGCGCGCCCGATTGTGCCCCCGCATCCTTAAACAGGAAACAACAAATGAGTATGAAACAAACCAGGGTGCTTTTGTATGGCATGAAACAAAGGTATTTTTTTTAACTGAAATGAGATTTTGTTATTGTTCCCTATAAAAAAATCGGCCCAATCCACATCGTGAATTGAGCCGATCCGCCTTTTGGCATTCTCTGCGCGTTTAGTCCTTTCTCACCATTATCTTTTGATTAATTTCACATGCATCTGTTGCCCGTTTAGTGTTAACGTAACCGTATAAATACCGGCATTCAGATGTTGGATGTTTAGGCCAATGTTTTGTTGTCCCTGGATGATATTCGCGGCAGTTTGTGAAACTGATTTGCCCGTTAAATCGGTGATCCGGATATTACCAATTCCAGACTCTTTTGAAGTGATGGATATATTCGCCATCTCAAAAGCCGGGTTAGGAAACAATCCGTGTACTTCCATCAAAGATTCTTTCATCCCCAATGAGGTAAATACACCAAAACCTAAGTAGAAATTATTCACCTCCACATTTTCATTTTCCGGTGAGAGCATGACCGAAATCGGATGAGTGGTATAGCCTACGTACTCCGGATAAATTTGATAGTTTCCATAAGGAAGGTTGGCGAAAGAATAGAATCCTTCTGCGTCTGTGACAGACATCTTGATTATTTGGCCATTTCCATCCATCAAGAAAACATTTACGCCTACGACGGCATCCCCGGGTGCCTTGTCATCTCCCCACAGAATGGTACCTCCCACTTGGGCGGGTCCCTGCACGGCTTGGGTGCTTACTAAAGCAATACAGTTATGGTTGTAGTAATTCATTCCTACCCATGCCGTATCGGCATTTTGCCAGTATATTGAATTACCCAGATAAGTGGGTAGTACACCTTCATTCACTATCAGTGTCGCGCATGGCTGAACAAGAACTGTATATGCGGCAGAAGAAAAATCTCCATAGAAACAATACCCGTTTTGTGTTACGCCCACGGAATCAACAATAACCGCCGAGTTATTATTTCCATATCGTATAAGATATGCCGACCCACAGTTAACCGAAACCTCTGAGCCTAATGGTCCATAATTCACGCAACCACATATACTTTGTTGCTGCGCGCTTTGTATCACCACAGTATCACAACTGGTTACGCTACAACCGCTGGCCCAAGTAACGGTGGCACAAATGGTATAGATACCCGGAGCGGTGTATTGGTAATTTCCCCAATTTGCATTGTTATTGAGTATGGTGCCGTCTCCCATATCCCATACGACAGATTGTGGGCTAATGACATATTGCGAGTTTCCAACCCAATGATAAGTCACCGAATCTATATTCACCGATGTTCCTATCCAAGCGTGGCAAGAATCAAGTATAGGTGGGCAAACGGAGAAATTATGGTGATAGGAGTTTTGGCCAATAACTGAATGAACGGTACTTATATGTGTTTCATTACATGCATCCACGGTAATGTTTGCCGTAAACCCGGAATCGCACGGTTGGCTTACCGAAAATAAATAAGCCCCATTTGCATTGGTTACCGTATTCCAAGTATTACCTTGAATTTGTAAGCTAACGGGTACATTATTTATACGATTCGAGGCAGAATCGGTAACATAACCACCGAATGTATAGGCACACATATTGTTACCAATGAGTATGGTATCACAATCCGTGGCAATGCATCCACCAGAAAACTGCATCGTTACACAAACTTGGTAAATACCTGGCGAAGAATAATTGTATGTCCCATTGGAATTATATAAACTGTCACCGTTTCCAAAATTCCACTCCGTATAAATTGGAACTCCCGCAAAAATGCTATCTGCTAAAAATGAATAACCCATATTGTTACCACCCAAATTGGTGAGGTGTATATCTACCGTACATGAATCAACCGGTGGTTGGATATTCGTAATATTTACCGAAAAACAACTATCCAATTGACATATGGGGGAAATAAATACATTGACACAAACTGTATAAGTACCTGCATTAGCATATTGGTGGCTGGTATTTGGGCCTGTGCCGGTATTACCGTCTCCAAAATCCCATGTAAATGTGGCCGGGCTTTGTACACCCGCCGAAACAGTAATCCCCAATCCGTTTACGGAGTAAGATACATGGAGTGTATCGTTACAGTTGATTTGGGAATTTTCACAACTCAGAAAAGTAGCATACAGCGGTTGACCCGCATGCAGGATAAAAGTATTGTTGTTCGAGAATGAGCACCCCGTAGGCAATACCCAAATGGGTAAGTAGGCTGAATCGCATGAATTATGGTGTGTATAATAAAATACGCCGTTGGAGTTTGTAAACAAAGTATCACTTCCCCCATTCCAACCTACCACAACGGGTTGGTTGACCACCAAATTTGAATCTACATCCCATACTTGTGCCGTCAAAGTGTAGGTACACGTGTCCATAGAAGTGGTTGTGATGACGGTGTCACATGCGGAGGCCGAACATCCACTGCTCCAGTTAACGGTGGCACATATCGTATGAACCCCAGGTGAAGGAAAAGTATATATACCTCCACCAGTAGCAAAATTCTGTACTTGTCCATCAAAAGACCAAACAACAGATTGAATAGTTGATCCATTCGTACTATTCCCACTCCAACCAAAATATACCGAATCATTGACCAATTGGGCGGATACTGAAATTTCACACGAATCGGACGCAATATTGGAACAAATATGTAAATCTTTTGAATAGCTATTTATATCTGGCGTTATCTGAAAAAAACCAGATTGGGTATTATTACAACCAGATGCCGACACAACAACATTAGCATAAATAAACGTATCGCAAGGAGCCATGGCCGTTATGGAATAATAGCCATTTATATCGGTTTGCGTGGTATAAGCACCTCCAGCGTAACCTAACATAGATGGAATATAAACCGATACAGTAGTATTACCTACCACCGTTTGTGCTACACCACTCGTGACGTATCCACTGATTATCTTGGGACAAGATGAATATCCCGAGTTTATTACAACTTCATCACTTGCTGAAGATATACAACCATTATCCCAAGTAACGGTTGCGGTAATATTATAAATTCCTGCATATAAATAACCATATGTGCCTGTATTGCCCACATTCGTCAAGTTGACTCCATTTCCGAAATTCCATGTTATTGATTGAACTGTAGCACCAGGTGAACTTCCTGAGCAAGAATATTCGACTACATTACCAGGGGCTACTACGTTTGCCTGAATCGAAATAGAGCAAGAAGGTGGCGGCGAACAGGTCGTCAAATCTAGATTGCTCGTTTGATTTAGAACTCCCCCAATGCCTTGTGCGGTAAGGTAACTGCATCCCACTACTTGTGTAGTAAAACCCACATTTCCTGAATCACAAGATACATATACCGTTAATTGGTATACCCCATTGGGATTTGTAGTAACGGTATCGACTCCCCAAAGGCCCCAAATTGCAATTTGCTGGTTGGGAACAATCTGCCCGGTTTGATAGTCGGTCAATTGACCAGAGATAGAATATGAACACACCTGGGCAGAGACACCTACACCCAATAAAGAAAAAAGCAGCAGAATGAATAAGACTAGTTTGGTTGATTTGGTCATCATAATCAATTTTTGTTGGGTCAAATTTGGTGATGATTGAAATATCTGATGAGATATAATAAAAAAAACTTACTTAAATAATTCTTAAGATAAATTTACAAACGACACACATAAAACAAATTGAGAATTTAAATCTTACCTATATATTAAGATATATAATTCCTGATTTTTTTTCTTTAACTCAACTTTAAGGCAAGTACAGACAAGCATTATTTCCATTGACCGTTATAGATTAGTTTTAAATAAAATTTGGATTTGATTAGGGGATGCCATACATTTAAGATGTGAAGTTTAAAGGTTAAATAAAACTTCAACAATCAGAAAAATAAAGTATTATAACAAAATCGCATGAAATTTTTTATTGACACGGCAAATCTGGAACAAATTAAGGAAGCACAAGATTTAGGTGTATTGGACGGCGTTACCACAAACCCATCCTTGATGTTCAAGGAGAACATTTCCGGAGAAGAAAACGTAATCAACCATTACCTAAGGATTTGCGAAATCGTGGATGGCGACGTAAGTGCCGAGGTGATTAGTACCGACTTTGACGGCATGGTGCGCGAAGGCGAAAAACTGGCGGCTCTACACCCACAGATTGTCGTTAAGGTACCTATGACAAAAGAAGGTATCAAAGCCATTAAATACTTTACGAAAAAAGACATTAAAACGAACTGCACCCTAGTATTCTCTGCTGGGCAAGCTTTGTTGGCCGCCAAAGCGGGTGCCACGTATGTTTCCCCTTTCATCGGTCGTTTGGATGATGTTTCCTATGATGGGATGGAACTGATCGAACAAATCGTTCACATTTACCAAACCTACGGGTTTGCCACACAGGTATTGGCTGCATCCGTTCGCCATCCGGTTCATATCATCAAATGCGCCGAGGCCGGGGCCGATGTGGTTACTTGCCCACTGAGCGCTATTTTGGCGCTGCTGAATCATCCGTTGACGGATATCGGATTGAAAAAATTCTTGGAAGACCACGCTTCCGCTGCCGCTAAACAAACGGCATAAAAGCTTGGTCTTTAGACAATATTCTTCCGCACAGGCGGACTTTGTTTAACTTAAAATGGTATAGCCATGCTACTAAAACTCAATTCAATGTATCCAAGCGATGCACAGATCGAAAAGATTACGGATGTTTTAAAGGACGGTGGCGTAATTGTGTATCCTACGGATACCGTTTACGCTTTCGGTTGCGATGCGCATAATCCTGAGGCAGTGAAGAAACTCTGCACCCTAAAAGGTGTTGACCTGGACAAAGCCAATTTTTCATTCATATTTTCCGACATCAAGTTGATCGGAAAATATACAAAACCGATGGATAACCAAGTGTTTAAGGCACTTAACCGTTATCTGCCCGGGCCGTTTACGTTTATTTTGAACGCCAACGGATTGGTTCCGTCCATTTTCGGATATAAGAAAAAGACCATCGGTCTTCGTATTCCCGACAATAAAATCTCGCAGGCCTTGGTTAAATCTTTGGGCAATCCGTTGCTTTCCACATCCGTGCACGACGACGATTCGGTGGTTGAATACACGACCGATCCCGAGTTGATCCACAACCGTTGGGTAGACAAGGTTGAGTTGATGATCGACGGAGGCTTTGGTAATAACGAGCCAAGCACCGTGGTAGACTGTACCGGCGAAGAGATTACCGTCATCCGCGAAGGATTGGGAATTGAACTGCTGGAAGACGAAGTGGTTTAAATATCTCTCATTATATTTTTAAAGGCTGTCATTTAGATGACAGCCTTTTTTATTTGGCAAAACCAAGGGGTAACCCCTGATTATAGCTTAACCTAACATTACGGGTACCGCGTGCATTACTTTTGTGCAATAATTCACATAAATGATGATACACTTTACACAAAAGATGCGGGGCACGATGATGATGTCCGCATTTATTTTGTTTGGCCTCTCTACCAGCGCGCAAACATTTACCCACGAAACACCCTATGAAGATATTTTAGTAGATGAAGGAGATGTACTGAACTGGTCAATCCCATCCACTACAAACTTGGGATATGGTATGGCCACCATGACCATTTATTACGAAGGAGATTTTGGGAGCGGCAGTGAATACATCACCCTATATGGCGAAAACAACACACTCATCGGTGTTACTCATCCGTATTTTGATGGGAACGATTGCTTTGCTGATTCGGCCACTTTTACTTTTCCGGCTTCGTGGCTCAATGCTTGGGCTGCGGATAACGTATTCAATTTTGTTGGTGTTACTTCTGATGAAGTTAACCTTTTCTGTGATTCGAACCATGCCAAAGTGAAATTGGAATATAACTATTGCCTAACGGGACCCATAGCGGTATTGCAACTGCCGCAGACTAATTTCTGTGCTATTGATGATGCCGTGGCGGTAACGGTAACTCCAACGGGAGGAACGTTTACGGGGCCAAACATATCCGCAACCGGATTTAACCCAGCGGGATTAGCGCCTGGCCAATACACATTAGGTTACAGTTCCACCAATGGATCTGGATGTACATCATCGAGTTTTGTAAATATCACCATCAAGGAGGACGCTGTTGCCGTAGCAACTTCCGATAAAGATACTGTATGTGCTTCCGAAACGGCAACGCTCACCGCAGTGGGAATAGACCATATTACCTGGTTTACTGATTTGGGGTTCACGAACCATGTGGGAACAGGCAGTCCTTTTAATACACCGGCAATTTATAACACCACTTCTTTTTATGCCACAACCGTTTATACGGAAAATTATTTCACCATCAATTCATTAACCGTAAACGATAGCGTTGTGGTTGATCATGATGGATTATCCGGTGATGACCGTGGCGGTATTGCTGTTACCACTGATTACATATATATTGTCGGTGATGATTCAACGGCACGTTATGATCTGGATCTTCAAAATGGACAATCATTCCCTAAGATGGATGGCATTTTCAGCGATTTAGGGAACGGACAATTGTACACTTTATATAATCCGATTGAAGGTATTCCAGATTATGATATGGTCGATTCAATGTTTATTACTGAAATCCGCACATTGAATGCCGATTTAACTTTAGGTGCCGGCACCATCACACTTTCCGATTCCATCGCATTTGGAAATAACTACGATGGTTATAAAAGCGGCATATTTGCAGGAAATGGTTTTCTGTTATTATATAGTGCTCCTTCATCAGCATGGTTTGCAATTGACTTGCAGGATGGAATCGTTACTAATTTAGGTTCATTACCTTATTTCGAAGGGTCTAACAGCGAAAGTTGGGCATTTTGGGGAATTGCAGAATTTACGGAAAACGGATATGCGGCCATTTACAGGGATAACAACAGCACCAATATCGTTAGAAAAGGTTTACCTAACCAAACACCAACCGTGCTTACTTCATTTAATGACATCAGCGATATGGCCAGTTTCACTTATGCGCCATGGAACAACCGTTGGTATTTCCACTTTGAGGGCGGCGGCGATTTTGATCCTAATGGAGATTACGATGAAGCTCTTGGTTATGCAACGGCATCTGATTCTACCAGCAGCTTGATTGACGCAATTTCTTCTGCTTGCCCTGCTAAAGTTACCGTGGTGGTA
>Ga0247814_10001011_pt1 | contig 17944 bp, 11 predicted proteins | sample UWRJL179409R1_FD_179947 | JGI IMG/M metagenome (GOLD analysis project Ga0247814, IMG submission 179947) | Plant litter microbial communities from Arlington Agricultural Research Station in Wisconsin, United States - UWRJ-L179-409R-1 | ecosystem: Environmental > Terrestrial > Plant litter >...
AAGGTGCTACACATTTACTAATTCCAGGGTGGTTGGCTACCACAGTAGGAATTGGCTCTTTTCTAGGTGGACTAATATTGATTATCCCTATGTTACCTCCCTGGTTGAAAGAGTGGGGATATGTAGGATTGGGAATAGTCTATCTCTCTGCATTGATTGGACACTTAGCTATTGACGGCCCGATACCAATGTCATTTGCTCCTTTGCTCAACTTAATCGTATTGTTGATTTCATATTTTACGTATCATAAACTTAAGTATCCGAAAGTCATAGCTAAGTAAAACACATCGATTTTAGATTTTGTTCTGTAACATTTTCGTATATTTGTTATAGTAAAAAACAATCAATCTTAAACAAAACCCATCTATTTGACGCAAACTTACCTAATCAACGTATAAACACACAGAGTTACCAAAAACAGATTCTATGAGAAAATACATTTTAGGCGGAGCAGGTGTTCTTTTAATCACTTTTTCGCTTTTTACCTTAAGTTGGAAGTCTCCTGTGGAGTCTAGCCGAGTTGTGCGTACCGCATCTGAAGATTCATTGTACAATAAGTATGTGAATGATTTGTATGACACTGCACATTTAGCTATTGCGGGCTTAAATAAGGCCGTATTTGAAAAAGCCATTACAGGATATTATAACTTAAAAATGTCCGGCAAACTTTCCAATGCGAAGTCAGTGATCAGTATTGCAGACATGGAACAAAACAGTACTGCAAAACGACTTTGGATCATTGACCTCGATAAGAAAGAATTGTTGCTAAATACCTGGGTTGCGCATGGCAACGGAAGTGGGTCTGATAAAGCTACCCGTTTCTCGAATGTAAATGATTCCTTCCAAAGTAGTCTTGGGTTTTATGTAACCGGAGAAGTTTACAATGGAAAACATGGCAGGTCATTAAAGCTGGATGGAATGGATGCAGGATACAATGACAATGCACGTAAACGTTCCATCGTCGTCCACGGTGCTTCATATGTTGGTCAAGGTACCATTGACGCTTTAGGACGCCTCGGAAGGAGTCAAGGCTGTCCAGCGGTCGCACCAGAGCTAACAGATCAGGTGATCAATACCATTGAAGGGAAAACAGTGCTATTTATCAATGGTAATGATCAGCACTATACCTCTAAATTCTTAGACCAGCATCTCGCTGCTGATCTTGCTGTGGTAAGTCATAAAGATTTAGTGACAACAGATTCAGCCAGGATTTTAGCGACCAATTAACTGCCGCTATTTTCCGGCAGTTAACCTTTGCAAATAGCTATCCAGCACAATGTCCAGCCCATACACGTCTTTTCTAAACTGCAACTTACCCGCAGTGTCAGACCATACTGTAAAGTAGGTCAGGTATACAGGAACCTGAGGCTTAAGGACAATGTCTTTGGCCTCAGGATTCTCTATTTTCATTTGTGATTCAATTACCTTAAACTTTTCGCCCTCCCCAAATAGCACTCTCGCCAATTCTAATGGCTTTTCCAGACGCACACAGCCATGACTTACCGCACGCATCGGAAGATTGAAGGCTGCCTTTGCAGGTGTATCATGCAGATAAACGCTTTCGTCATTTTTAAACAGGAACTTTATTTTACCCAACGAATTGTCATCGCCCGGGCGTTGTTTAAAGCTGTATTTAGAGCCAGCATCTGCTGCGGTAAAATCTATCGTCTCTGGATCTTCGACCAACTTTCCGTTCTGATAAACATCGATGTTCTTACTTGACAGATAAAAGCGGTCCTTCGCAGCATAAGTGACTATTTCTTTAGTTGCAATGCTTTCAGGGATGTTCCACACAGGATTAACCTGAACGCTATGAATCATGCTATTCAATTGCGGCGTTTCTCTTGAAAATGGCCTGTCTTTGCTTAGTCCGGTTTCATCGTATTCCTTCAGGGTTGCTGTGAAATCTTTGTTTCGACCTTCACCAACGCATACCTTCATGTTCAATACTGATTTTTCGTTGTCTATAACATCAAGACTGAAGTCGGCGATATTTACCAGCACATATTTTTTCTGTGTTGGTTTATTTTTCCACCTTAACCGTTCTAGATTTGCCTTCAGTATTCTATTGAAGTCCGCTTCTTCTAGTCCTGTGCCCACCGTTCCAGACCGCAAAGCAGACTGCAATGCGATATATTGTTTGCTTTTTGGTTGGATACTATCCAGGAATGATTTAATGTTCTTTATGGCAAAAACCTGTACCATCGTATTGCTATCCGGTCTTTTGGTTTCCGTGTAATAGTTAGCATAGATCTTTCTGGGACTTAAAATTCCGTACTGCAAAGCATTGTTGTAATTGATCAGCGAGTTGGCCATTTTGATTTCCAGTTGAGCCAGGTCTTTATAGGCTTCCTCGGGACTTTTAATCGCGTTTTTATCGTAAAATCTTCCGACAAGGTCTTTGATAATTCCTGCGTCAAAAATCTTAGGGTCCAGACCGTGCTCAGCTGACCGCCCTAGATAATCAGGCAGCGCTTTCAGTTCTCCTTTTGGCAAGTGTTGAAGCACAAGTGTCGGCTCGTAGTCCTTAGACTCATAGTAGGACCTAATCAGCCTCGGATTGGTTAAACTTACTTTTTGTTCTTCCAATAACTTTTTGAAAACTACCGCAAAGGTGTCTGCATCCAAGTTTTTAAAAGCTTTATTCTTCGTTTCTGCGTATAGCACTTTCGAGAGGTCTGACCGAACTTTCTTTTTACAGGATGGAAGTGTGACAGCGACAGCCGCCAAAAGGATCAGGAATGCAAATAGTGGATTGCGATTTGCCAAAGTAAGTTTAATCATAGTTTTCGAATACGAAAAATGATGCCACTTATTTTGCAGCGACTCTCCAAATGGTACTACTTACATCATCTGCAACCAAAAGGGCACCATCTGGAGCGACGGCAACTCCAACAGGCCTTCCGTACACTTCTCCTTTATCGGGGTCAGCTATAAAGCCTGTTAAAAAATCCTGCAATTCGCCAGATGCCTTACCGTTGGTGAATGGTACAAATGCAACTTTATAACCTGCAAGTTCCGATCGGTTCCAGGATCCGTGCTGTCCGATAAAAGCTCCACTTTTGTAGGCCTCCGGGAATTTGTTGCCTGTATAGAATGTCAATCCTAAAGAGGCTGTATGTGCACCTGTAGAGACATCTGGGACTATGGCCTTGGCCACAAGTTCAGGTTTTTGGCCTTTTAACCGCGGATCTTGGTTCTGTCCGTAGTAGGAGTAAGGCCAGCCGTAAAAACCACCTTGTTTGACGCTGGTAATGTAATCCGGCACTAGGTTGTCACCAAGTCCGTCACGTTCGTTGACAGCTGTCCACAAAGTTGACGTTCCTGGTGCCCATGCCATACCCACTGGATTTCTAAGTCCGGACGCATAAATTTTTTCTCTGGTTCCATCCGGATTGATCTCCAGAATGTTTGCCCTGCGTACTTCATACTCCATTCCATTTTCGCCCGCATTACTGCCAGAACCGACCGCTACATAAATCTTTGTATTGGCTGCATTGGCGATTAAGTTTCTGGTCCAGTGGTTATTGTATCCGCCGGCAGGCAAGCTCAATATTTGTTTTCCTGCGGCTGTAATCTTGGTGTCGCCGGTCTTATATGGATATTTCATGACGCCGTCTGTATTGGCCACATAAACTGCGTCACCAATAATCAACACGCCATAAGGTTGGTTTAACCCAGTGATGAAGTTTGATTTCAGCTCTGGAATCCCATCTTTATTGGCATCTCTGAGCAGCACAACGGTATTTGCACTCTCACCCGCAACTTCGGACTTAGACTTACCAGTGATCGCCCCTACAACTTTATCTTTTGTTGATCTTTCAGAATTTGAAAGCACCACCAGGATGTCTCCGTTTGGCGCAACGTAGATGTTTCTAGGACTCTTAAATCCAGACGCGTATTTGGTTACCGTGAATCCTACCGGTGCAATAGGGGTCTTTCCCTCCGGCCAGCCAATCACTTTACTAAACTTAGTTTTGGCGCCGTTGGTGTCTGGGGCAGGAAGATTTAATTTTGATGCACTGTCTACCGTAGCCAGGCTATCAGCGGGCGTGTTGTTAGTTTTGTTGCTCGAATTACAAGCGATTGCAAGAGGTAAAATGGCAACTATGTAAAGAAACTTTTTCATAAGGTTGTTATCATGTTTATCTCATTTATAACAAGCACATCCTGGAGATGTTTACGTTCGGATAGAAAATCTGCCTATAAGAGAGGATACAATTTCTCCCATACATTTTTTGCGACAATTCGTTGGCCTACTGCGGTAGGGTGAATGCCATCATTCTGGTTAAGTTTTGGGATGCCTGCTACACCCTCTAAAAGAAAGGGTAGAAAGGTCATTTTATTTTTAGCCGCCAGGGTCTTGAACATGTTTCGGAAATCTGAAGCGTACTGGTCTCCCATGTTGGGTGGGACTTCCATACCGGTAAGCATTAATTTAGCATTAGGATATTTTGCTTTCACCTGATCAATGATGGCTTGAAGATTGGCGGTCGTCTCGCTTACCGCGACTCCCCTCAAACCATCATTCGCCCCGAGTTCTAAGACAAAGATGGCAAGTGGCTGCTTTAGTAGCCAATCTATACGACCCTTGCCTCCAGCGGAAGTTTCTCCACTTAAACCACCATTAATTGCCTTATACGGAAGTTTTAGTGAATCAAGTTTATGCTGAATAAGTTCGGGATAGGCCTCGCCGGGGTCCAGGCCATAGCCTGCGGTAAGTGATGTGCCGAAGAAAAGAATGTTAGCCGCCTGGTTTGTTTTCGCGGACGTTTGTGTTTCCGAAGCGCTGTTGGCACGCTTTGGATCCTTGTTGGTGCCGGTGCAGGAAAATAACGTGATGCTCAAAGCAATCAGGAGATGGTAAGCATTTTTAAGCGACATAGTAGTGTAATATAATTCTAAAATTAGGGTTTAAATGTGGCGTCTGCTATATTTAACAAACTATTGTTCATTAAGTTTATTTCCAATCATGCTTGAAAACCCAATTCTTGATCTCCAAAACGTAAGCAAAATATACAAAAGTGGTGGGAGGCCTCTAAAGGTTTTGGATGAGATCAGCTTTTCTATTGCTAAAGGTTCGACCATTTCCATTACAGGCCCGTCGGGAAGTGGAAAAACTACTTTGCTGGGTTTGTGTGCGGGATTAGATCAAGCTACATCGGGCTCCGTTTTTTTAAATGGGATTCAACTGGATGCACTTTCTGAAGATGAACGTGCCGCGGTCAGAAACCGCAACATTGGATTCATATTTCAGAACTTTCAGCTGATGCCTACACTGACCGCCTTAGAAAACGTAATGGTGCCTATGGAGCTCCGGGGCGAAAGAAATATCAAGAATGTTGCTTTGGATCTTTTGGACAAGGTAGGTCTCGCTGAAAGATCACATCATTACCCGGTACAACTTTCTGGTGGAGAACAGCAACGCGTTTCTTTAGCGAGGGCTTTTGTAAACAAACCAGCTATACTTTTTGCAGATGAGCCGACGGGAAACCTGGATGCGGAAACTAGTGAGAAAGTGGAAAAGTTGTTGTTTAACCTCAATGAAGAAAATGGAACAACGCTGGTTATTGTAACGCACGACATAGAACTCGCCATGCGCACGGGGAGGATAATTAGAATTAAGGGTGGTAAAATAACTTCGGATGATGTCAATGCAAAATAGCAGCTTGATGACAAGTCAAAAAAAGCCTGGTTTCGCCTGGTTATTGAAGATGGCTTGGCGGGATGCCAGAAACAATAAGTCGAGGTTATTTTTATTTGTGTCTTCTATTATTTTAGGGATTGCAGCGCTAGTGGCTGTATATTCCTTCAAAGACAATCTTCAGAAAGACATTGATAGGCAAGCTAAAGAATTAACAGGCGCCGATCTGATCATTGAATCGCGAAAGCCGGTAAGTCTGCTTGCACAGAAGCTGTTGGATACCCTGGGTGTGGAAAGGGCGTCAGAGCGAAGCTTTGCTTCCATGCTTTATTTTGTGAATAATGCGGGGAGCAGACTGGTACAGGTGAAAGCGCTATCTGGAGCTTATCCTTTCTACGGAAGCCTGGAAACTACGCCAGCTATAGCGGCAGGTCGCTTTCAAGGCGGCAGAGGTGCTTTAGTGGATAAGACGATCATGCTTCAGTATAATGCAAAGGTGGGGGACTCCATTAAAATCGGAGCTTTAACTTTTCAGATAGAAGGTTCGTTAGATAAAGCTCCGGGACAATCCGGATTGTCTTCAACAGTAGCTCCTATTGTTTACATTCCGTTAAGGTATCTTCAGGAAACGGGACTCACTAGAATAGGGAGCAGAATCCAGTACAAGTACTTTTATAAATTCTCTGGAACGGAAAACGTTGATGCTACTGTCAAGAGGCATCAGTCGTTTTTAGATAAACAAGATCTGGAGGTGGAGACGGTAGCATCACGCAAGGAAAGTACCGGGAGATCATTTAAAGATGTGAACAGGTTTTTAGCCTTGTCGGGTTTTATCTCATTGTTGTTAGGTTGTATTGGTGTAGGAAGTTCCGTTCAGGTATATATCAAGGAGAAATTAGGGGCGATAGCTACCTTAAGGTGCCTTGGTATGAAAGCCAGAGATACTTTTTTAATCTACTTAATCCAGATTATTGTGATGGGGTTATTGGGTGCTATCCTGGGAGCGGCACTAGGAACCTTTCTCCAGTTTTTACTGCCGGTGGTTCTAAAGGATTTCCTACCACTTGAACTCAGTATGGGTATATCCTGGCCGGCAGTGGCGCAGGGCGTGGTTTTGGGCTTGATCATATCTGTGTTATTTGCACTGCCCTCACTGCTCCTGGTCAGGAAGGTTTCGCCATTAAATGCCATCAGACAATCCGTCGAAGAAACAGACCAAAAGTTTGACCCTTTGGTCTGGCTTACTTATTTGCTGATGGTCGTTTTTGTTCTCGTGTTTACCCGTTTGCAAATGAACAATTGGATGGAAGCGTTGCTTTTCACAGTTGGTGTGGGCATTGCTTTTCTGTGTTTGTTTGGCCTCTCCAAATTGCTGATGTGGCTGGTAAAAAGGCTAATCCCCATCTCTTTCGGTTATCTGTATAGACAGGGATTTGCTAATCTTCATCGTCCGAATAATCAGACTTTCATGCTCACAGTTTCCATTGGATTGGCTACTACTTTTATATGTATTTTGTTTTTTGTGCAGGGCATGCTGATTAAAAGAGTAACGGTATCCTCCGGGGAAAACCAGGCAAATATGGTCTTGTTCGATATTCAGAGTTCACAGCAGCAATCGATCTCAAAACTTGCCAGATCATTTCGCTTACCGATAATTAGTGAAGTTCCCGTAGTTACGGTACGAATAGATCAGATCAATGGTAAGTCTGCGTCGGATCTGGCTAAATCTGATAGTTTGACAAACACTGCTGATAAAACCAACAAAGCTCCTTCTGATCGTGCTTTTAAGGGCGAGCTTAGGGTTACGTTTCAGGATTCACTTACCGCCGCAGAAAAGATAACGGCCGGAAGATGGCTGGGGCAGGTTGTACCTGGTCAGGCTGTACCCATCTCCCTGGAAGAGGGGTATGCGAAACGGATAAATGTAGGTATTGGCGACACCATTGTTTTTAATGTTCAAGGGTTACTTATATCCACAATTGTGGGAAGTCTGAGGGAAGTAAACTGGACGAGAATGCAGACAAACTTCCGGATAGTATTTCCAAAAGGCGTACTGGATGATGCCCCACAATTCCATGTGTTGATGACAAGGGTTCCCGGACCAGCGGTTTCCGCAAAATTTCAAGGTGCTGTGGTCAGGAACTTTCCAAATGTTTCTGTAATTGACCTTGATTTGATCTTGAAGGTTTTGGAAGACTTGCTGTCTAAAATTAGTTTCGTCATCCAGTTTATGGCGGCATTTAGCATGGGTACGGGTTGGATCGTACTGATCTCCGCGGTGAGAACAAGCAGGGGCCAGAGGTTGAGAGAAAATGTGCTGCTAAGAACGCTCGGTGCCAGCAGAACTCAAATCATTAAAATTACGGCGGTAGAGTATAGTTTTATAGGTGCCCTGGCGGCAGGCGCAGGCATATTACTGGCGATGCTTGGAAGCTGGAGTTTGGCGGTTTTTGCTTTTGATACTGCTTTTGTGCCTCCACTGTTGTCTATTCTATTGTTGTTTGTGTCAATTGTTGTTATTGTAATGGTTACAGGGGTGTTGAGTAGTCGGAAAGCATTCAATGCACCACCATTAGCGGTTCTGAACGGTTAACGGTTATAAAAAAAGCCTAAATCTTTGATTCAGGCTTTCGGTGTTTATTTCTCTTAAGAAAATGAGGTGTCTCGTTTTGATGAAAAGTTTACTTTCTTAGCTGTAGTGGCAGTCTCGGTAGTTTTCGACTGACTTCCCCAATTGTGATCCTCTCGGAAGTCGTCGTCAGGGTGAAAATAGTGATTCATTCTTTTAAAGGAAATAACTGTAGAGGGATAATTTAGCGATGATTTTTGCCCGTTTTTAATAGTTTTCATAACGATGGGATTTGGTCAGGGATAATATTTAAATTAACGCTTCAATCACTTAAAAGTTTTCTACGCCTTTAAAATCAAGTATATCACGCAATTATAATTAAAAACTTAACTTCGTGGTGAATACCCGCGATGCCCGCCAATAAAACACTATACATTTTTTTTTCGTTATAAGGGAAACATGATTCCAAATGCCTCAAACAAAGAGCTTCGTTAAAGCGACTAAAGGAAAAGTTATATTGGCTTTATTCCTGGCTTGCTTTGCGCTTTTTATGGCCTGGAGCATTAGTAAGGTCGTATTCCAAGAAATGTTGGTTACCGTTGGCGAAGTCTCAGCGCCCAGCGAAAGGTTGAATTTGGTCAACATTATTTCAAGGAAGATCAGCAGCCTGGACCAGCAACAAAAAAGACAGGCCATCCAAAATCCGGGCAACTACAATAAGCTTTTCAGAGAATCCCTTCAACTCCGGCGTTTACTGGATTCACTTGCTGCGTTATATCCGGGTGATTCCATTCAAAATGCCCGGCTTACCACCATAAAGACCTTGCTCATCGAGCGGGACAAGCAGTTTCTGGACTATTTAAAAGTTCGTGCCCGCCTGGTCAACAATCAATCTTTTTCGAGTCAGGTGAAGGAATTGAATGCCTTGGTTTCCAAGGGTGCTGATGCAGGCGATAGCACTATTTTGGCTACGGAAGAAAGAACTTCCACTACGACCTTTTCTCCGGAGGACAACAAACCAAGAAGTTTTTTTGGTAAACTCTTTGGTAAAAAGAAGGATGAAAAAGGTGAGTCATTTACCATTATTAGCGAGCAGAAGATAAAGCGTGACACCATAGCATTATCTGCTGCTGAAGAAGCTATCGCAAAAAATGTGGAGAGCTCGCTAAGAAATATTGAGCAGGAGCAGAGGAAGCGAAACAACAGCTTTGTAAATCGCGAAGCAAGGCTAGCCAATGCAAATGGGGTTTTAATATCGCAGATGCTTGAGGTGCTCACAAAAGTGGAGAATGAAGTGGTGGAGCAGATTGATTCGAACGCAGTTCGTGCCAGAGAAGTTGTGAATTCAGGAATCTCCAGAATCACGCTGGTGATGATTGTATTTTTCCTGATCACGGTTGTCTTGCTTTGGCTGATCTTAACCGACATTACACGAAGTAATAGATATAGACGCGACTTAGAGATTGCCAAGGATGAAGCCGAATATCATGGAAAGGCAAAACAGCGGTTCCTGGCCAACATGAGTCATGAAATTAGAACTCCTTTACAATCTATCATCGGCTATAGTGAACTGCTGTTGAATGAAGGAAAATATAGCGAGCCGCATTTGCGTGCCATCAGCCAGTCTTCAGAACATTTATTACAGATCGTTAACGAAGTGCTGGATTACAATAGAATCATCTCTGGTAAATTCAGTTTTGAGAATAGACCTTTCCGCATGCACAAACTGCTTAACGAAGTCATTTCCGTTATCCGTCCACAGGCAGTTGGAAAATCATTGGATCTCCTCACCAAGTTCGACCTCGACAACTTAGGTGTACTAAATGGCGACAGCTTTCGTCTCAAACAAATATTGCTGAACTTGTTGGGCAACGCCATTAAATTTACCGAGTCCGGTAGTATCCTTTTGTCGGTAGAGCACAAGATTAAACGAAACCAGGTCTACTTTACTTTTATAGTTAAGGATACTGGTGTGGGTATGTCTGAAGCAGATTCCAAAGTCGTATTCAACGAGTTCGAACAATCCCGACCCCCTGCAAAAGAAGTTAGTAACCGGGATGGGGCCGGACTTGGGTTAACAATTGTCAAAGCATTGGTGGAAGGTCAGCAGGGGCGAATTTACTTGAAGAGTCAACTGAATAAGGGGACTACATTTACGGTGTTTTTAGCTTTTGATCTGATCGGTGAGTTGGCAGACAATGAGCCTGTAAATTCATTGGTGGTAAGACGTGCCACGGGAACGGTGTGGGTGATTGATGATGATCCATTGATTTTAAACCTGTGTGGGGTGATACTTGGAAGTCAGCAGATTTCCTATAAAAGTTTTAGTTCACCGCTGGCTGTTTTACAAGAGCCCCGTGACGAATTGGTATCTCATATATTGATGGATATGAGGATGCCTGAGATGGATGGTATTGCGCTTTGTCAGGAGTTAAGAGCCGATAAGTACCCAGATACGGAAATCCTGGCTATGACGGCGCAAGTACTGCCATCTGAACAAGGTGATCTTCTGAACAAAGGCTTCGATGGAATTCTAATGAAACCTTTTAAGGCCGAAGACTTGTTAAATGCAGTGAGCGATGTGATGAACTTGAACCTTGATGCGTTGCATAAAATTACGCTGAATGATCCAGAACTCATTCACAGGATTATTGATGGCTTCGTGGCTGATTGTGCGGAAGACGCAAGACTGGTGGCGGACAGCATTCAGCAAGAAGATTGGGATACGGTTACCCTGGTGGTCCACCGGCTTGCGGGTAGAACAGGCCAGATGGGAATTCCCGAACTGGCCTCGTCGTTTAGAAGTATTGAATTGAAACTCCGATCTGATGATTTTAATAAGGACCTCATTAAAGTATCGTTAAAAAACCTACTCATCGATCTGGATCATGTTGCAGAAAGCTTCAGAAACTCAACCGAATCGCCTTATTCAATTTCGTAACGTTCCATTTTGCTATAGAGTGTTTTCCTATCTATATTCAGGATTTTTGCGGCCTTTGATTTATTGTATTTCACCTTAATTAAAGTCTCTTGGATCAAGGATTTTTCGTTACTTTCATTAATGGCCTTTAGATCTGATCCACTGGGTTTAGCCGCTTTGCCGATCGCCAGTATCATTTCTTCTGGCAACGCCTGCACTACCGCAGTTTCATGTGCTGTGAGCAACACCATTCTTTTGATGACATTTTTTAGTTCCCGCAGGTTCCCTGGCCAGTCATATTGAAGAAGAATTGCTTTCGCTTCGTTCGAGATGCTGGTTACGTTTCTATCCAGTTCTTGATTCGATTGCTTTATGAAGTGCTTTATAAATATTTCAAGGTCCTTACCACGTTCTCTAAGCGGAGGCAATTGTATTTTGAATTCATTCAGGCGGTGGTAAAGGTCTTCCCTGAAAGTACCGTTGGCTACGCTATTCTTTAAATCGTCGTTGGTAGCGGTAATTACCCTCACATCGACTTTTATATTTTTAGTGGTTCCCAGGGGCTGAACCACTTTCTCCTGTAATGCCCTTAATAATTTGATCTGGACTTCGTAGCTCAGATTTCCTACTTCATCTAAAAAAAGTGTTCCGCCATGTGCCGCTTCAAACTGACCTTTCTTGTCGTTCACTGCGCCGGTAAAAGCCCCTTTCGCATGCCCAAACAATTCGCTTGCTGCGAGTTCCTTTGACAAGGCACCGCAATCGATTGCTACAAAGGGTTTGTCTTTCCTTTTGCTTTGCATGTGTAATGCCCTTGCCGCATACTCCTTACCTGTTCCGCTTTCACCCTGTATGATGACAGACATATCGGTTGGAGCCACAAGCGCTATGTGTTCGTAAAGCTTATCTGCAGTTGCACTTTTACCTTTGATGGCATCCGCATGTTCCACGGAAGTTCCTTTTACCGCCTCAGGCTTTGTAAGTATTTTCTGAAGCAGCATCAACAACTCATCTGGATTCACGGGTTTCGTGATGTAATCTATTGCTCCAAGTTGAATGGATTTTACTGCCGTCTTCACATCATTGAAGCTGGTCATGATGATAACCGGGGTAGGAATGGTGTGTTCCCGAAGGTGATTCAATATTTCAAATCCAGTTCCATCTGGCAGGCGATAATCTACCAATAAAAGGTCAAATGTTTGCTTTTCTAAAATTTCAAGTCCCTTAACTACGCCGTGGGTGAGGTAAGGTTCGTGGTTGTGTTTTCTTAAAAAGCCCTCCAATATTTGGGAAAATGTACGGTCGTCTTCGATAATCAGTATTCGTGCCATGGTGATTCTGCATCTAGAACGACAAAAATACCTAAATCTTTTCTTAGCTTTGTTATATATGCTATCTAAGAAAACGAAATATGCGATTAAAGCACTTGTAGCTCTTGGTAAGAATACAGGTAATCCACCCATGCAAATTGTGAGACTGGCGGAAATGGAAATGATCCCAAGGAAGTTTCTAGAGCAAATTCTGTTGGATATGCGAAATGCAGGGTACTTATATAGCAAGAAAGGAGCGGGTGGGGGTTACAGTTTGAATAAGGATCCCAAAGACATCTTTTTAGCAGATATTCTACGCATTACCGACGGTCCAATCGCCATGGTTCCATGCGCAAGTTTAAAGTTTTACAGGAAATGTGATGAATGCCATGACGAGGTTACCTGTGGTATAAGAAAGACATTTATCGATGTTAGAGACGCCACTTTAAATGTTCTTGCGCAAACTTCCATTGCCGATGTCATTGCCCGGGAAACCGACAAGCTTCCAGCTTTTTAAATCTTTTAAATTAAATCTACTATTTCTATAGATTTTTTTATATTTGTGCTTTGAGTCCAATGAAAGTACAATAAAAAGGTCGGCTATGATTTTAAGTAAGATTGATAATAAGGTAAACACACCTAAAATTACATTAGTAGGAGCGGGTCCTGGAGATCCTGAACTGATCAGTTTAAAAGGCCTTAAGGCTATAAACTGCGCAGATGTTATTCTATATGATGCTCAGGTTAATGAAGCTTTGCTCAATCATGCTCCTGAACATGCCATCAAAATCTATGTTGGAAAGAAATCCAATGACGAGTCCTTTTCTCAAGATGCCGTTAATAAGCTAATGATAGATTACGCACTGAACTTTGGCCATGTGGTTAGACTGAAGAGTGGTGATCCCTTTGTGTTTGCGAAAGGCTTCGAAGAAGTTGACTTCGCAGAGTCCTACAGTATTGAGACGGAAATCATTCCCGGCATTTCAAGCGCCATTGGGGTTCCCGGTCTTCACAAAATTCCAATGACCTACAAAGACTTAAGTGAGAGTTTCTGGGTAATTACAGGTACAAACTCTCATGGTGACATTTCTCCTGATTTGTATGTTGCCGCAAAATCTAATGCCACAGTTGTGGTGTTAATGGGCGTGGAACGTATTGAGGAAATTGCCTCTATTTTTGCCGCTCAAGGTAAATCAAGACTTCCCGTCGCCGTTATCGAAAATGGTTCTTCTGCACATGAGAACATTAAGATTGGCATTGTGGAAACTATCGCCGAACTCGTTGCAGACCACCGTATTGGCTCGCCTGCAATTCTTGTATTTGGCGACGTGGTTTCCCTTCACCCATCCTTCGATAGAATCAGAGATTTCTATCATGTCCTAAGTGAACAATAAACCTATCTTCTCACTTTAATGGTTTCTTGAACTGCATTGAACAGTTTTGCGGATACGTGGTGATCTTCCGCAAAGCAAAGTCTTTCATACATCAGCTCATTTTGTTTGATGGTATCTTGTGTGATTTTGTAGTTCCTGATGATCAATTCGTAAGCGATCATACAATCCATGATTATAGAATAACGTTTGTAAACTTCCAGGCATTCATAAGCTGTAGCTGTTGACTGTCGATATTCCCCATCTTGGTAAAACTGAAATGCCTGAGCCATTTTCGAGATAGATTCTGAATAGCCTGTATGTTGAGAACTGCCACTCGCAGGTTTTAGGCTGATTTCTTGCTCCCTATTACGTTCGGGAAGCTGGAGCATTTGAGCAATTAAGTTTTTGAGACTTAGAAATAGGATAGTAAACGGACTGTTTTCTTTAAGTACGGGTTCAAATTTATTTGACAAGCTGTTTAAAAGTTCAGCTGTTCCCATAGCGTCATTAAGCAACATAGCGCAATGTATAGTGAGTATAGCTGCAACGGCATCCTTCATGGTTAGCTCCGACACGATAACATCTGGCGACATATTTTTTTCCAGTCTTTCCAACAATGCTGGATCTTTCACCTGAGGACTGCCCGCAATTTTGTTTTCTGCTATTTCCAGAATAGTTTCAGGATTGATATTCCATGAACCTGGCTTTAGTTTTCCAATTGCTTTCCGGGTCTGACTGATTTTTGCCGAATCTAAGGAGAGTAAGTCATATATACCCAGCAGGGAGCTATAGATCAATTTGTGTTCCTCATCCGTAGCAATCTGAATTAGTGAAGTAATGGCTTCTCTATAGCAGGAGTCGAGAAAGTCGAACGACATCAATTCATTGAGCATCGCTGCATGAATTAGGTTTGTTTGAACTGGTGTAAGTTGGTCTTGCGTATACTTTGTTCTAAAGTCCAGGTTTTCCGCGATAAACAGCAACAGGTAGTTTCTTTCGTAGGGCGTAAGGTCCATCCTGAAGACTTGGTGAAACCATTCGAAATCTCCAATCCTGATCATAAACCTGATGGTCCATTGCAGAATTTGAAATCTCGAATGATTGCTTTTATATTCCTCCTGTATATAGTCAAAGAATTTATCGTCGATACGCAGCTGAAACTTTTCGAGCAATTCCACAAACAGGAAGTACTCAAAGATGTGCGGATGAATAAAACGAACATACTCCTTCGGATGAAAGGATTCCATGAAACGTTCTTCCATTAAAATTCCGTCGGCCAACAAATCGGAGTACGCATTTTTGAAGGCAGAAAGCTCGCCAATGAGGTCATCTTTAGAAACGGAATCCTGTTTTCTACCGTAATCGGTTAACTGGACTACCCGCTTCAAGAATAAAATCTTCTCTGTATAATAATTGGATTTATATATTTTGTCCTGGATAAACCGGGAAATCAGTTCGTAAAAGGTAATGTTTGTAGAATAGTTGAAGTCCGGATCCTCTTCTTTCAATTGATAATACAATTGGATATGGAAGGGAAACTTCAATTGCGTTTTCAGTCTCGGATTTACTTTCTTGTGGTCAAGGTGGTCAATTTTTCGAATGATCATATCCACCTCTTTTTCAGTTAAGGGGGGAACATTAGAGACATCATTGAGATTGAAGTAATTTCCCTGGAACCACTTTTTCTTAAGAAAGTTCGAATATCGTATCCGATCGTAGAATCGCGCCCATGTGGTGGATCGCATGCTCATAACCAGCTTTACACCATCGCTTTCTTCAATAGAGCAAATAAAATCGATAATGCCATCAAAGAGCTGATTTTTTAAATCGCGCTTGAGGATGATTTCGGAAAAGCCATCCAGGAAGATGAGTAGCTTTCCGCCGGTTTCCCTGTGGTGATGTTCTGCATGAGTGAACAGCGTTTCGTTGGAGGTTAACCCCAACATGTTTTTGAGCTGCGATTCAAAATTGATTTGATTGGCCTCTTTGTTTAATAAACTATATGCGTTTATAAAAACAAGCATCGTATGTTCGGAAGTAATCGTTTTCGATTGTAAAATCTTTTCCGCCAGGTGACTTAAAATAATGGTTTTGCCATAGCCTGGTTGGGAGATGAATGCGGTGAAACTGTGGCTACTTTTATAGAAGTCGTCGAAGTCATGTTCCGAGAATTTCCGGCTGACTGTCATTTCATATGGAATTCCAGAGCGATTTTTGATACTCTTAATCGTGAATTCGGTAATTCTTCTTGCTTTTTCTTCTACCTCGTTCCAATTGAAACCCTTCGACTCCGCATGGTCAGGCCTACTGTCGTTCCCTATAATCAGCCGCTCGCCATGAACATATTCTGATAAAGTAGTAAGTGTGAACTTCGAAAAGTTATGGCGAACCATAGCAAAACCAAACAGTCGTTTAATCGTCGTTTCGCTAACGTTTTTATGTAGCGCTTTGCTAATCTCTATAGAAATTGTCTTGCAATCTGCTGGGGTAATATTTCTTATTCCTGTTTTCGTGAGTATCAAACTCCTGAGTTCTTTTAATACTTCCGGCTCGTCCATTTTTCAAAAAATACTTGAAGTTTTTTACTTTAACATACCGAATATAATAGATAAAGCGCATCCTACACAATGCAGGAATGAGGGAGAAAAATCGGGAAATGTGGGCTGAAGTTTACAATAAATTAATTTACAGTACTTTACGGTAGGGGTATGTTGCGGCGCTGTTCATTTCTTGGATGAAAATGAACAAAATGAACAAAAGCCACTATTGCAGGCTTTTAATGAACAATTCGAACGCCCTAATGAGGGGAAGCATTGAGTAAAATTGTGGTAAGGAAACTAGATAACCTAAATCCCTATGCTATGAATTGTACATCTACTTTAATCAAAAGCGCTCAAACTCTCTTAACCAGCCTGGTTGTTTTATTATCATTAACGTTCCTGAATACGAAATCGTATGCACAAGCACCAACTTATGCAAATGAAGTCAGTTATGTGACTTCCGGAGCCTCGGTGTCCTCGCCTGCAAATGCGATCAGTACTTCGCCTACTACCTTTGCAAGGGTTCGATCCAGCGCTGGTCTTCTATTGGGTGGCTTAGCTTTCCAGGGAGAACTTGAGCTCAAGTTTGCTGCGGTCGTTCCTGCGGGAAAAACTACCTACATCAGAATCAACGGTGCTAACCCTGATCTGTTAAACACTTTGCTGGGTGGTAACCTCGGGAATCTGTTAACCAACGTAGTGGGTACCGTTATATTAGGGAACCGGTACTTTGAAACTGGTGCAAGGATGGGCACAGGGGCAGCAAATAATGTGTTGACAGGTAATAGCGCTAATCCATTTTCCACACCGAATATCAAGTTGATAAAAGATGCCAATGGATTTTTCTATATCGCATTAACACCAAACGTCGATTACGATCGGGTGTACGTTAAAGATTTTACAAATGCGATCCTGGGTTTAGGGGCTTCTAGTTATACCGATGTATATTATGCTTTCCATGGCAACGGTACAATCCCTTGCGCTCAGGCATTTGCCACAAGCTTCGAGGGAACAGGGCTAACGGTTGATTTATTGGGTTTAGGTAAAGCAGGTGTGACCAACGCACAGTTTGCCATAGATGCAGATCAAACTAATTTCTCACAAATCAGTCTTGGTGCGCTTGGTGTCGCAGGCACCATCAGTCAGGATATCTATTTCGAAAATCTTTCTAATACCGGCGATGATATCAACATAAAAATACAAGCTCCGGCTGCTTTATTAAACGCCGGCTTGTTGAACAATATTAAGATTGTTGCTTATAATGGTGCCACTAAAGTAGACAGCGGCAACGCATCTTCCTTGCTGAACCTGGATCTTCTAGGTTTATTGAATGCAGGGCAACCCGCAACTTTGCCGTTTTCACCGAAGGCACAGTTTGACAGGGTGCAAGTCACCATCAGTTCCTTGCTGAATGTCAGTCTGACTCAAACTTTTAATTTATATGCGGTAACCCGCACAGCGGGCAGGCCAACATTTACCGCGCCTTTATCCGATAACCTAAATATATGCGCCGGAACTGCTACTCAGTTGCGCGCTACAACGCTGGCCACCAATCAACTGCTTTGGTACGATGTGCCCACAGGAGGAA
>Ga0247814_10001014_pt1 | contig 17908 bp, 18 predicted proteins | sample UWRJL179409R1_FD_179947 | JGI IMG/M metagenome (GOLD analysis project Ga0247814, IMG submission 179947) | Plant litter microbial communities from Arlington Agricultural Research Station in Wisconsin, United States - UWRJ-L179-409R-1 | ecosystem: Environmental > Terrestrial > Plant litter >...
CCAAAATATTTGGAGTGAATTAAAAATAGTAGTAATATTGCATCCTCAAACCGGTCCTATAGCTCAGCTGGTTAGAGCACCTGACTCATAATCAGGTGGTCCCTGGTTCGAGCCCAGGTGGGACCACTAATAAAATCAAGCCTTTACAGTGATGTAAAGGCTTTTTTGTTTTCATATGACGAGCATTTGACGAACATCAATTGTTTTATAATCAATTAGTTTTGTTTACTTTTATATAACTTAATTGATTATAATATGACCATTTATATCTACATCTTGTCATTTATTCTGATTTTTGCGAGAATTGTTGTTCCTGTATATCTGCTTTTTAGATTGTTTTTCATAGTTAAACCTCTATTTGTAAATTTATATTTTGAAGAGAAATTTAGATATTATGTAGGAATTAATAAAAGTAGGTTGTTGATCTTGGTTCTAATTTTCCTTTTATCATTTTTATTAGGAGTCATTCTTGGTAAAGAAGTTTTGAGTGTTTCAGAAACTTACAAAATCTTATTAAACCTCTTTTTACTTGTTTTTACCCAGTTTCTATTGTTTTATATGTTTGAAATAAAAACACCTAGGAGTATTTTTAAAATAGTAAAAGATTGTCTTGAAAACCCAAGCGAAATATTTAAACAAAAGGAAGTTGTTTTTGAAGAAAGTGATGTAATTGGATCAATGAATCAGAATGGTGTGAATTTTAAAGATGCCATAAATTTGACCAATGGAGATATTATTAAGCAGATTCATCAAAGAGAGTTTGATCTAATAATAGAGAAGTATATTAATATTTTTCGAGATAGTTCTTCAATTGAAAATCTTTATAAGTTATGCAATGGAATGGAAATAAAAGAAGGATCAATTTCAATAATAATAAATAATAAAAGAAATTCAAAACAGAACATAATTGAAATATTGACATCACTTTTCAATATTCAAAAAAATTGGAATTCACATATTAAAGATAAAACAAACACCAAAATTATTGATTTTTTTAATAAATATATTAGAATAAATGATGGAGATAAAATTTTACACCTTAATGATTTTACACGATTATTTGAAAAATTGCCTTGATCGCTATGTAAAATTTGATTACTCAAATATGTTTTTTAAAGATAAAATAAGCTAAAGTGATTTGTTCTGTTTGAGAATTTATTATTATTAGTTATTTTAAATATGTAAATTGTTTTTACACGATTTTTTACATAGCCAAACCTGCGTAAACTTGTTTCATAATTTAAAAATTAGAAACATGGATGCAAGTAATTTTACTTCCAAAATTGATCGATTGGAATTGATCGTAATGGAACTAGCAAAGAAACAAGATGCGTTTATTAAAAAGGCATTAATGAAACTATCTTTAAATAGTAAAGATGTTTATTCCTCTGAAGAAGCTGCCGAGTTTTTATCAATAGAGGTCAAATACATTTATCAGCTTACCCACCAACGAAAGATTAGATATTCCAAGAAAAAAGGTCAGAAGAAAATCTATTTTAGAAAAGCAGATCTTCTTGATTATTTAAACGGAGAGATCATTAGTACTACTGAAGATCTTGAGAACACAAATGCTATTTTGTGGAAGAAATAAGGCGTTCAACTTCCGTAAATGAACGCAATAAAAATCCTTTATTTTTTAATCAAATTCTTATGACAAGGTTGTAAGGATTATAATTTGAATCTTATGGACTTAGATATTCCTTATATCAGAGTAGGAACTTCCTATTTCAAAATTATAGATAAACCTTTAATTTCTGGCGATAAAGTAAAAGTGATGGTTAGGTGGAATCGTGAAACAATCATTTCAGATCATGGAAAATCGTTTTTAAACGATATATCCAAATTAGATGGTTTTTGCTGTATTCCGAATCATTTTGGTTACCAGCAAATTGTAGATGATTTCTATAATACCTATCATGAACTGCCTAACCAACCAATAACTAAGGATTTTTCAATTCATGAACTCGAAAAATTGATTCCAAATTCATTGCAATTTATTCAACATATTTTTGGAGACCAAACGCAATTAGGCTTAGACTATATAAAACTTTTATATGAAAAACCTACACAAACATTGCCAATTCTTTGCTTAGTAAGCAAAGAGCGATCGACTGGAAAAAGCTCTTTTATAAAGTGGTTGAAGGCAATTTTTGGAATGAATATGACTTACATAAAAGGCGATTCGTTTGGTTCACAGTTTAATTCTGATTGGGCAAGTATGTTACTTGTAGCAATTGATGAAGTATTTTTTGATAAAAAAGAAATTACAGAACGTTTAAAATACCTTTCTACGACTGACAAAGATAAAATAGAAGCTAAAGGTAAGGATAGACAAGAAATTGAATTCTTTGCAAAATTTATTCTTTGTTCTAATAACGAAGATAATTTTATCCAAATCGACGAGGAGGAAATCCGTTTTTGGATTCGTAAAATTCGCACTATAAATACAGAAGACGTATTCTTTCTTAAAAAACTGAACAAAGAAATTCCGTATTTCTTAAAGTACCTGCAAATGAGAAATTATTTTTCCGAGCAAAAAACCAGAATGTGGTTTAAACCCGAACAGATTATGACCGCTTCCTTGTTAAAGCTTGTAAATCGAAATAAAGAAGAAATACTTATTCTTGAATTGATTCATGAATGTTTTGAGAAAATGGATGAGAATGAGTTTAAATTAGCTCCTAATGATATTTTCATTCTACTGAGGAAGCAAAATAACAGAATAAATATTTCTGCTAATGAAATAAGAAATATTCTGAAGCGATGGGGTTTTTCACCCGAAGATAATACAAAGTCTTATTGTGGAATTGAATTATTGTCGCATGGTGAATTTGTAAAAGTAGATCGAAGAGGGCGCTTTTATACCCTCAAAAAGATTTTGTTTTATAAAATATTTGATGCTATGATGCAAAATTAGTATAAAGTCTTGTAATTGAACTAAAGGGATCTCGATCAAACCTTGCATCAAATTAAAAAACAATCTTTTTTGATGCAAAACCGATGCGGGACAAAAATAAAGTGATGCGCTGATGCGGCTATTGATGCAGTGTAATCCTAATATAATCAATATATTAGAACGTATTTGCATCAAAAAATCAAAAAAAGAAAAAATTTCTGTTCTTTTTTTCATTAGCAAAAAAGGACTTGAATCAAATCAATAGAAGATTTATTTGAAAAAAATAATTATGGAAAAGTTCAATTGTAAAATTGCAAATCAAATTGATTTAGTCCATTATCTTGAAACATTAGGGCATGAGCCATCAAAAATTAAAAATCAGGATTATTGGTATCTATCCCCACTGCGAAATGAAAACACACCCTCTTTTAAAGTGAATCAAAAATTAAATTTATGGTATGACCACGGAACAGGCAAGGGAGGAAATGTAGTTGATTTTGGGATTGAATATTTTAGATGCACAGTTTCGGAATTTTTACAGCTTTTAAACGGTAATAGTATTTCCTTCGGTATAAGTTTATCACTTAAGAATGAGAATCAACAGTCTTCAAACAAAAGAATTGCAAATGAAAAGAAAGATAATCCCCTTGATAAAATTGTCATTGTTGATGTACGCACATTGGAAAATAAGTTGTTGATGGCTTATTTAGATAACCGAAGCATTTCACAAGAGATCGCAATGCAACATTGTAAAGAGGTTGATTTTTGTTTAAATAATCGAAAGTATACTGCAATTGGATTTGAGAATATTTCAGGAGGATATGAATTACGCAGTGAAAATTTTAAAGGTAGCAGCTCACCAAAAGATATCACTTTCATAGATGCCCAAGCAAAATCAGTAGTTGTTTTTGAAGGCTTTTTTGATTACCTCTCTTATAAAATGATGAATCAAAAATCAGTTAATCAACAAACAAATTTCCTGATACTAAATTCTCTATCTTTTTTCAATAAGTCACTAGAGTTAATGGAAAAACACGAAAGAGTCGATCTTTATTTAGATAGAGATGCAGGAGGTATAAAATTTACTCGTGAAGCCCTGCAAAGAGATTCAGCAAAATATACCGATCAAAGTTTTTTATATGAGCAAAAGAAAGATTTAAACGAATGGTTAAACCAGGAACAGCAAGTTAAACGAGGTCATAGTTTTAGGAGATCTATATGACGTCCTGGTGGTAGCCAGCTATGTTTTGGTAAAACCAAAACGCTGGCTCCCCTCATGCTATTGAATTCGTTGAGAGGATTTTTTTCATGCTGCCGCATTCAAAAAATAAATGATGAAAGATTATGGAAGAGCAGAATGAAACTAAAAAAAATACAGGAGGCAGACCCAAAAAGGCAATAAAGAGAGACCAACTGATGGCGATTAAATGTACTCCCAACGAGCGTAAAATAATTGAATCCAAAGCTAAAAAAGTAAATCTTACAGTTTCCGAATACCTTCGTGAAATTGGACTCAAGGCAAAGATTGATTACAGAAATAAAGCTTTTCCAAAAGAAATTCTAAGCTTTACCGGAGTGCTCAACCATATGGCAGCCAATCTGAACCAAATCGCTAAAAAGAGAAATAGCAACGATGAATTAAGTCCGCTTGAACGAGCAGAATTAAAAGTACAGTCAGGTCAGGTTAAAGATCTTGCTGTCCAAATTAAAAACTTTATGTCATGATAGGTCGTGTAAGTGTAGGCAGCTCTTTTTATCATTGTATTAGCTACTGTTTGGAAGATAAAATAGAATTGTCTGAAGAGAAAAAACTTACACTTGCACTGCAAGACCGTTTGCAGCATAAAGACCGAGCAGAAGTATTAGAATATAATAAATGCTTCGGTAACAAGTATGAGCTTACACAGCAGTTTAAAGATGTTCGAAGATTAAGCAGGCGTGTTGAAAAACCAATGTTGCATCTGACCTTACGTTTAGCTCCGGAAGATACATTAACCAAAGAACAATTGAGAGAAGTTGGAAGAGAATGTGCCAAGGAGTTTGGTGTAGCAGACAACCAGTACATTTGTGTGCTACATAAGGATACCAAAGAGCAGCATATTCATATTGCAGCCAATCGAGTTGGCTTTGATGGTAAGGTTGCAAATGACAGCAATAGCTATAAACGCATGGCTGAACTTTGTCGTCGGCTTGAAAAGAAATACAGTCTTCAAGAAGTATTAAGTCCAAGGGCATTTCTGTCCCCTAAAGACAGGTTATTGCCTCGCCATGATAGTAGAAAAGAAAAGCTTAAAGCAGATATCGAGCAGACATTAAAGTCTGCCAGTTCTTATCTAGCATTTGAAAAACAAATGCAAAATTTAGGATATAAAGTTCTCAAAGGAAGGGGGATTTCTTTTATAGATGATAAAAAAGTAAAAATAAAAGGAAGCGAAGTTGGTTTTTCATTGATGAAAATTGAAAAGATATTACATCAGAAACAACAGTATGCCAGGAAAAATATTGGTGAAGAAAAAAATCATGACAGAGATAGTCAGTCAATATCTAATTCTTTCAATACTGGTAAGCAAAATGAAGGAAAGCAAAATTATAACTTAGGCAGGGCGGGAGAGGAAGTTGTTAAAGAGATTTTGGGGTTTACAGGTCAGCTAATGAATTCTGAATATGAACCGGATTATATTGATCCTGAATTAATGAGAAGACTCCCAAAGAAAAAAAAGAGACCATCATTAAGGAGATAATATTTTAAAAAATAGTAGTATGGAAACAGATGCAAACAAAGAACATATAGAACCAGAGACATTACAATTAGTATTGGAGGAATTTGCCCAGGAACAGAAAACAAATAATCAGCATATTGAGACACTTATTATTGCGGTTAATAATGTAGGAAATAAAATAGATGCCTTGAAAAAGGAGGATAATACAGCAAAAAATGTTTCAGTACCATTGGATATTAAACCAATGGAGGCTATCCTGAAAAAAGGCTTTTTAGATATTAAATTTATGATTGGAAGGCAGCCGAAAAGTATCATAAGAAAATTTCAGATTTTGTTATTTCCGGAACAAGATGCAAAACTGTTTTACAAAATTGTTTTTGGAAGATGGTTTTTATGGCTTGCTATAATGATAGCCTTAAACAATCTTTACAGCTGGGGGATACATTATAGCGATAATAGCAAAGAAATTGAAACGCGACAAATTCAAAACAATAGAATAAGAAAAGCTTGGGAGTATATGTATATTAATAGTGACAAAGAAACTAAAAAACTAATGAAAAAAGCGTATGTAAACTCAGCAGAAAGTAAATAATAATAAAAAAGCAAATGAATTTATTACGTAATCGCTCTATATTTAAGAGTATTTCGATATCTGGACTAATATATAAAAATATCACTCGCATGTAATGTTTAATAATTAAAAATATATATGTAAATACGTACTTATTTTTTAGTTGTATTATTCTATATGTTTATCTTTGTAAGATAAGTCTAAAGAAAAGTAAATATGAAAAAAAAATTACATAGAATCACAAAAGGAGTATTGTTTTGCTTTCTTCTCGTTATGCTTGGTTGTGAGAATGATAAGACAGTAAGTGATCAAGATTCTGAGCTTGTTAAGGCTAGAGAATGGTTCGAGAATCAAAATCAAAATTTAGAAGCATTAAGCTTCACGAAAAAGATAGATTGGGATAATGCCATTATTACTAATGGAGAAAGAGGGTTAGCAATAGAAGTTCCTCTTTTATTGATAGACAATACCTCTACAAACGTTGTTGAGGACAAAGAGTATAAAACCCATATGAGGTTATTACTTTTGGCTGATACAGAGAATATATATAAAGTTTATAATATTGTTTTTACAACCAAAAACGAAATTTTTGACAATACTAAAAAAGAACAAAATTTCTACCATATCGATGAGCAATATTCTGGATACATAACCCTTCAAGATAATAATAGTAATAAAATTATATATTCAGGAGAATATAAAGATGGAACACTTATTGGTTTGCATAATGCTAATGTGGAATCAAATGAGACTTCTAGATTTAGATGTCGATACTGGGTTTACGTAGGTCCTACAGTTACATGTAGTAGTTGGGATTGGGAAACTGATTACAGCGGTTCAGGTTTTGGAGGACCTCCAGGTATATCAGGTCCATTTGGAGGACCTCCCGTTTTTCAAAATCAAATAGATCCATGTAATACAGCCAAAAAATTAACAACAGATTCTAAAAATGCTGCTTATTTATCTGCTAAAAATAGTATACTTGACGCTGATCCTGAAGTAGAGCATAGTATTACTCTTGGTAAAGAAGTTACTAGTGGTACTATTCAAGGACCACCCAAGGGTGGAGGGGCGCCTATTGGCACTCCCCCTACTACAACAATCACTAAAGCGCCTATGAATAATGGTGGGACAAATGGAGTAAAAACAACTACAAATTGGCCTGGGGCTTTTGCTGCTTTACACAATCATCCCAATGGTACACCATTGTCATCAGGTGATATTTATGCTGCTGTAACTTTGAATAAAAATAATAGTAATTTTACCACTTCTTATATATTAACAGGAGGGGAAACTTATGCAATTGTTGTTACTGATTTAACTGCTGCGCAAGCATTCGTAGCGGCTTATCCGCCAGATTTATCGCCTTTGTATCCTCCTGAATTTCCGGACTTTATCTTCAACCAAATAACCGATGCAAGGTCCCAATTTGGAGAGTCCAATGAAGCAAGAACGATGGGGATAGCTTCTGTTTTAGATAACAATAATGCAGGAATTGCATTAATGAAGCAAGATAGTAACGGGGATTTTAAACCTCTTAAAATTAAAGAAACTACAAATTCAAATGGCTCAAAAACTTATTCTTTAATGCCTTGCAATTAACTATAAAATAAAAAAAATGAAAAATACGATCAAATTATTCGCAATATTAATATTTATAACAACTACTAGCTGCAAAGCGCAGCAAATGGTTCAGGTGCCAAATGATGCATATAAATTAAAAACTAATGAGCAACAATTTATTAATAAACCTTTAAAGAACTTACTCAAAGAGATAAAACCGGAAATAAAATTCGTTTTAGGGACGGTCGATTATCCGTCTTATTTCTCTTTCAGATTTATAACCCGAGAAGAATTGAATAGAAAAGATGGAGGGGCATTGGCATTATATGTATATGTGAAAGAGCCTCTAGATTGGAAATTTGATGAAAGACCAAAAGATATGGCATATCAATGGACAAAAGATGATTTAGAAAAGTATGGAGGACTTACTGTAATTAGAATAAAAGTTATTGGAAAAGATTAATCACAAAATAAATATTATTATCTATATTCACAAGTCTTAAATCATGTTCAAGACATTTTAATTTTTATAAACTAATTTTTTTTTAAAAAATTAGTTATTTATTGATCAACCTAGGAGATAGAAATGGATCGTATATAGTTCTATAATCTATAGTTTTTTGTGAGCGATCTTTTTTTTGATAAATTATGGTTGTCTTTTGAAAGGTGACTACAAAAAACGTTAAACAGTGATTGAGGCCATTGAAAAAGTCCATCAAATGAGTAAAATAAAAAAAACAAAAAAGAGCGAAAACACTATGTTTTCGCTCTTTTTTAATTATTCCAAACCTCTTGCAGTCGCAGAAAATCAAATTTGACTAAAAAATAATTTAAAAAAAATCAAAGTCTTATTTAATCTCTTTTAAGGTTTTTCCGAAAAGTGAGACTTTTTCACTGCTCCTATTCTTCAAAAAGGTTTTCTAGACATAAAATATATGATTGGTAGACAGCCAATAAGTATCGGTAGAAAATCACAGATTTTGTTATTTCCCCAACAGGATGTAAAAATGTTTTATAAAGTAGTTTTTGTTAGATGGTTTTTATGAATTGCTATAATCGTAGCTCTAAGTAATCTTTACAAGTGGGAATAAATTGTACCAACAATAACAAAGAAATTGAAATGCAACAAATTCAAAATGATATGATAAGAAAAGCTTGGGAATAAGAAACTAAAATGAAAAAACCGTATGCAAATTCAGTAGAAAGTAAATGGCGGCGGGAGAACATGTGAGTGTTTTTTTCTAATGTAGAATATTAAAGGCCGCTATCATTTTTGTTCTATACAACGTTTTGTGGATGCATTTTTTGTTTGTACTAAATGCCGTAATTTACTATGTTGAGGAATATTTAAATAAGTAATCATGAATTCTCAGTGAAGTATTAACTTATTCTATTTCATTGTATTGTTGCTTTTTTTTAACAAAAAAATAACAGTATTTTTTGTATGTCAGTGCTTTTTTTATTGATATTTGAAAATAAAATAATTGTAGTAAATAGCTCAAGTGCAACTTGAATTATTTACTACCATGATTAACCTAAACAAAAAATAATTATGAAAAAAGTAAGTTTAAAAAACATCCAAAGTATGCTTTCCAGAAAAGAAATGAGGTTTATTAGTGGAGGCTATGGCCCTGGCGGAAATGAGTGTCTAGAAGCATGCAGTACGTGTACTGCTAATTCACAATGTTGTTCAACTGTTTGTTCAAGCGATCAGCCAGCTTGTGGGGAAGGAAGAAAATGTCTTAAATAGTAGAGTAAAATATTATAGCCGTTTTTTAAGCGGCTATAATAAATAAAATAAAAAATGAAGAATAGTATCTTTTTAAGAATTTTTATATTTTTTGCTATTTCAACTAGCATTTTTGGCCAGACTAAACAAGATTTTTTTTATGTGGACGGTGTAATTCATGGAAACTATGAAGGTTACCTCTATCTGAATTATAATAATAAAAAAGATAGTTGTTTTGTAATAAATAATATATTTCATTTTAAAGGTAAGGCTCCTACTGAAATTATTTTTGATGTATATTTTTCAACAAAAAGAACATCAGCGATGAATGAAAGTTTTTATTTGGAAAATGAGAATATCAAAATGGATATTAGTATTGAAAATAAAAAAATTAATGATACTGAGCTAGACTGGATAATTATAAATTCAATATCAGGTACCAAAACAAGTGTGATAGAAAAAGATTATAAAGATTTTAAGCAGGAGCATAAAAAAGATTATGATTGGCAAAGTAAACATTATAAAAAATTAGATGAAATTGTTTCAAAATATCCTAAACATCCATATGCATTAGATTTACTATTAACAGAATCATGGGATTCATTGGCAGATACTAAAAAATTGCAGCGCATGTATAAAAAGTTAGATCTAAAATTGCAAGATGCTCAATCGCTATTAGTTTTAAAAAGGAATATTTTTCCTGTTGAAAGTTCAAAGGTTGGGAAAAAAATGATGGATTTTGAACTGCCAAATGAAAAAGGCATTTTGATTAATACTACACAATACAGAGGTTCAATACTTTTGATAGATTTTTGGGCTTCATGGTGTGCTCCTTGCAGGAAACAAATTCCAGAAATAGCAAAAGTGTATGAGAAATTTAAATCAAAAAAATTCAAAATTTTAAGTATATCTATAGATAAGTTTAAAGACAAATGGCTGAAAGCATTAGAAAAAGAAAAAATGGAATGGGATAATGTTCTTGAAGAAAAAGAATTTTTAAGTGATATTTTAAAAGAGTATGAGATAATTTCAATACCCCAAACTTTTTTGATAGATGAAAACGGGAAAATTATTAATAATAATCCAACTATCCAACAATTAGAAGATTACCTAAATAAAAACCTAAAATAATGACCGAAATTTTTAATTATCTTTTCCAATACTTGGAAAAGGAAGGTATTACTATTAATAAATCTGAATTCGAATTTCAAATCCAATCTCATCCAGATTATCCTACATTAGTGTCTATTGCAGATACATTGAGTTTTTTTAATATAGATAATGGTGCACTTTCGATTGAAAAATCCGAAATCGAATTGTTACCTGATCGTTTTGTTGCATTGTTAGACATAGAAAATAATGAACCTCGTTTTTATTTGGTTGAAAAAAAAGATGATGTTTATTTCTTAGACAATAATAAGCAAAAAAAAAAATTATCTAAACAGGAACTCGAATTGAGATGGAAGAATATTGTATTGTTAGTAGAAAAATCTGCAACAGATAATTTTACAAAGACTAATAAAAGTAAATTGTTTTGGATATTATCTTTTTTATGTTTAGGATTGTTTACTCTTATGGTCATGCAATTTCAAATTAGTTTAGAAATCAAATTCTTTTTTGTTTTTCCAATTGTAGGAGTTTTGTTTTCGGTTGCGGCACTAAAAGATTTATTTGGCACTAATAGTGAATTGCTTAATAATTTTTGCAATATGACGTCTTTCTCAAGTTGTACTACTATTGTAAGTTCGAGTAAATGGAAGATTTTTAAAATTGTTAATTTTAGCGATTTAAGTATGATTTTTTTTGGCTCCCAATTTTTTGGTTTGCTACTATTTCTTTTTGCAACAGATACAACAACTTATTTTAGTATTCAAAAAATAATACTTCTTTGTTCTATACCTGTATTATTAACTTCTGTTTATTATCAAAAATTTGTGGAGAAAAAATGGTGTCCTATCTGTTTAGTTATTATTGCCGTTATTCTTTTGGAGTTGGTATATATTTATTCTTTATTACAAATTTCTATTGAATTTCTAATGTATTCAATTATTATTTTCGGATTTGTATTTGTTTCAGTAACCTTGATCTGGTTTGGACTGAAAAAACTATTGACCCAACAAAAAGAGCTTATAGAGTTCCAGATTAAAGGCAATCGTTTTATGCGGAATTACAAAATTTTTAAAAATAATTTATTAGCTGCTGATCCAATTGAAAACATTCAAATGCTGTCAACAAAGCCTATTGTTTTAGGAAATCCAAATGCATCTTTAAAAATAGTAGTCGTAACAAGTCCTTTTTGTGGTTTTTGTGCTGAAGCACATATTATAATAGAAGAGATATTAGAAAAATATTCTGAAAAATTATGTTTTGACATTCGTTTTAACTTTAATGAGGCAAATGGCGATAATAACTCAAAAAAAATACATCAACAATTGCTTTCAGTTTATTTTAATTTGGGACAAAGAGCATTTATAGAAGCAATGCATGATTGGTTTGAAGATAAAAACGAGCCGAACATTTTTAAAAATTTAGAAATAAATGAATTGCTATCAGATTTAATTCTAGAAGAACAGTTTAATTGGAATCAAATTAACCATATAAATTATACACCGGCAATAATTATAAATGGCTATTTTTTACCTAAGGAGTATGACAGGAATGATCTAAAATATTTTATAAATGACTTAGCAGATGATGAAAGTTTAGCCGTTGTTTATGAAGAAAAACTTAACTAATATTTTCATTATTTTGATATCTTCTTTTCTAAATCGACCTTAAAAATCATTTGAGATAATTTCTATATATATGTTTATGCCAAGTTTTTAAATAACTTGATAAAATAATGTTTTCAACAAGAAGCTCGTAAAAGTATTGAAAAATAAATTACAGTTTAATTTTTGATTAATTTCCCGAGGGTTTACTCGATTTTTGTTGTGAAAAACATTTTTTAAGCTCGCAAATCATATTGTTTTCATTTGTAGGATAATAATACGTTATTTTATGACGTATAGTTAAAATTAAAAATATATTGAAAAGATTCTAAGCAAATATTTATGTAACTAAATAACTTCTTAGTAAAACAGAAAATCTCATTTTAATAAAATTTTAGATGTTAAAGTATTGCAGATAAAAGTTGCTAAATAAAAACATAATGAAAAAATATGATTTTCTGATTGTTGGGGCTGGACTCTTTGGTGCCGTATTTGCTCAACAGATGACCAAGTTTGGAAAAAAATGTCTGGTCATTGAAAAGAGAAACCATATAGGTGGTAATGTTTATTGTGAATCAAAGGAAGGTATTAACATACATAAATATGGCCCTCATATTTTTCATACTAATGATAAAGTAATCTGGGACTATGTTAATTCTTTTGTAGAATTCAACAACTTTACATACTCTCCACTGGCCCACTACAAAGGTGAACTATTCAATTTGCCATTTAATATGAATACGTTTTATCAACTATGGAAAATTAAGAATCCACAAGAAGTTATCGCCAAAATTCAAGATCAGATTATAAAGTCAGGAATTACTTGTCCTAAGAATTTTGAAGAGCAGGCTATTAGTATGGTTGGAACAGATGTCTATGAAATTTTTATTAAAGGCTATACAGAAAAACAATGGGGAAGAAAGGCAACAGAGTTGCCAAAGTTTATTATTAAGCGTTTACCCGTTAGATTTACTTTTGACAATAATTATTTTAATGATAAATATCAAGGGATCCCAATAGGAGGATATAATAAGTTAATAGAAGGGCTATTGAAAGGGATAGAGGTAAGAACAGATGTTGATTTTTTAAAAAATAGATACGAATTTCAAAATATTGCAGAACGTACAGTATATACTGGTAAACTGGATGAATTTTATGATTATAAATTTGGATATTTACAATATAGAAGTTTAAGATTTGAACATGAATATATTAATTTGCAAAATTACCAAGGGGTAGCTGCAATAAATTTTACTGAGTTTGATATTCCATATACTCGTATAATTGAGCATAAACACTTTGAGTATGGAAAACAAGAGGGAACAGTCATCACAAAAGAATACTCACAAGAATGGATTCCTGGAGTTGAAGCTTATTACCCAATAAATGACAGTTACAATACTGAAAAGCTTAATAAATATAATGAGTTGGTAAAAATGGAAGATAAAGTAATTTTTGGAGGGCGATTAGCAGAATACAAATACTATGATATGCACCAAGTAATAGCTTCTGCACTTTCAAAAGCAAAAAAGATGATGTCTTAAATGTAATTAAAAACGATTTCTATTTAAGCAAAATCTTTATTATTAAATATTATAAACTTATAAAACATACAATTGATGAAAATCATTCACTCATTTTGGTCTAAGCCGACTTTGCATAAACAAAAGCAAGAATTTAGTAATAACAGAAAATTTGGGGGATGGTTGGAATATAAATATTTTTTAATGAGCAATTGCTTTAGTTTACTTACACTAAAAAGAGAAAATTCAAATGTTGATCTTTATACTGATAATCATGGTTATGATATTCTCATTAATGAATTGGGACTACCATATGGAGATGTTTCTTTAATATTGAATGAGTTGGAACATGAAGATCATAGATTATGGATTCTAGGAAAAATTAAAGTTATAGAATTGCAGAAAAGACCGTTTATACATGTAGATAATGATGTTTTTACTTGGGCTCCTTTTCCTAAATCAAATTTGCATGACCATTTGATCGTTCAAAGTAAACATCCGGTTCCTAATATTTATAAAACAGCACTGTTGGAAGTACAGCAAAAACTGAAAAATATTCCTTCTCATCTAAAGAAGAATCTTAATGAATATAAGTTCAATGCCAATGTAGGAATTGTAGGGGGTAATGATATTGAATTTTTCCAAAATTGGTGTGAAATGGCTAACAAATTCTTAAAGGCTAATATGAAGCAAATACTCAATTTAGAAAATATAGGGTATTTTAATCAAATTATAGAGGAATTTTCGATCAGCTGTATGTTAAGCGAGAGAAACAATGTCACATACCTAATTGACTGTTCTGAAGATATCAATGATTTGGATTCTGTTCTCCGCTTTCATTTTATTCCATTTATAGACAAGTATATTCATCTTGTAGGTATTGCCAAGCAAAATAAAATTGCATGCAATCAACTAGAACTTCGGTTAAAGTATGAATTTCCTGAGTATCACAAAAAAGTAATGGATATTATGTACTCAATGGATTACAAACATTCTCGTTCTTCTTACGAAAAGATGAAGTTTGATCGTATCTTTAAGTCGTTACAAAAAGTGTATAATTATAAATATTCGCAAATCAAAACTATCAAGATTAAAATGTACGATAACTTTTCTATAGATGAAAGAGAAGGGGGAAATTTTTTTTTAGTAGAGATAGATCCTTTTTCTGGAGAAGAGATTCAGAAGATTTTATTAGAAGGAACTGATCAATTGATGTGCTATTTTACAGAATCATTATCTATAAACGAACTTATTGAAATAATTAGGGAAGATTTTCAAAACGTCAATGACATTGAATTTAAACAATTAGAAGAAAATATAATAAATATGGTTTTTGAGGAAATTCTTATGATTGGGACACTTGAAATTGTTTAGTAGGATAGCTTTTTTTTTAAAAAATAATATCATCAATCATTTTATCTAAAGTATTGCTTGGAAGTGTGTTTAAATAAGACATAGTGGATTTAATATCTTTATGTCCTAAAGCTTCCTTGATTATATCAATTGATACATTATTAAATTTTAGAATCGTGGCGAATGAATGTCTTGCACAATAGTACGTGATTTTCTTTTGAATACCTAGATTAGTGATAATTGTTTTGAGAGGTGTATTTATATAAATTTTGAGATATTTTCTTTTTCTGTTATTTATATAAATTTTTGAATTCTGATTATTATGAACGATGTTAAATAAATAGATTGAATCAACTGGCGAAGCATATTCTTCAATTTTCTGTTTCCAGAAATCATTTATTTTAAAATTTACAATTACTCCTGTTTTACTTCTTTTATATGTAATAGTCTCTTTATACAAGTCTCTTTTCTTTAATTGCATAAGATCAATGAAATTGATGCCTCTTCCATAATAGCTAAGTAAAAACATATCTCTTGCAATAATATCATTGTTTTCAGATAAATTTGCCTTTTTCAGGAAATCGAGTTCTTCTTCAGACAAGTATTCTTTTTTACCACTTTCCTTAATCTTGGATATTTTAAATTTAGTGAAAGGATACATAGAAGCAGGAATGATTTCTCTCCTAATTGCTTTATTAAAAACAGATCTTAAAGTTCGAATTCTTATACCAATGGTGCTTTGGCTATTTTTGTTGGCATTTAAAAAGGATTGATATTTATAGATTGCATCAACGGACAAATCTCTAAAAGTGATTTCAGTTTTACCCAAAAAACGTTGTATTGATCTTAATGTTTCCTTTTCAATACTACTCGTTGACAGTTTTCCTGCGTTTTTAATTTCTTCAATCAATGCTTCGTGAAAATCCGTATAACTCAAGGTATTCTGTTTGCCAGATTTTTTTTTGAATTTAGTTATAATATCTTGTATTGTAAATGGAGTTTCATCTGATTCAAAATCATGAATTATTTCATTAATTCTATTCGAGTATTTTTCGATTAGTTCATTAATTTGTTTATACTCTTTGTGTGATTTTTTTAGCCGTTGGGTATCAAACGACCAATCTTCATGTTTACATGTTTTATTGATTGATAAACTACTGTTTATTCGATCTTTTATAAATACAAGGATAATAGAATAATCCCCTTGTGCATTTGAAGTACTTTTTAATGTAAATTTATAGGAAATCATTTTCTTTTGATGTTTAATTTGTAAATTTGACGAACATTTGCTATACAATCTTAGAAAAACAGGCAAAAAACATTCAAAAATTTGACGAACATTTGACGAACAAATCTACAAATATTATCATTTATAATAATGTATTTTGTTTTTTATATTTTATAAATAATTGATTTTCAAGTATTGTAAGTGAAAGTAAGTCATGGTAAAATAAATAAAACCTGACTCATAATCAGGTGGTCCCTGGTTCGAGCCCAGGTGGGACCACATAAAAATGCCTTTACAGAAATGTAAAGGCATTTTTTTTTGGAGTTTTTTAATGATTTTTTTTGTCTGAAAAATCTTTAATATCATGTCTGTTAATTGATTAGCTGTTTTTTGGTGGTGAAATGTATTAATGTTGAGGTTTTAAATTGTAAAATAATACATAAATAATTAAAAGATATTTTGCTTTTTTTTGGGTCTATTCTTACGTTAAAAAGTAATCTTTGCTTTTTTGGCTGTTTTTTGCTTTAAATCTTGTTTTTTTACAAAAAACATATACTTTTGTCAAATATTTGCGTGTAAGCCCCTGTTTTTGTGCGAATTATATTAAATTTTAATAAATTTAACAATCTACCTTGCTGTAATGCAGCATGTTAAAATTATGAAGCGAATAAGAATAGTTTTTTTGTTGTTTTTTGTTGTTTTGGTTTCGATATCAAGTGTTAAAGCAGAAGTTCATCCTCCTAGTCCTCAAAATGCTCGATCAGCAAATATGTTAGGGGATGAAGATGGTCCACCGCCGCCAGATTTTGAAATGCCAATTGATACAAATATTGTTTTCTTATTGGTTGCGGGATTAGTTTTAGGTACTACTGTTGTATATAGGCATAAAATAAAAAAAGCTTCAATGTAAATTGAAGCTTTTTTTGTAGAAACGAGTTTTTGAAATTATTTATTGATGGAATAAAGTCTTGATATGTATTTTCCAACTACATCAAATTCCAGATTTATTTTTGTGCCAACTTTGAAGTTTTTAAAATTGGTGTTTTCATAAGTATACGGAATAATCGAAACACTAAATTCGTTTGTTTTAGAGTTTACAACCGTAAGGCTTACTCCGTTTACTGTTATAGAACCTTTCTCGATAGTTATATTACTGAGGTTTTTGTCGTATTCAAAAGTATAATTCCAGCTTCCGTTTGCTTCTTCGATTTTGATGCACGTTCCTGTTTGGTCAACATGACCTTGTACAATATGTCCGTCAAGGCGGTCGCCCAATTTCATTCCTCTTTCCAGATTTACAATATCGCCAACCTTCCAGTCGCCAATATTTGTTTTCGAAATCGTTTCTTCAATAGCAGTTACCGTATAAAAAGAGTCCTTTATCGCGACAACCGTCAGGCATATTCCGTTATGCGAAACGCTTTGATCTATTTTTAATTCATTTGTAATCGAAGCTTCTACTGTTACGTGTAGATTGCTTTGCTCTTTTTTTATTTCGTGAATCCTTCCAAGGGTTTCTATAATTCCTGTAAACATTGTTGTTTTATTTTACTAAATTTGCACATCAAAATTAGTAATAAATAACCTGAGCTCATGAATAAAAAAGCAGAAAAT
>Ga0247814_10001015_pt1 | contig 17898 bp, 14 predicted proteins | sample UWRJL179409R1_FD_179947 | JGI IMG/M metagenome (GOLD analysis project Ga0247814, IMG submission 179947) | Plant litter microbial communities from Arlington Agricultural Research Station in Wisconsin, United States - UWRJ-L179-409R-1 | ecosystem: Environmental > Terrestrial > Plant litter >...
AAGGATGGTTTAGATCATAAGAATAGGTAAATACACTTGTACTATTTGAAAACTGATCATTGATCTGGTATTGCTGACCTAATCCTATCCTTGTCCATGTCTGGTAACGTCCGGCCAGTTTATCAAGATTACTGGCGTTAGCTTGTTCTGGATTTACTGCCACCTGATCTGCGGTCAGAGCTCCCGGGATCTGTGAGTTTTGAGTTGTGCGGTTTAATAATAACGTGATGATTCTTTTTTTATCTGGAAATAGTTGGAAATTACCGGACAGAAATCTTCTGCTGTCATTACTATGATCTCTGTAACCATCATATTCCTGCCATCCATAAGAAACATAGCTGTTGATTTTATCACCACCATTTCGGTAGGTCATCGCCAGTTTATGCAATCCATAACTACCTGCCAGACCTACTGCTTCAAGACTCTGTTCCTGGTAGGGAGAGCGCTGCAGTTGAAAATTGATTACTCCACCAGTGCCCGCTCCATAGATACTCGATGCCGGTCCTTTGATTACTTCTGCCCTGCCGATACTGTTTACATCCAAGGCTTCGATACGAGTTGTACCATCCGCTTCCGTTACGGGAATATCATTTAAGTATATTTTAATATTTCTGATGCCAAAAGAAGAGCGCACACCATTTCCGCGGATAGAAATCCTTGCTTCAGACAGTGTACTCTGGTCCATTCTTACACCAGGAATTGCATTTAAGGCTGCCTGAAAAGAGACTCCACTACCGCGGTTGATATCCTTCCCTGTGATCAGCGCAATGGAACCGGCAGTTTCCTTTTTTGTTCTGTTCCCGGCAAAACCTGTTACCCGCACCTCATTGAGGTTTGCTTCATCAGCATCCAGCTGGATATTGAGCAGTCCTTCTTGTTTTTTATAATTGATAACCTGTGTTTTGAAACCTAGCAGCACAATTTTCAATTCCCGATTGGTATTGTTAGCCGGTAATTCAAAATAACCTTTTTTGTCTGACACTGTTAAAGTCTGGTCGTTGATCGTCTTAATGCTTGCACCGCCTAATGCCTGTTTAGTCTGTGAATCGTATATCATACCTTTTATAGGTATATATTGTGCCTGTGCTGTATGAAATAAAAACACGCAGACAACAGACAGCATAAAATAGCTGAATAACTTCATTATTATATTTAAATAGTAAAAATCCTGATTATAAATATCAGCCCATCTATGAGTAGAAAAATGGGTGCTGTATAAAGAAAATGGTAGCGGCATTGCCGCTTGCCCTAAGAAAAAAGGATCAGGCCTTTGGTGGCTGAAAGATATCAGCAATATGCTGAGATAAACAAAAAGAGGGTTCAGTAGGATATTCCTTTACAAAAAGGAAGGAATAAGTTTTAAGTGATAAAGACGCTGTAATTACGGCTTGCTGGAAAAAGCCTCTTTGGTTTTCACGTTCGCGACTTTTTTCTTTTTCTTCCGCTTGTTTGAGTTTACGCATGAGGTAACATTTACCGTTACAGTGCAGTTGCGGCTTGTCTCTGTTAACGCATAACTCGGAGACGATATATTTCTGGTTCAGTTCAAAGCCGGCATACACAAAAAGCTGACTGCTATTTGCAACAATAGTGGCTAGAATTAAAAAATAAGCAATAACGCTCCTGAACATGCCGGCAAAGATAGAACATCGTGTTTTAAAAAACACGCCATTCTAAGATTTCTTTTTAGGAACCTTAGCCCCTTCTTTCTTCGCTTCCGAAAGTCCGATTGCTATTGCCTGTTTTTCAGATGTTACCTTTTTACCGCTACCTGATTTCAGTTTTCCTTCTTTCATTTCATGCATCACTTCTTCCACTTTCTCTCCTGTTTTTTTTGAATACCTTGCCATTTTAAAATGAGTTAGTTTGAAACAGAGAATTAAACAAAACCATGGTTATTGTGTTTCATTTTTTTATAATAAAGGGCCAAAGCATATACTTAAATCAAATTAATATCCATTTTAATCCAATAACTATCTATATTATTTATAGATTTGATTTATAAGGGTTAGCATGTATCAGGATAGTTTTCATTCCGCAGAAGACACCACACTTCTGCTACAATTGAGCGAAGGAAGCAAACACGCTTTTGATATTTTATACGATAAATATTGGCAGCAAGTATATAATGCTGCCTATAAACGTATAAATAAATCTGAGCAAGCGCAAGATATTGCACAGGATGTTTTTGTTCAGTTATGGATCAGAGGTAATAAATCTCCGATAGAAAATTTGCCAGCCTATTTATTTGTCGCAGCCAGGAATAGTGTTTTCAAACACCTGGAAAAAGAGGGCAAATACTCCGCACTACCTGAAACAGCAGACCAGTTGGAAGACCCGTTAGACAGAGCAGATGCAGATTTATTGCATGAAGAATTTCTGAAGGCATTTAATGAGCTGATCAATGCACTTCCCGCGCAGCAGGGTATGATTTTTAAAATGCGATTTGAAGAAGACCTGACCAGTCAGCAAATTGCTGATCTGCTGCAGATATCTCCAAAAACAGTTCGGAATCAACTTGGAAAAGCTTTAAGTACTTTAAGGTCATCACTTTTCTTATATTGCCTGCTAAATATGATCTGATTAAAACGAATCATTGATTATTAGCTAATAATTTTAAGTAATTCCCGTTAATCGTAACCCTATATCATTTTAAATAGCATATAAAGGATAATTCAACATTACCAAAGGCCACTTTTAAAAAAAAAGATCAAAATATTTTCAAATCGCGTGGGCTATTTTGAAAATTCTAACTCATGTATATATAAAGCATGAACATGGAAGACGCTCAACGGGAATATTTTATTGAAATTCTGAAGCAATATAGGTTAGGCAATGCTACAGAGCAAGAAATTGCTTTCCTAGAAGCCTACTATAATGTATTCGAAAGCAATGAAGAGCTGATTACTGTGGAGAACCAACATGAGTTTGCACCGATAAAACAGCTCATCAAAAAAAATATAGATCAGCAGATCACCTTACCCCAAAAAACTTTTCGCTTAAATTCTTCACGAACTAGATATATGGTGGCTGCAGTTGTCTTTCTTGCTGTTTCCATTACTGCATATTATTTTACTATATCTTCTGACCATGTGAATACTCATGGCCAGCAATACAGCCACATTCTTCCTGGTACACAGAAGGCAACTCTTACGCTTTCCAATGGTAAGAAAATATCGCTTGACGATGTTGCCAATGGAGAAATTGCACAACAAGCAGGCATCAGGATCACCAAGAGCAGTGATGGCCAGCTCATCTATACCGCAGTCAACGGTGCTGATGCTACAACAGCGGCTCAAAATACAATCAGTACACCTAAAGGCGGACAATATCAATTAATACTACCTGATGGCACAAAAGTGTACCTGAATGCGGCTTCAACCTTGAGCTATCCCACGTCCTTTCAAGGTAAGGAACGCTTAGTAGAGCTGAACGGTGAAGCCTATTTTGAGGTAGCCAAAAATAAAGTACTTCCATTCCGGGTAAAATCAAGGCAACAAACAGTAGAAGTGCTGGGGACGCATTTCAATATCAATTCTTATGCTGATGAGGGCGCTATCAGAACAACGCTTTTGGAAGGTGCTGTGAAGGTATCAGCAGGAATCAATACACAAGTAATCAGACCAGGTCAACAGGCTATTTTAAGAAAAAACACTGGAGATAAAATGGTTATTGTGGAAGTTAATACAGATAAAGTCATTGCCTGGAAAAACGGCGTTTTCTCCTTCGATAATGAGGACTTGAAATCTGTTATGCGCCAGATATCGCGCTGGTATGATGTAGAAGTTATCTATACAGGTGTCCCAACGGATGAAAAGTACTATGGTGAAATTTCGAAAAATATCAAACTGGGCGAAGTATTTGAAATCCTTGAGCTCAATAATGTGAATTTCAATGTAGAAGGCAAAACAATAAAGGTATCCCCTAACCAGGGATCTGCTGTTAAATAGTAAATACAATCAACTAAATTTTGAACCCAAACCCCTTTACGATGATCAGAAATCTACTCAACCACTAGAACCACAACAGATCAAAAAACCGGAAGTGTCTCACCACTTCCGGCACAAAAGGTCGGCAGTCCCCTCTTTGAAAACAGGACTGCATTTTATTCACCTAATCTTATCCCAAAAGTATGAAATTAACTTTTCTTTACAACCCCGTGTGTCAAATCCGGAGGGTAAAGTCTAAATTCCTTTTAGTCATGAAGTTGACTGCTATATTACTCCTGTTCGGCGCAATGCATTTATCAGCTGCCGTTTATTCGCAGAACGTAACGATCTCCAGGAGAAATACTACCCTGGAAACCATCTTTAAAGACATTAAAAAGCAGACAGGTTATTTGTTTTTCTATAACGGAAAGGTAAATACTACCAGTCAGCTCCTCAATGTTGAATTAAAAAATGTGCCATTGAACGAGGCTCTTGCAGTATGCCTGGCAAATAATAACCTGACCTATAATATTGTTAATAACACCATTGTGATCAGAAATAAGGTTAATACTGCTCAAAATACAGCCTTATCAGCGGATAAAAGTATCACTATCACAGGAAAAATTCTTGATAATGACAAGGGAGAACCTATCCCTGGTGTAAATATCACGATAAAAGGCAGCAAGAATTTACGAACGCAAAGTAATGCCAAAGGGGAATTTCAACTGGAAGCAGAAGAAGGGGATGTACTCGTATTCACTTACATTGGCTTCAAGCCGAAGGAAATCTCAGTGAACAGTGCTAAATACTTAACAGTTAGACTTGATGCTCAGGTAAACTCTATGACCGACGTAGTGATCACGGGTTATCAATCTATTAAAAAAGATAACTATACGGGAAGCGCTGTCATCATTAAGGGCGAAGAGCTAAAACGTTTAAATCCTCAAAATATCTTAAAAAGTATCCAGTCTTTTGATCCTTCATTCAGAATGATAGATAACAATCTTTTAGGATCAGATCCCAATGCATTACCAAAAATTAATGTAAGGGGTGCAACTGCATTACCTTCTATCAATGATGATATCCTGGATCGTAATAACTTGTCAAGCGCATACAACCTGCCCGTATTTATCATGGACGGCTTTGAGGTTCCACTCCAAAAAGTATCAGATTTAGATATCAACAGAATAGAGAGCATTACCTTACTGAAAGATGCCGCCGCAACTGCAGTATATGGATCAAGAGCCGCTAATGGCGTATTGGTCATCACCACCAAAGCACCAATCCCGGGTAAACTACAGCTTTCGTATAATTATGAGCTCAACTTCACAGCACCTGATTTATCAGATTACCATGTATTGAATGGAGCACAAAAACTGGAGTATGAGAAACTGGCTGGATTGTATGTCACGGGTAATTCTACCGCAGCAACGCAGGAAGAGCTTGACAAACAGTATTATGCGAAATTGAAGAATGTGGCAAGCGGGGTTAATACTTATTGGTTAGCACAGCCGCTAAGAAATACCTATGGTCAAAAGCATTCGTTGTATGCTCAGGGAGGTGATTCGACTTTCAGATATGGGCTGGACCTCCGTTATCAGACTTCCCCGGGCGTAATGAAAGGATCTACGCGCGACAGATATAGTGCTGGTATGAGTTTTAATTATAATCCGAATCGCCGTTTATTATTTAAAAATGAAATCACAATCACACAGGTGAACGCAGTGAATTCCAATTATGGTGATTTTGAAACTTATGTCTACATGAACCCATATTACCCCAAAACAGACGCATCCGGCAACCTGATCAGGGAGATTGCCAATTGGAAAATTGATACACATGCGCAAGGGGCAGATCAATATAAGAATGTTCCTGTTTACAATCCACTTTATGAAGCAAGTCTAGGTAATTTCAGCAAAAACAATTACCTGGAGTTTATCGATGCTTTTTCTGCCGACTGGAAGATTTTACCAGATTTGCGGTTAAGGGGATTGGTGAGTTTGAATAAAACAAAAGCAGTAACGGACAGATTTGTTTCTCCCCTCAGCAATACTTTTATTGAAGGGCCATTAGATGAAATTCAGAACCGCGGAAGTTATGATTATGGCAGTGATGACCTCTTGAACATCGACGGAAATGTGACACTGCAATATAATAAACAACTAGGCAGTCATATCTTTAATGTGGTTGCAGGTGCCAACGTTACTTCCAAAAAAAGTGATATCAAAACCTTTCAGGCTATCGGTTTTACAAACGACAGATTTACGAATATAGGTTTTGCAAGAAGTTATAAAGAAGATGCAGCCCCTATCAGTGGCATCGCATTGGACAGACTGGTAGGTTCATTTTTTACGGGCAATTATTCCTTCCAGAATAAATACCTCCTGGATGCCTCATTTCGTGTAGATGGCTCTTCGAAATTTGGTAGCGACAGGCGGTTTGCCCCGTTTTGGTCGGCCGGTATAGGATGGAACGTACATAACGAGGCGTTCATGAAGTCTCTTCCCGCGATATCCCGGTTTAAACTAACCGCTACTTCCGGACAAACCGGTTCAGTGGAATTTCCAGCCAATCTTGCGAAATCAATTTATACTTACCAAACCGCTAACTGGTATTCTACCGGAATAGGTGCTACTGTTGACGGTTACGGTAATGAAGATCTGCAATGGCAGAAAACGATCAGTTATGATTATGCGCTGGATCTGGGGTTATTTGATAACAGACTGATGATCAACCCAAGGTATTATTCCAAATTGACAAAAGGTATCCTTACTGATATCAATATCGCGCCTTCGACTGGTTTTACGACCTATAAAGCCAACCTAGGCGATATTACCAATAAAGGTTTCGAAGTCTTTTTAATGGCCACAGCCTATAAATCCAAAGACCTCAACATCAACATTACTGCTAATGTTGCCCACAATAAGAACAAGATCGTGAAGATTTCCAACTCTTTAAAAGCCTATAATAATAGGGTGGACACTACTCAGGCGAATGAGAAAAACAACCTTAAATCTACTCCTCTGCCCCGTTACATGGAGGGACAATCCATGAATACGATCTATGCAGTGAAATCATTGGGCATTGATCCTGAAAATGGAAAAGAGATTTATGTAAAAAGAGATGGATCGCTTACTTATGAGTACGACATTGCTGATACACAGCCAGTCGGAAACACCACACCTAAAGCTGAAGGCAGTTTTGGCAGTAGCATCAATTATAAGCAGTTCCTGCTGAGTTTTAGCTTCTTTTACAGATTTGGCGGTGATATCTACAACCAGACATTAGTAGACCGAGTAGAAAATGCTGATCCGAGATTTAATGTTGATTCTCGTGCCTTAGAGGAGAAATGGGTCAATCCGGGCGATGTTACCTTTTATAAAAATATCATGAGTACGGACAAGAGCTTTGCCTCTTCACGTTTTATACAGAAAGATAACCTGATAGAACTGAGATCTGTGTATTTGTCGTACGACCTTAAAAAGAACGCTGCAAAGCGATTCGGTTGCCAGTCGCTCAGAACCGCTATAACAGCTAACGATATCTTTCGCACATCCAGTATAGAGGTGGAAAGAGGGATCACCTACCCTTTTGCACGCAGCTTAACCTTTTCTCTACTGGCCACATTTTAAACATTAAAAGATGAAGAAATATTTATATATGATCGTATTGCTGATGGCACTGACATCATGCAAGAAGTTTCTGGATGTAAAACCAGAATCACAGATTGACAAAAATGAGTTATTTACTACAGAAGAAGGATTCAAGGAAGCGTTGAATGGTATTTATACACTTTGTGCCTCGCCGAAATTATATGGTGGAAACCTGACTTTCAGCAACCTGGATATTCTGGCGCAGAATTATCAGTTTAGTGACGCCGGGTATCAGAAAGTTGCTAATTTTAACTATGCCTTTATTGATGTGGTGGATAAGAACAATGAGATCTGGTCATCTGCTTATCGCGCAATTGCTAACTGCAATAATATACTAGCGGTAATTGATGAGAAAAAAGGTATTTTGACCAGCAAGAATCATGATCTTATTAAGGGAGAGGCTCTCGCTTTGCGAGCATACCTGCATTTTGACTTGCTGCGCATGTTTGCTCCTTCTTTTAAAAGTTCTCCCACAGCAAGAGCTATCCCATACGTGACTACAGTTACCACAACCAGTACTCCATTTTCAACTGTAACCGAGGTACTGGATAAAACGCTGCTTGATCTCAACGAAGCAAAAGTATTACTCAGAACGTCAGATCCAATTCTTTCACTTGATTATTCGGTAGGTTATCCCGGAGATGATAATAATCCGGAAGTAAATACACCAGACTTGTTCCTGCAGAACAGGAGACACAGACTCAATTATTTAGCTGTTACAGGAGAATTGGCGAGAGTTTACTTGTATAAAAATGACATGGCAAACGCCTTGTTAAATGCGGAATTAATTATGCTCACTAATAAGTTTCCATGGACAAATTCGGCCGATTTCCTGGAAACGGATGTGACAAAAAAAGACAGAATTTTTTACAAAGAGCTACTCGCCTGCTGGGCTATCCCCAAAGAAAGGCAATCACTCATAGACTTGTTTACCAAAGATAATCCTGCTTATAGTCCTACCCTGCCACAAATTGAAGAAATATACGAAAAGGCCGAAGTTGGTGCCGACGATTTGAGATTTAAACAATGGTTTATAGAGCGGACTGCACTGAGCGGACCAAGAAGAGCCATTTTACAAAAATACCTATCTAATGTTTCACCTATACCTAACCGTCATCCGCTGGTTGCACCAGCTTTACGTTTAAGCGAAATTTATTATATCGCTGCAGAAGCGAGTTTCGATACAGATCCTGCGATAGCAATGGAGTATTTTAACATCGTGAGGAGAAATCGTGGTATAGGAGCTGATGTGACCAACGTGACAGATAAACAGGAATTTATAGAATTGCTGATTACCGAAGCAAGAAAAGAATTTTATGGGGAAAGCCAGCTATTCTATATGTACAAAAGATTGAACCATGCTGTTAGAATTTCAGCAACACAAGCTACACCGCCTTCTGATAAAGTGTTTGTTTTTCCTCTCCCGGTGGATGAGGAAGCTTATAGAAATAATTAATCTGACAAATTATGAAACAAAATATATTTTTTGCCCTTGTGCTCTGCTGCGTAGTATTAGCCTGTAAAAAGGACGATAAACTCACCTACGACTCAACGGACAACATTTACCTGAATTACAGCAATACAGACAGTCTGATCTACACTTTTGCTTATAGTATTGGAGTAGAAAAAGACACGCTGTGGATTCCGGTTAAGGTTTCCGGAAAACGAACAGATAAAGACCGGAATTTTGTGATGGACATTGTGAAATCCGGAACTACAGCAACGGAAGGCTTGCACTATGAACCATTAAAACCTTTTTATACATTGCCGGGCGACTCAGGCCTGATCCATGTTCCCCTGATTCTGAAAAATACAGATCCTGAACTTCAAAATAAATCAGTATACCTCACACTGCGTGTTTCTGGCGGCAGCGATTTTAACAGTAACCTGCCAGACACAATCAGGAGTAAAAAGATTTTATTTTCTAATCGGTTAGAATTGCCGATATGGTGGCAATATTGGGCAGAAATGGGAGCTTACACAAGAGTGAAACATCAGCTGTTCCTGATCAGCTCCGGTACAGTAGACCTTCCGGTAAGGACCAATCCAAACTGGTACCTGGAGATACCAAGAACATTGTACTATATTGAAAATACGAGGTCATTTTTAAACCGTCCCTTTGAATGGGTAAAGGATCATCCGGAAAAAGGATATGTGCTGACAATGCGGACAGACGGCACAGGTGATTATGATTTCTATAATGCCAAATCCCCTAGTCAGAGATTTCACCTGAAATATTTCAAACAGGCAGATAAGTACATATTCCTCGATGAGAATAATGGTCAGATTATTTTATAATTCTAATACTCGAAGACAATGAAATTAAAAAATATACTACTATACACTCTGATTATCTTTTCGCTTTTTTCCTGTAAAAAAGATATAGGTAATTATGACTATACTCCAATTGCCGAGCCAACGGTAGTTAACCTAGAAAATGCCACTTTCAAAGCTACTGTCGGAGACACCTTGGTTGTCCGCCCCTATATAGATCTTCCAGATGGTGTTGCGATGCAAGACCTGGAATTTGACTGGGAAATACTGGTGATTGAAGAAACAAGAGTGGATAAATATACCGGCTATCCTTTGAAGATTGTCTATAACCTTGCTCCGGGTTTGCGTACTGCTAAATTAACAGTCAGCAATAACAAAACAGGAATGAAGTATTTTATCTCTTTCAAAATTCAGGGTGGTACGCAGTTCGCTCTCGGGCAGACAGTGTTGAGTGTTGAAAATGGTATCACTAAATTATCATTTATTAAACCTGATAACAAAACTGTACTTACTGATTTGTATAAGTCATTTAATGGTGAAGATCTTCCGACAAATGCAGTTCAGTTATTTGGTCGCCCGAGCCCTTATCAGCCTACGGTGGCAGAGGATTATTGGGTAATCAGTCCGGATCCTACGCAGAAAAGCGTAATCATAGATGGAAATACCATGTTGAGAAAGAAATACTTCCCTGAACACTTTTTTAATCCACCAGCCTCACTCGTTGCAGAAGGTTTTGAATCTGCAAAAGGTTTTGCCACAGGAATAATCAATGGTAAATTATATATCGCAGTCACCTCTACGGCACCTTTTGCACCAGATTATGGCAAGTTTTCTAATCCTCAGGCAGGAGATTATGTGTTGTCTAAGTTCTACTCCAACACCCCTCAGTTCTATTTTGGATTCGACAAAAAATCTACCGGCTTTGTATCTTTCAATAGCGGCGGAGATTATTCCGGAGCCAATTATATTGTAACAGGTGATGCTTTCAATCCAAAAAACATCGGTATGACAGATCTGATCTATATGAAGGCTGTTCCAGGTACCTCTTATGCTTTCTTCAAAGATGCTGCCGGTGCCATCTATGAGCTGTCGTTTGGCATTGATATGAGTGATTATATCAACAAAAAAGAAATCACACCTAAGTACAAGCGCCTGTTTAAAGGAGCCACGCTGGTCCAGCCAGATACAAAATGGCAAAAATCACAGGCGGATGTGTTTTATTTTACATCGAATGATAAGATCTACCGTTACAATCCGCTCAACGAAGATCTCCGTGCATTAAATGCAGATTTTGGAGGTAAAAAAGTAACTATGATACAGCTCAATGCCGATAATGATACCATTACGGCAGGTGTGGAAGGTGCTGTGATCACTGTAGACGTTTCCGTAGGCATTAACGGCGTAATCACGAAAACTGTTACAGGTATTCCAGGATCACCTATCGATATATTCATTAAGAAGTAAAATTACCAACCGACAATTATGAAATCAATAAAACATATCATATTAGCGCTAAGCTGCTCGCTAGCGCTGTTAACATTATCATGCAGTAAATCTAAATCTGTGGACGAAGAACCGGCTGACCCTCCAGGTGCGCCGGCAAAAACCTGGCAGGAACACTGGCCAAACCATGATATGCTGGTGACACGTACTTTTTACGATGATAATCTTGTGGTATATTATGATAATGACATGCTGAGATCCGTTACCTGGGTCAATAAAACTCTGGCGGACTCATGGATCTATGTGAAGAAAAATTATGGCGCATTCGGTGATGATGGTCGCCTCTACGCGATCCTGCACAGGGTAGTCGACTTCTCCATCCCCGGTGGTGGTGGTCACCCCGCAACCTATCTTGATGCCAGCCATGATTTTCACAATGCAATAGACGTTGGCCTGGGTAACTGGACCTACCCTACTGGTGAGCCGATCGGTATCTGTATTCACGAAATTGGTCATATCGTTGAAGGTGCCAATAACGGCGTTCATGGATCACCCTCATTCCCGATCTGGGGTGATAGTAAGATTATGGAAATTTTCAACTACGATGTGCTGATGAATATTGGCAGGGAGGATGAAGCAGCAAGAGCATATGACGAGTGCATGGCCGGTACAGATATTTTTCCCCGCGCAGGTACAGCATGGTTTAAAAACTGGTTTTATCCCATTTACGCCAAATATGGGAAAGGAGCTGTATTGAGCAGGTATTTTGTGCTGCTCTCTAAAAATTTTCCTCAGGTCAATAAAACCTATACGCGGGACATGAACTGGGGCGAATTTATACATTTCTGGAGCGGTGCTGCCGGCGTGAACCTGAAAGAACAGGCTACCATTGCCTTTGGCTGGACTGACGAACTGGAAGCCGCGTTCGTCAAAGCGCAGAAAGATTTTCCAAATGTTACCTATACCAGTCCACCCAGTTCAGGCAAATAAATTCTCACCTCATCATCCGGTAATTCAGCCGGAATAAAAAATATTAAATATGAAACTCAACCTGCTACTAATGACTGCCCTGATCCCCTTTATGGGGACAGCACAGTCCAACAACTTTACGATGACCGGCAAAATAGGATCACTAAGTGCCCCTGCGATGGTTTATATTGACTACATGGATAATGGTGTAAGTCATGAAGACTCTACTGCACTGGTCAATGGTGTATTCAAATTTAGTGGCCATATCAATGGCAATGCCTATGCGCGAATGGCTTTAGCTCCTAAAGGGGACGGTAAACAACGCGCAGTATATACCGGAGATGTAATTTACTTTTATTTCGGTAAAGAGCAGTTCAGTATCAGCGCTAAAGATTCACTAAGTAATGCAACATTTGAGGGATCAAAAGTATACGATGAATACCAGGCCTACAATAAGGTCATTGGTGGAACAATAATGGAGCTGACCAAAGCTGTTAATCTGGATTTCGCCAGTGGTACTGCAGCACAGCAAAAAGATACTGTTTACATAAAAGCAGTAGACACGAGATACCGTAAAAAAATTGCCGATCGGGCAGATCGCCAGTTTCAGTTCGCTAAAGAACATCCCTCTTCTTATTTTGCTGTCGTTGCCCTCTCTGAGTCAGCAGGTAGTAAATTCGACATAGCTAAAATTGAACCAGTATTCAATGCCTTAAATGAGGAACTTCGAAATTCTGATACAGGCAAGGAACTTAATCAGCGGATGAAGGCTGCCCGTACGATTTCAATGGGTGCTGTTGCTCCTTTATTTACGCAGAATGACATCAATGGTAAACCAGTTTCATTAGCGAATTTAAAAGGTAAAACCGTATTGGTAGAATTCTGGGCAAGCTGGTGTGGTCCATGTCGTGCAGAGAATCCAAACCTGGTAAAACAGTACCATTTATATAAAGAAAAAGGTTTCGAAGTACTAGCCGTCTCTTTAGATAGCGATAAGGCCAAATGGGCTGATGCTATTGCAAAAGACGGCTTGCCATGGCTACACGTGTCTGACCTGAAAGGGTGGAATAACGAAGTCGGGCGCATGTACGGTGTAAGAGCTGTTCCGGCAAGCTTCCTGGTAAGTCCAGCTGGAAAGATTATCGGAATGGGACTTAAGGGTGAATCGCTTAATAAAAAGTTAGCAGAAATCCTGTAATATGAGAACTATATTTTCAATCCTCCTGGTTACACTAACGATACATGCCGGAGCTATTTCAAAAATAGAAAAGCTTCCCTTGAAAGTATTATATGTAGGCTACAATCCAGATAAACCAATGCCGGCAGATGTAGTATATTACAGCACATCCCCGGCAGTAGTAGCAAAAGTTTACCAGGCGAGAATGGCCGACTTCAAATCTTTTCTTGAAAGTCGTTTTGAAGAGGTGAAAGTGATAGATGTTAGAGACTATAGCCCTTCATTATCAGAGGCAGCCGATGTGACCATCATGGATGCCGGCCCGGTAAAACTTCCCGCAGATTTTGACCGGCCAATGATTCTGATGCATGCAATGGCACCGAATGTAGGTCTTCCTATCGGCTTAAAGTTTGACTGGTATTGCCAGTGTCTTGAAGATGAAGCATTAAATATCAATACCAAACATGAGATATTCAACGTGCCGAATAAGGTGAAGCTAACGATGGTAAAAAAAGCTACCCCCACTTCATTCTTTAATGGTCATGAAGGACTGACCACACCAAAAGAGATGCCGATGTGGCGCGTGGTAAAATCGGGTGCTTCAGCAAATGGCAAGTATATTATTGGTATGGTGGCTCACGGCGAGGGATTCAATGATTCGCCAGATGCAGAATCCATTTCCGGAGGGGTATGCTTAAAAAATGCAGAGGCAGTGGCGTTAGGCAGACAGGGAAATTATTTCATGTGGGGTTTTTCTGCTTCTCCAAATTATATGACCGATGAGGCGAAGGAAGTATTTGTGAATGTGGTATCATATATTAAAAAGTATGACCATATTCCTGCTATCGTTAAGAAAACACAGATTGCAACGCGCAGCAGCATCGATGAACAGGTATACCGGATAGATGAGAAGCTATATAAAAAAGCCATCATTTCCCGCCGTGAAGGAAATATACGCATGTTAAAACTGCAATCGGACCTTAAAAAGAGACAAGCCTCAGGGGAAGATATTGGCAGAAGCAATGAGATGTTCTTAAAAATGCCTGTAACTAACGATATAGAAAGCTTTGAAAGTTACCTTAGAAATCAGGCAGGAGCTACTTTATTCAGAATGTTTGGTACTGACACAAAATTGTATCATAAATATTTCCACGATAACTATGAGTACTTTTATCCTTCAGATGGTTACTCGCTCCAAATAGATAAAGATGCACAGCATTTGGGATTATCAAACAGAAAAGTAGCATTACTTGAAAAGTGTATTCAACTCCTCGAAAGCAACGAAGAACAAGCGATGGCACAGCGTTTATTGGAACGGTACACACTCATGAAATATACCACCGCGGCAGAATGGAGAAACTGGTATGAACTGAATAAAACCAGCCTTTTTTATACTGAAGCAGGCGGATTCAAGTTTATGGTGAACAGCATTGGCAAAAAAGAAACGGATAAACGTGTTGAGATTGAAGCGCCGGAAGTTAATAGTACCACTGCTCTAGCGGAACCTACAGCAGATGAACCTGTTGTAATTTCTGCACAGTTTATTCCTCTAAAAGGAGAAAAATCGGGGGAGATAATTATCAGTGCCTCCATTTTAAAAGGATGGCATATTTATGCTTATGTGGACAAAGATAGTCCCTTTATACAAGCGGAACCGCTACTAGAATTGCCAGAAGGAGCAAATACCGAAAAGGACTGGCAAAGTTCCGCAGCAAGCCCCTATCCGGGAAATAAAGGGGTGTTTATTTTCGAAGATAAGGCATCGTTTAAGATTAAAGTAAACTATCAGGACAGCAAGCTAGGTTCAGTCATCAGATGTGGATTATTTTACCAGACTTGTGACGAAACCAAATGTTTACCACCTGCGAAAACGATGGTGGACATAAAAATATAGCTTTCAAAAAGAGCGGCCGCATCATGATGAATGATACGGCCGCTACTATTTCAAAGGGATCGGTTTATTTCATCGATACTAAGGTGGATTTTAGTTGTTTCACTTCCGCTGATGAACTTGCTGAGGCTTTAAATATTGTATTTGCACTCATTGCACTTCCATAAAAATCTGTATTTGCAGCGGCATCAATTGCCAGAGAAGCACCGTTTAAAGAGATTCCTGCAAAAAGACCTTTACTGCGTGAGTATGAATATACTTCAGCTTCCAGCTTATAATCTGTGTTTGCTGTGGAGTTCCTGCCAAGCGGACCTGCTGCAACAGAAAGGTCACCGCCTAAGGTAAAACTGCTTTTATTAATTTCTGTCAGACTTTTGCTGTTCTTGAATATCAATACCAGGTCTACCGACTGCACACCTATCTGCGCACCTATACTACCACCTGTAATCGTAACAAAAACCGGGTTGCTCCAGGTTCCATCAGCTTTTTTAACCATGGCCAGCCCTTTACCACGCTTTCCGCCAACTACAAATCCAGCATTGATCAGTTTCGGGACAACGATAATTCCCTGTGTTACGGCAAGCAATTCTGAAGGAATCGATTCCTTCATCTTACTAAAATCAGAAAGTACTGTTGTAGCAGCCTCAATTTTCTTTTGCTCTTTCTGCTGTGCATTCACAGTTCCAGATAATAATATGCCTGTACATAAAAGGAAAGCAGTACTGGCTTTTAAAAAATTCATCGTTTTCATAATCAGATTTTATTATTTTTTGTATTGTAATAACTGTTAGCATTAACGTCATAACAGTCATTACAATACATCAAACAAATAAAAAGCCAATCTGTGTTTTTAAACAAGAAAAGATAATGAGATGATAAAAAATGTGAAATTATTTTTTCACAGCATCTATCGCACGATCTAAATGTACATAACCGCCGTCCACATACACCAGCTGCGCGGTAGTATGACTGGAGCGCGGTGACAGTAAAAACACCACTGCATTAGCAATTTCCTCTGCAGTAGTCATCCTGTTTCCCAATGGGATCTTGCCGATAATTCCTGCCAGTTTCACTTCAGCATCTGGTAAAGAGCTGATCCAGGTTTGATAAAGCGGGGTAAAACATTCCGCAACAATAACAGCATTTACCCTGATACCATATGGAAGCAATTCAACAGCCCATTCTCTTGTCAATGCATTTCTTGCTCCGTTCGAAGCCGCATAAGCGGAAGTGCCACCCTGACCAGTGTCTGCGACTTTTGAGCCAATATTGACAATTGAACCTTTTGATAGCTTGAGTGAAGGCAATACACTTTGTGCCATTAAATAATAATGTACTACGTTTTTATGAAGACTCTCCATGAAAGATGTGTAGTTTCCACTTTCCAATCCCACATTATCATTCACACCTGCGTTATTGACCAGTCCGTCTATCTGTCCGAATTCCTGCAACACCGACTGCACTGTGCGCTCTGCAGCGGCAGGATCAGTGAGCTCAGCCACCAGCTGATGCGCCTTTAAACCTTGGCCCCTAAGCTCATTTACCAGTTTCATATTGTCTTTTTCATTCCTGCCAATGATGACCGGAACTGCACCTTCGGCTGCCAGTACCTTAACAATACCTTCACCGATCCCCTTTGCTCCACCGGTTACGATGATCACCTTATTCTTTAACTGAAGATCCATTCTTAATCTGCTAATTTCACATAATCAAATACTTCCTGTCTGGAAACACCAAGACCATCAATACCTAATTCTACCACATCACCTGCTTTAAGATATACAGGAGGTTTAAAACCAAGCCCTACGCCTGCTGGTGTTCCTGTTGAAATGACATCACCAGGCAAAAGCGTCATAAACTGACTTACATAAGAAATCACGAAAGGAACATTAAATATAAAATTGGATGTATTTCCATCCTGCATCATTTTACCATTCACGCTCAGCCATAGACGAAGATTATCTACATCTTTAATCTCATCCTGTGTAGCCAGAAACGGACCTAAAGGTGCAAATGTATCACAACCTTTTCCCTTATCCCAGGTACCGTTACGCTCAATCTGGAACTCACGCTCAGAAACATCATTGTGCAAAACATATCCTGCTACATAATTTAAGGCATCGGCTTCTTCAACATAAGATGCTTTTTTACTAATAACCACAGCCAGTTCAACCTCCCAGTCAGTCTTAACAGAATTTTTAGGTATGGTAATCTGATCAAACGGGCCTGTTAAAGCTGTGGTAGACTTCATAAAAATAACCGGCTCCGGTGGAAGTGGTGCATTGGTTTCCTTCGCATGGTCAGCATAATTTAAACCAATACAGATCAGTTTTGAAGGCCTCGCTACAGGAGATCCTAAACGGGAACCTTCAGGTATGGGAATGAGTTTACCTTCATTTGCTTTTACAAACTCAGCTAATCTTTCCAGTCCGTTATCTTCAAAAAATTGTTCATTATAATCGCCTCCGAAAGCAGAAGTATCATACCAGATATCATTTATAATTACACCAGTTTTCTCTTTTCCTTCAGCACCCCATCTTATTAATTTCATTCTCTTTTTTT
>Ga0247814_10001017_pt1 | contig 17866 bp, 21 predicted proteins | sample UWRJL179409R1_FD_179947 | JGI IMG/M metagenome (GOLD analysis project Ga0247814, IMG submission 179947) | Plant litter microbial communities from Arlington Agricultural Research Station in Wisconsin, United States - UWRJ-L179-409R-1 | ecosystem: Environmental > Terrestrial > Plant litter >...
CTTCTTGTGAAGTATCGCCCTTTTTATCCAGAGCCTTATAATTGGGACGCTACTTTAGAGTATATCCAAGCTAATCCCTCTGAAAAATACATTCTAGAAGAATTGGTTCGTGTCCTTAAGAGGGATGGTGTGTTTCAAGAACCCATAACTTTAGGTATTGGCGAGTTAGATTCTCTTGGTGAATTTGCTGGTGTAACCAATGGCACTCATCGAGTTTGCGCGCATATAGTCACAGGTATTAAGCCCGTTTTCATTAAAGAGGACCCCGCAGCAAACGGGCCAATCGATTACAAGGAGGAAGAGCATCTAGTCTCCACTATAATTTTTCATGATGATTTCAAGAACGATTCATGGTATGAGCTTTTTGAAATCATGAAATCGTTCCCCTTGTCAGATAGTTCATGGGTGACTGCTGATGTAGCTAGCTCAACTGGTCAAGAAACAACGTTCATTTGGGACATTCTAAGTGAACAACCTGTACTGATTGAAGAGCTTGAGAATAAAATCATGGCAATACTCGAAGCTTATGGGTATGCTTCTCTAGTTCAAAGTTTAACTACGATTACGGAAAAGTTCTAACACCGCAGTTCGATCCGCCTGTTTCTCGTTAGATATAACGTAAGTTTACGGCTAATGGAAGGATGATGATGACTGGAACAGTTTGTAATGCTGTTGACAAAGACAATTGTCCCTACCACCCTATCGCTAAACCTAAATTGACTGTTCTGGAACAGATAGCTCAGAATAATGCTATTCGTCAAGAAGCGCAGAAAGCGGCTATTCGCCAAGAATGGATGGAGCGCTCCAGCGACTGGGAGCAATATGGTTTCCAGAAAGTTAACGAGACAAGACGTAGCGATGATAACTCTGATTATTTTTCCAGCAGTAAGAAAGAGCTAGCACAAGCTTCTGAACAGGATAAACGCATTTTTAGGTTCTATTCTTCAAATAATTTTAGGTGGGTCAACAACTACTTGTACGCTTCTTCCGAGTTTCCTGAAGGCACCAATGTAGACAAGTCTATCCATGATCTTAAAATCAAGTCCCTAGCCTCTCAGGAGGTCATTCAAGCCCCAACACAGCATCAGGCTGAAGAAGCTATCACTGCACTTGACAAAGCATTGTTGAGCGCGCAACCTGAAGCGCGAATTCTTTATCGTGGACAATCTATAGCAAGCGCACATTTGAGTGGGAAAACTCCAGCAGAAGTACATGCTTATATAGACGAAACTTATAAGGTCGGCCATGAAGTGTCCCTCAAAGGATACGTGTCTACAACCCCTTCCGCTGTATCTGCTTTAGGATACTCTTCAAAAGTCGATAGCTTAGGCATAAAAGTAGAAGGCTTGTTTTTCGAAATGAAAACTAAAAAAGGCGTCAACATAACAAGCGAGTCCCTTTATGTGCGAGAAGCAGAGACTCTTTTACCGCGTAACACTAAGTGGAAAGTTGTTGCGGTCCACAAGAGTAAACTAGTGAAAGCAGAGTCAATAAACAAACGCCTCTCTACCCAGAAAAAGAAAACTCAAGCTAAAGTTACTTTAATTCAGTTAGTTGAAGTTTGATCTTTATCAGATAGTATGCTATAGTTGTTATAAATAACACTTCTTGAGGCTTCCAAGAAAAACTAAATACGGGGCGAGCAGAGTGCGCTATACATTACTCTTTGGCAAGAGTAAAAGTGTTTGCACGAAGGTTTGCGAGTCCCATGCTTGCCAGCATGGGCAGAAATACAGGATCGCAAGATAGCTGTTGCCAGAGTTCGAGTCTCTGGCGCTCCACTATTATAACTAAATAAGAAAAATCCATAACTTGCAGGAAGAAGATGAAAACATAATGTTTTCGGAAGTGAGTTCAATTCTCAATTGGATTACAGAACGAGCAAAGGTAAGCTCGTGAGCAGCATATTGATAGATATGAGCGACTGCTAAGCTGAACTTGCTGCTATCACGGCGAGGTGGGCAAAACCTGTATTAAAACGGTTACATAAATTTAAAGTTCATGCACATGAATGACCTTATGAATCGTCCATGTGATGTGGTTGCTCGGTTTACGTGAATGATGTGTGGTGGATATTATTCACAAGCTTAACTGGCCTTGTTGTTCCTGAGGACGAGAGTGAAAAACTAGGAACCTAGTGCTGGTGGTAATTAATCTAATTACCACCAGCACTTTTTGCGTACATTTAGGGAGTTAGTATACGTTTGCCGATATACTTGTCAAGAACAACGTTGAAGCAAAAACAAGGGTTTTTAAACCACCAGTAAAATCTATTCTATAGCAAAGAATAGGGCAAGCAACATGTTGTTCCATGTAAATAAAGGAGAGGAGAGTCTCAGTCAATAATCGTGTCTTAAATGCGTACCCCATCAGGCTCTATCCCTTAAGGTATCGCATGCCGTATCAGGAGATTTTGCTCATAACAGAGCGGTAGACGAGTACCTATTTATTGCTTGCCCTTATAGCTCAGCGGATAGAGCAGCGGACTTCGAATCCGCGTGTCGTGGGTTCAAATCCTACTAAGGGCACCCTCCTCCTCGAAAATACACAAACCGTTCAAAAGTTGGATGATTTCAATATAAGGTGTATAATTTTCTTAAAAGGAATATATTATGAGTGCCATTAAAGAAATTCTAGTCCAACATCACATTACGTTAATGGATGACCTCCAGTACAAGGAACGCCCCATCGATGATCGCTTCACTGCCGTTGAGATTTCCTCTCAAGAAGGCATCCGATTCAATCTTTTTTATTATGTTGTAGATTCTGCAACGAAAGATGTCTTCTATGGCACATTCAAGTATCCTGACGGAGTTGTAATTGCTAGGATCTTAAACGGCTCAGAAGAGTCAATTTCGGGAAAGCGCCTTACCCCAGAAGCTATATAATTAGCTTTCGTTACCATCTTGTTACTACAATAAGCGAATAATAAGACCATGTATACGCTTATCCTTAAGAGGATGTTTATCTTTTATTTACGGAGTGTTAACCTATGAGTCCATATTTTCTTATATTAGCCGCAGGGATGGGCACCCGCTTAGGGAGGTCCCTTCCAAAAGCTTTAACCATTCTTGACGGCGGCGAAACTATTATGAATCGCCAGATTCGCAATATTCGTGCAGCTTTTGGGCCTAAGGCTCACATTACAATCGTTGTTGGTTACAAATCTGAACATATTGTCGAAACTTTTCCAGACGAAAATTTTGTTTATAATGAACAATACGATATGACAAACACTTCTAAGAGCTTACTTCGTGGGCTTAAATCTATACCCAAAAATAAGGGTGTTGTATGGATGAACGGCGATGTGGTTTTTGATGACCGCCTTCTCTTGAATCTTCGCCATGCAATCGATGCGGATGACAAATCAACAATTACAGTTAACTCTGAATCCGTCTCTGATGAAGAAGTAAAATATACGCTTGATTCTCACGGGAACATCAATCTCTTATCAAAGCAAGTAAAATCAACGGTTGCTTTAGGCGAAGCAGTAGGAATCAATTTTGTTTCCTCGCAAGATCGATCCTCTTTAGAGGCACAACTTAAATTAGTGGATAACAACGACTACTTCGAAAAAGCTATAGAGCTAAGCATTATAAATGATGCCTCTGAATACATACCTTTCGATATTACACTTCTTGGGCTGCACGCTACAGAGGTAGATTTTAAAGAAGATTTGCAACGGGCAAATGCAACAATAATACAATTTGGACAAAATAAGCTACCTGCATAATTTATGATGCAGGTAGCTCTTACACTCTGCTGAAAATAGCCGATAATATCATTAACATGTCCTTAACAAAGAGTTCAAACGGCAAGAAACTGCCTAAGTCTAAAATTGTACTTATAGGTGCGCTTATGCTAACAGCAGCAAGCGTCATACTTGCTGCTTCTTTAATAGTGATACAGAACAATAATAATGCTGGTGCTGAAGAAAACACGAAGATAGAAACCTTCGTTTCTGATTCTACTATAGAGGATATACTTGCAGTATCAGAAGATGGTTATGTGGGTGCTGCCGAAAAAGCGGATCTCGTTAGCTATCTCACTGAAGAAGAGGAAGAGTCCTCTTATTCAGTAGCAATGGTCGATCATCTTGTAAGCTCTATTTACCAAAAAGGCACCACGTACATCGAAGCTCTTCCCGAAGAGCAACAGAACACTCAAGATATAGAAGAGCTAGAAGCTTATTTATGGGCTTTAAGTGAGTCTCATGACACCTCTGATGTTGCTGATCTGATTGAAGATTACGTTGCTCAAGCTAAAAAAGTTAACATGCTTGACATTGGGTAATTTCTCGTTGCTGCCCTACGTTATATATTAAATATGACAACAAAAGTTGGACCTTACGGGTCCCATTACGGACACGGATGCTATACAAAAAATTGTAGTCTCCGCCACGCAGCTGATGCAGGCGTGAATAAACCTACTTCATACGAAGACGCAGACAACCTCTACAAAGACGCTCACGCACGTTACATGACCGCTAAGGGTGCTTCTAACGTGCGCTCTGCAAGAGCTTCTGTCGAAAAAGCGAAACTTAAGCGTTCCGCAACTCCAGAAGGTTTAAAAGAACTTAAAAAGAACCTTGCAAAAACTAAAGGCCTATTCGGAGCGACTTCTCCCGCTGCCTTTATCAATGAGGAAGAGCTACAACAGGCACAAAATCTACACGATAAACAAGAATCAGAATTTAAAACTGAAGTTTTTCAAGCCAGCCCTAAAGTATTACCTAGGGACATAAAAAGCATTGTCGAACATTCAACTCGTTATGATTTTGACAAAACTACAGGCATTGTAACTGACAAGCGAACTAAGACAGCACTTGCAAAACTTACAGAGGATGGGAGCCTTCATCTATCTGTAAATGGAAAAGTTAAAGTTGTTGCTCCTTCTGAAGTAGAAGATTATGCTACGGCGAAGAACATGATAGCTACAAAAATTACAGAAGATGTCAATTCGTCTCTTGCTTCTCGCCCAACCTTGACAACTAAAATTGTTAGCACTCTGAAAAACGATTACAATCTAGAGGAAACTACGAAGAAACCTGATGGTTCGTTTTCAGTTCTTATAAGAGACAAAACTAGCAAGGCTCCTCTCGCTATCATAAAATACGATAAAGATTCTACTTTTAGCCACGCCGAGTGGTCCTCGCCTCGCAATGACGGAAGTTTAACATGGCCCGAAAAGTCCGCAGCAACTGTTTTACATATGCTCAAAGAGGACAAATTTGGGAAAATTCCACCGTTGCCTGAATGGGTTAAACCCTAGTCCATACTATTGCCCACCATCGTACTCTTGCCGTGGTGGGCAATAGTATGATATCCTTTATGTATGACTATTGAAGTAAACGACGAAAAAGATCCTGAGCCAAAATTCACTCTGCTCCAGCATTCAGTTTTAAACGAACTGAGCGCTCGCGTGCAGCTAGGGTATAATGTCTGGACATGGCCCTCTAAATTCACCACGACAATGAACGCTTTAGAAAAAGCTGGCTACATTAACTGGAAGTCCTCCTCGGAGCAAGGATTCATTATTGCATGGTTTACGCCCTTAGGAAAAACTAAAATCATGCCAGCAGATAATTATCGTGCGCCTATCTTCAAGAAGTATGTCCTCAAAGAGGAAGCTCTTGCGGTGGAGCTAGAAAATTACAATTTAACCGCGCAGCTTAATTTTTTCGCTGAACGTGAAGAATCTAAACTTAGCGGAACGTCAGACGAATTAGCATCTATTTCTACTAAGGCAGAAAAGAAAGCCAAAAAGGATGGCAAGAAAAAAGCAGAAAAGAACAAGAAAAAACGAAAGCAAAAATAATCTGAGCCTTTTTCTTAAAATCCTCGCTTTTTCTTCGGTTTCTGCCGATACTATAAGAAGCGGGATGGAGAAGTTCGGTATCTCGCCAGGCTCATAATCTGGAGGCCGCAGGTTCAAATCCTGCTCCCGCAACTGAAGCAAGTTTCTTTTCATGGTAGAACTGGTGGGTTCTAACAGGAAAGGCCCCAACTAATTAAAGTTGGGGCCTTTCCTGTTACATGTCTATCTTATTTCCATGCTGCCGCACGGAGCCATTTCAGCTGAGCAATAGACTCTCGAATATCCGACATTGCATCATGCATGTACTCTTTTTCAAAATACATTCCTTTGTACCATGATTCTGCAAGAATCGCGATGGATGATACATCAATGCTTCGATAACTCAAGTGATCAAAAGTAGTAGGCAAGTAAACCTCCATAAAGTTACGATCTAGAGTAATGGAGTTCCCTCCAAGGTAACCTTCACCTTTAGGAACAAACTGAGAAATGTAAGCATGAAGCTCTGCGTCAACTGTCTCAAGGGGCTTACCATGCTCTAACTTATCCCATAAGTTAGTGTTATTATGCATATCGACTACATAAGGGACTGCAACTGATTTCAGCTCCTCAACCTCGGCAGCACTGTAATAAACCTCAGCAGCGTACCCTTCATCATCAAGGATATTCAGATCCATATCCGTAATTAAACATGCAACTTGAATTAACTTGTTTGTTTTAGGATAAAGACCATTAGTCTCTGTGTCAGACCATACTATATGCATTTTTTCCTTAGCTAGATGGAACATTGTCCCAACGTATATTGGCAGCAATTCTTTGCGTACTTAATAAGTATAACACTCTTCGCAAAAAACTTCCTTTTAACCACGATAAAATATGTTTGGCAAAACCATATTTGCAATCATTTTGCCATAGCCGATATTAAACTTAAGAGGACATGGAGCTTATGATGAAGAATAACAAAGCAGGAACGATAATTGCTACAGCAGGATTAATTATGCTGTCTATGTCGGGATGCTCATCCGAAAATGCCGCTGAAGATTTGCTCCCTAATGATCTAGGCTTTGCATATTCACAAGTGCCAGCTCAAAGCTACGTTACTCCTGAAGAAGCAACCAACGGGTCCGCCTTTGCTCTTCTAGAAAATGAGAATAGTATTGTTGCAATCCTAGGAGGAAGTTCTTCTTGCCCTCCAACTATTGAAAGCATCACTAAAGATGACACCATGGTTAATTTAAACCTTAAATCATATGGTGATGTTGCATGCACAATGGACTTCAGCTATACTGGATGGCAAATTACTTCGGTTGCTACCAACTATAGTTTTGTAGGCAAAACAATTAATACTTGCATCGAAAATGCATGCAACGCATTGCCTGTAAGATGAATAAAAACCGAAATTATGCAGAAAACTAAAGCCTCCGATATAGCTAGTTAATAACACTTAGGAAGTAACCAATGTTAGATCCCGCTGAGCCAAACGTTACTAGAGAGATACGATTGACCTATGTCACTGATGAGAACGGGGACATGGAAATCACAGTTGATTCTATGGGGTTTGAACAAGACCCCTCTTCTGTGCTCATCTTTTTAAGCCGCACCCTAGATGCCTTCGTTGGAGATAGCGAATAAAAAATCTTTAGCTGATAGGTATTAACGGTATCCACTCAACTAAGGACCCCTCCATATGGCTAAAAAAGTACTATATCTAGGTCAAGGCAAATGGTGCTGGACGGAAACTTGCAAAGTTCACGCTGTGATCATCGCGTACAAAAATGAGTATCTGGACGCTGTAGCGAACCGTGATGAAGAAAAAATCATTCAATCCACCGCCAACCTTCTATCCACACCTGAAGGACAGCATACTTACCGTTATTTAAAAATTGCAGAGCTTGAAAAAACTCTTGGACGTAAACTTACGTTGGGCCTAGACCTTGACGGCACCACTGGAGATTTCACCCATGGCTTAAGAACTTACATGGGTGAAAAATTAAAAATAACCAAAGGACAATGGTTAAAAAAATTCCCCAGCCCTCAAGAATACGCTATGTGGAAAGGGGAAGGGGCATGGTATTCGGATAGAGAAGATTTCCTTAACCAATTCCAAAAAGCCGAGACAGAAGGCTTATATACACGAGTCCCTGTGTTTAAGCATGCATCTAGGACTCTTGAAGATCTTAAAAACTATGGTTTTAAAATCACTGTAATTACTGCTCGTAATATAGCTTACACTAAAGACACTAGAGCATGGGTGCGTGATAACAAAATCCCGACACGGAAAGTTCTTCATCTAGGAATAGAGAAAGAAAAAGCTAAAAACATTGACGTGTACCTTGATGATGCTCCAGAAGTTATTTCTAGACTTATAAAGCATGAGAAGAAAATTGTGGTAATGAACCATCTCTACAATAAGTCAATTGAAGATCATGATAATATTAGACGCACAGATGGATGGAATGAAACATTAGTGAATGCCGTATTTGAGCTACTTGATGATCGCAACAAAGCTAAAGGTATCGTTTAAATAACCTACCTACAAGAAAGCCCACCTCGATTTTGTGCGAGGTGGGCTTTCTTGTAGGTTTATCCTTGTTTGAATATTACTGCTTCATCTTCAAGAGTAAGTTTAGCTTCTAAAGCAGCGTCAAGCGCAGCATGTTCTTCAGCACTTGTGAACAAGTCAGGTTCAATATAAATAAGTTTAGCAAAAGGCAAACGTCTACGAATGCGAGCTTCGATCTCATTGATAGCTTGCGCTACAGCACTTGCAGAATCGTCATGTTCAATAATGACCTTCATCGCAATAAATAGTTCAGCAGGCCCGACATACAGTGTTTTTAAATCAACTACTTTTTCTACAAGCTCAACTTTAGCGATTTCCGCATTAATAATAGCAAGGGTATCATCATCTGCCCCCTCGCCAATAAGTAAAGATTTCACCTCAATGAAGAGAATCACCGCGACAGCTACGAGTAGCACGCCAATAGCAAGTGTGCCAATACCGTCCCATATCCCATTGTCAGTAAGCAACGAAACGGTAATCCCTGTCAATGCAAAAAGCAGGCCAAGAAGCGCCGCAGTGTCTTCCATTGCTAAAACAATATGGTTGATGCTTTTAGATTTCCGAATGAACGCGACCCAATTTTGATCTTTAGGCTTAAAGCTACGAGCTTCTTTAAGAACCGTGCGAAGGGCAAGGCCTTCCAGAACAATAGCTATTCCAAGAACTATATAAGCAACAATAGGATTTTCCATAGGGTGGGGGTCCATTACTTTATGAACTCCTTCATAAATAGCGAATAAGCCTCCAAGGCTGAAAAGTACCATGCTCACAATAAAAGCATAAAGAAAATGCGCGCGCCCATATCCGAAAGGATGAGTTTTGCTTGGGGCTTTCTTTGCACGGGAACCTCCGATCAGTAGCAGTACTTGGTTGGAGCTGTCTGCAACAGAGTGAATAGACTCTGCCAACATAGAACTAGCACCTGTGAGCAAAAATGCAATAAATTTACTTGCCCCAACTCCAAGATTAGCGGCCAATGATGCGAAAATAGCGCCTTTTCCCTCATGGGTTGAAGACATATGAAGTAACTCCTTGTTAACTTAAATTCTGGTAAGTTACCATCTTACCAGAAAACTACCAAAAAGCTCAGTCCATCAGCGTATTTGCGCCAAAGACAAGATAGTTTAACCTAAATTATCACAAACTCAAATCATGAAGCCTATATATTAATCGAGTGCTTAATTCAAAAGGTCAGGAGGTTAAAATGTTTGTTAGAGAATGGGGAAGCGGAGAACGATACGTTCTACTCCTCCATGGACTTTCTGGTTCTTCTCTCATATGGCATAACCTTGGTGAAGATCTTGCTATATTAGGGTATCACGTGTTAGCCCCAGATTTATCTGGCCATGGCCTTAGTGAACGTGATGCTACTGGTTATTCTGTGGAAAAATGGAGTAATGAAGTAATAGCTCTACAGCTCCCCACGCCTGAATTACTCATTGGCCATTCTATTGGCGGTTTAATAGCTGCTAAAATTTCTGACGAAATACAAGCAGACAAATTAATCTTACTTGATCCCGTTCTCCGTTTACCTAAAAAAGGTTTCCTGCTATGGGGAGTTCAATATGGGTTCTCCCATGCCATGAGGCGTCGTCTCAGGTTAAAACTTGTGAACAAAAGCTGGGATGTTCGAGATGCAGAAATAGAACGCATAAATTTAAGCCGATGGGACTGGCAGACCTCAAAAGCTCTCAAGGTGAACAAAAAAGAGATTTTTGGCTTATTTAATAGAGCTTCTCCCACCTTACTTATTCGTGCGAAAAGAAGCTACATTGTACCCGCCTCTTTCGCAAAACGAAATCTTCATGAAAGTATTCAACATTTCTATTTTCAAAAAGCGGGGCACAACATACATTGCGAATCATATAATGATTTATTCGCGCTGATCACAAATTTTATCTCTATAAACGAAAAGGTACCAGCTTGACAATTGAAACTTATCCACAACGCCAGCGGTGTAAAACTTGCAGGAAGAAATTCGGCAGTTTAGTATTAGCAGGGTTATACTGTTCCTACGTATGCGGCAAATTCCCTTTGCCCGCAGCTAATGTCACTGACGCTCCTCGCGGATGTAAAAGGGAAGCTAACGGACGATGGGATTATAAAACAAAATTTCTGTATGAAGATCAGGTCCCTGAAAAATATCGCAAGGACGCTTCAACTAACATCTATCTTTGTGACAACTGTAGGATGTATCATATTGGACACAGTAGACCCGAAAACTTAGAAGCCCTCGTCAGATACGTTAATACCATGGAAGAACTTGGATCTGTAGTGCAAAGGTATCGTGAATCACTTAATATATCAAAGAAAACCCTCGCACTAAAGTTAAAAATACCAGCTATTCGAATTACTGAACTAGAAGAAGGTTCCAAGAAAACTAGCGTTGACACTCTCATGAAGGTGTTAGCTATCCTGCATCTTAAAATAAGTCTAGCGTCACCACCTGTAAGAGGACGTTAATGATCAATTATTCCTAATAATACTCTTCCTTTTGTCCCTCAACCGTGGTAAGATGAAGCTAACATGATTACCACTCCAGAAGATTTCAACCTAGGGTTCACAAAGCTCGAAGGGTTCCCTAAAGATTTTTCGCCTGTATTAGCAGCGGAAGATATAGATCGTGGACGCGTTGGGTTTATTAATAGAAAACAGGATCGTTTTACTTTTTCTGCGCGCTATTTCCATAAAGGAGAAACTACAACTGGTAAGTTTTGGGGAAAATGGCGCACTTACAATGCATTTAGCGCGACCATAAAAAATGGTCGCCTTAATCTTTTTGTCGTCGGAACCGTTGGTGGGAAGCTAAAGTTTCCACAAGTAGTAAACATAACAAGACAACCTTACTTGTTAGGTAAGGCCTTCAATCAAAACCCACATATTATGGGGTTTCTTCAGAAAGAATTTGCGTCTCTTTATTCTCGGAATAATTTGCAACCCATATTTACTAGCGATGAAGGAGTCTTTATTGAAGAGCTAGTCCAAGCTTGTTATCCCGCATGGTACACAGTTAAGCGCAATATAATCAAAAGTAATCCAATGGCGCAAATTCCTATTCCGCCATTATTTGCCACTGACATAATGCGTGAACCAACTATTGAATCTGCTGTTGAAAGATTGACATCTAAGACGGAACCCAAGCTAAAAGAGATCATTGTTGCTGAACCTGAAAAATTTCTCACAGTAGATACCATCTGGATGCTTGCTCTGTCCCGCAAGAGGTTGCCAGAAGAAGAACGCATAAAGCTGCTGCATAATCTTTCTCTCCCTATGGACAAAAGTTTTCTTGACACAGGCGAGCTACCATCTAATACTAAGCTGACTGCTGATGATATCGCCCAAGCTAGAAGCCTCTTGAAAACTCTGTCCACTACTCAATTCTTGTCGGTTCTCAGTGAGCCTTTATCTGAAACCTTAATTCGAACATGTGCAAGCGATTGGAAGCTCAACAAAGTCAATTTTAAAAAAGCAGGCCTAACTCTTACCCAGCCAGAAAACGCAGACTGGAGCACTATTTCCAAAGCAATTAAAAAACTAACAATAAAGGCGTACCCGACAGCTGATAAAGAATTACAGTCTTCCATACATGAATTACTAAGAAAGCTTCATGATAACTCCAACGGAGTGTTCAAACCTTTAGTGCTAAAGAGTGAAGCTGTCAATCTTAGGTCTTCAATTCATGACAGATATGATTCCTCTACGCCAATGAGTTCACGTCCGTCAAGTGCCTATATGGCACCAAATCTCAAATTAATAAGCTATTCATTATTATTTCCTACCGAGTTTGATGTGACTAAAAGCACGTATTATTCTATCCTTAGTAAGTTAAACCTTAACAAAGCTCGCAAAGATGGAGGACAATCAATTTCGCTTTCGGGTGCGGACTACTATAATTTTCTTGAAGGCCTCTTAGAAGAAGCAACCACTAGTCTAGAAAAATATCACATAGAATCTACGCCAGAAAATGTAGCTTTATACGTATCAAGCTTACATGCCCTTACTCATTCTTATTTACTGCGCCGTTTTCATGGTGTGCTACCTCCTAAATGGTTTAACCTTATTCGAAAGGGCGCTCCTCCCTTTAACGCTCTCTTATGTCTGGAGAAAAGAATCTCTGTTAAAACGGCAGTTAGTTTCAATGATGTTCCTCCTAGTTGGACACTGCAAGCTTTTGGCGTTGAAGAAGATTATAATAATGCGTTCTAGTTTGAACAACATGTATTTTTAAGACACATGTTGCAAAAAGTATATTACTATGGTAAACTACTAATAACATTACCAAGTAGGTACGTGTTAACAACCGTTTTGCCTTTAACTCATGAATATTATCTTATCAGAAGGACTTCGAATACTGCCCATCCTTATTGGGGTGCTGGCAGTAGTTTTCGTGCCTTTTGTCTCTAAAGTAGCAGAATGGTTTACCACTCTCATTCATGAAGTTGGCCATGGAATCATTGCTGTCCCGTTCGGCGGACGAGTCGGCGGCATTCACCTTCATAGTGACGGCTCTGGACATGCTGACACACAATACAGTGGATTCTTCGTTACTCCCGTAAGAATTTTTAGCCTCCTTATGGGATACGCTTTTCCCGTTTACTTAGGTGTATCACTGCTTATCACTGCTTACTACAAGAATGTGAACGTAGGTTCATGGATACTCGGAATTATTGGTTTAATTCTTCTATTTTCTATCCGTAGCTGGTTCGGTTTTCTTATTGTACTAGTGTATGAAGCATTATTCCTCTACTACTTCCACAGTTCAATCAGCGCTGAATCCACAATTGATTTCATGGTTTTTGCTGGATTCTTATTTACGATTCGCGGGTTAATTGATATTGTTATGGTAGGTCTTAATGTCTTTGAAGATCAAGTTGATGGCGAAAGCGATTTCCATATTCTTGAAGAAGAAGTATTTTTTCCGCCGAAGTTCTGGTATATTTTCTTTTTAGTACTGCATGCAGCTATTTTGACTTTTTTCTTTCTAAAATATTTCCCACTCACCCTGAGTTTTTGAACATTCCAGTACTAAAAGAAAAATACGCATGGCTCCCCTAGCGCAAGTAGGTCTAATAGCACTACTTGCGCTAGGCCTCGCATTATGGCGACCATCCACGAAACTTCTGAAATATTTGATGACTCTATTCCATGAAGTTGGCCATGCCGCGATAGCTTTACTTCTTGGGGGCCGAATACAGCATATCAAAATTCAACCTGACGGTAGCGGCGTAACAAGCACTGCGCATACCATATCTTTAAGGTATAAGTTGGTGCGAATTGTAGAATTGTTAGCTGGTTATTCGTTTCCTTTGAATATTGGTGTTATACTGTTAGGGTTAGGTTTAATAGGCGTTGATCCAATCTTCATGCTTGGATTTACTGCCCTTGTCTCCTTATTTACGCTCCTATTCGTTAGGAATCTTTTTGGACTGCTCGTAGTTTTAGTATATTCAGCTCTTCCGATAACTGCATATGTCCTAAAAGATGCAATACCAATTAACTACACAATTTCTCTAATAGCTTTCTTGCTGATTTTTGGCGGGGTTCGAGATATTAAAGATGCCACAAGAATGACCTTCTCACGTCAAAACAATAAAGACAACAACAACAATGATTTTCACTTGTTGAGAGACGAAACTTTAGTTCCTGCAAAAATATGGAATGTAGGTTTTATTCTCTGCGAAGCAATAACAGTTGCTTCAATAGTCTTTTTGTTTTTCAACTACCAGAATATGGTATAACAAAAGAAAGCCTATGCTCAAAATTATTGCAAGCACACACATATTACTTTTAATGGCAACATCTGGAAACCTGTTAGTGGACACCACTCAGCGGCCCACATTTACAGAAGCTCCTTTAATCGTTTCAGAACAAGAAAAAGAACCCATACAAACTCTCGCCATTTCGGCAGAAACTGCCCCAGCTGAAATAGTACGGGATGCATGGGTAATAACTGACCCACCACCGCCACCTCCTCCTGCGCCTATCGCCGTTGTCGCGTCACCTAAGGCACCTTCCTCAGCACCTGTAGCAACAGGTACACCAACTACGGCACAAGCTTACGCTTACACACAGGTGATGGCAAAAGGCTGGAGTGAAAGCGATTACAACTGTCTAGTTTCCCTTTGGAAGCGGGAATCAGGTTGGAATGCAAGTGCTATGAACAAATCTAGCGGCGCTTACGGAATTCCGCAATCATTACCTGGCAGCAAGATGGCTTCCGCAGGAGCGGACTGGGAGACTAACCCTAACACACAAATTGACTGGGGCCTAGGTTACATCAGCGGTCGCTACTCAACTCCATGTGGGGCATGGGGCCATTCAGAATCAGTTGGCTGGTACTAGCAGTAAACGCGACGTTCAGGAGTTTGGTCAGCAACATTTTGCTGGTAGTACAAAGAAATATACTGTCCTACGGCCTCAGAACCGCCAAGCTTCTGAACAACAGCAGCATCATTTTTAACCGCTAGACATTCTTGCAGTGCCTCATCAGCTTGACCCGCAACTCTCATGGTTTCTTTAGTAAACAAGTGAATAGCGCCAATTTGCTCTTCAGAGGGCTTGTTCTTTTCTTCAGAAGAATACCATGCTAAAAGAGCTGCGCAAGAAGTGTACTTAAGTTCTACCTTCTTTTCATTACTTGTCACTGCCTTCTCTCCCGCCTCAGCATCGAAAAAACCGAAGCTCATTCTCTGGCACTCGAAAGAAGTTTCAGGATCTTTCGTTATGCTCTGAACTACAGCAGCAATATTTTGTTGCGCAACCTGCCAAGTGTATTCAAAGTAGCCAAGAACACCTGCGGGGATAAGGATCACGAAAATTCCGAAGTAGGAAATACGTTTTTGGTTTCTAAATCCGAGGATAAAAACCCAAATAGCGGCTGCAATAAGCAGGATGACAAGGACTAATCTCATAGTATTTACACTATCGGAGTGTTAGCCTTTAAATTTCAAGAAATTGATACGTATTGCCGAGAATAAGGGTCAATACTTTCTTTACCAGCAATATTAACAACGGTTCGAGGCAAAGTAATGTATTCATACGTGCTCGGTGGAGAAAAACTGCGAGCAAGATAGCTTAATGGTAAATCAACGAACTCCGCCTTATCTGCATTAGATAAGTAACTTAACCGAGCGATATATGCCAAGTTTTCAGGACGACCAATAGAATTATAGGTTTGCAAAAGCTCTGGTAGAACCTTTGTGCTTAATCGTGAATGTGAAGCATTTTTATCAGACAGGATATCGTTCTGCAATATTTCATGAGCAAGATGATAGGTTAAATATTTTGTGTTCGTGGAACGGCCAAGGACATTCCCATGCCGCCTAAGATCTTCAAGCTGAGCCGCTATAAGCGTTTTAGAATGATATTCTTTAACGAAGTCCGTTAAGGAATAACGCTTATTCAGCTTGTTTAAATTAAAAATCGAGTCTCGCATAGCAGCTGGGTCTGAATCTAGATGCCCACCAGAAAGCAAAACTTGAGTCTTATGTTTATCGAAGTCTAAATAGAACCGTATGCTTTCTCGCCCTTTTTTAATCTGGTAATAAACACAAGGCTCGCCAAGAGCCATGTACCCTAATTCTTCTAAAGAATCAGCATATTGCCTTACTGTGAGATTTACCATAGTTGTTTATTTTTCTTTACCTAAATGCTTTAAAGCAAGGTTACCACAATTGTATATACGTCAGAAGTTTTCATACCATACTCAGTATATGACGGATGGCGAAACCTCTAATTTGACGATATATAATCATGAATAGGATAAGGTAACGCTTATGAAAATAGAACGAAAGAAACTCATACTAATCATCGCGGCTATCATCACGGTAGTCTTCGGCAGTATAGTGATTGCGCTGTCCATCATGACAGGCGGATCAGACGAGCCAGCCCCAACACCTACTACCACAGTGCAGCCTGACGACAGCGAAGAGCCAACTACTAACCCTGACGCTTTACCTGATGACGGTGCCACAGCGGCACCTGATCCCGAAGCTACAGACAATCCTGCCCCCAACGTGTATGAAAACACATATACAGATGACGTTGGTTACGCTCCACTTCCTGAAAACTTTAATGTGGAAGGTAACCCCGCAGGTACAGTGCTAGACGAGACATGGGCAATGGACCGTTACCACACTTTAGTATGCGAACTTTCTACCAAACCAAGTTCAACAGAAAAAGCGCTTAAGCCTATCAAAGATTTTTATAACGACCTGTCCCTCGCGAAGCACCCTAACGCTAGCACCATGCGAGCAACCATCGGAAGATGGATCGAAGATTATGAACGTGATCTAGGTGAACGCGCACCAGGAAATGCGCAAGCTGAAATGACGCTTGAATGTGAATACGGCGGCGGCGCAGTAGAATAATTGATATATAGTTTTGGCCCCCAGTTTTAGTTAGCTGGGGGCCAAAACTATATACTCTCGTTAGTTATACAAAAGAAAGAGAGCCATGCAACTATGAGCGCCACGCCCAACTGTCAAGCGGAGAACCCTGCAAGATGCCGCTATCATGGCCTTGATAGTGCTGTGCACACACAAGTGCTTAAACAAAAAATGGGAATCGCAGTGCAATCTTACAAAGGTTGCAAAAATACTTCTGAGGCCTATGTTGCTTTCGCTGCCCTACGAGACGCGCAAAACGATTACTATTCTACCGACCAAGGTCTAGAAGAAATAGAAGAAATTCTTCTAGACGAAACATTATCCGAAAACCATAAACATCAAATTAAAGCAATCCACAAAACAGCTTTAGAAGCAAGAATTTCTTACGAAAAGTCCGCTACCGCACGTTCAGCTTTTATCCCATCTGCTCCTAGGCCTTACAAAGCTCTGCCGCCAGCGCAACAAGTAGAAGAATCCTCCTTAGACACCCACAACTTATCTATTTTTAAGCAAGGCGGCAAAATGTCTTCAATAGATTATAACCCTGACAAAAAACTTATTGTATTCTCCACACCTGCTAGCCCAGATGAAAGCACATTAATAGGCAGAGCTACAACAATTGAAGAAGCTACACGTAAAGCCACCGCATGGTATAACGAAAATTTTAACCGCTAAACACAGCATAAATTATAAGTTATGTGATCGAGAAACAATCTCAGCTGTCCTAGCAGCAGAAACGAACTCTCCAACAGTTCCGCCATCACTTAAAGGTACAACTGAATGAAGTATGGTCTCGTCATAAACATGTACTAAGTTAAACCCTTGAGCAGAATCCTGCCCGCGAGTTGCGTTGAAGCCATATTTAAGATCTTGCGTGTAACAAGAAGAAGTCGCTACGCTCACTGGGATGCCAGCAAAAGTAGCAAACGAAGAATAATGAAGATGCCCCGCAAGGATAGTTCGAACGTCACTGCCCCGTAGAACGTTTTTTAAAGCCTCTTGACCCCGAAGTTCCACAACCGTAGCTAAACGCAGCACACTAGGCACAGGAGGGTGATGCATAGCAAGTATGGTGCCTTCAGGAGCAGGCGTTGACAGCTCT
>Ga0247814_10001018_pt1 | contig 17865 bp, 11 predicted proteins | sample UWRJL179409R1_FD_179947 | JGI IMG/M metagenome (GOLD analysis project Ga0247814, IMG submission 179947) | Plant litter microbial communities from Arlington Agricultural Research Station in Wisconsin, United States - UWRJ-L179-409R-1 | ecosystem: Environmental > Terrestrial > Plant litter >...
CAGTTCCGCCAGTGGACAGCAGATCGTCATGGATTAGCACATGCTGTCCAGGTAAGATCGCGTCTTCATGTAGTTCAAGTGCCGCACTGCCATATTCCAGGTCATAATCCTGACGAATGGTTTTATAGGGTAACTTTCCTGCTTTTCGCATCGGCACGAAGGGCACACCCAACAAATTCGCTAAAGACATTCCAAAAAGGAACCCCCTGCTTTCGATACCGACAACTACATCAATCTTCATCCCGGCAAGCTGTTCGGCCAGTGCAGCAGTAATCTCGCCGCATAACACTGCATCTTTCAGTATAGGCGTAATATCTTTAAATACAATCCCTGGCTTTGGAAAATCGTTGACATCACGGACGGTCTGTTTAATTTTGATTTCTATCATCATTCAAAAGATATATAAGGCGCTAGCTTCTCTATGGTCTCAGCAGATAAGATCACTACCTTTTTTAAGTCTGCAATATTACCATAATTTCCGTGTTGTTTCCTGAATTGAATGATTGCGTTTACTTCTTTAAATTTTAAATAGGGGTTATGGCGCAGCTGCTCAAACGTGACGGTATTGATCGGGATCCTGGTAAGCTGTGGGTTATCCAGTTTAATCTGCCCGCTTATTTCCCTGTACTTAACAGAATCCAGCTGATATACTTCCCTCAGCTGTTCCATCTTGTAAAACCCGCCAATCCGCTCCCGGTATTGATAGATGCGCCGGGCAAAAGCAGGTCCTATTCCTTTTATTTTATCCAATTCAGTGGTATCGGCAGTGTTGATGTCTACCATAACAGGAATTCCCCTCGCCGGATACCCCGATTGTTTCTGATAGGTATTCCCTGCCGTTGCACCTTTTATATATATATAAGGTAGAAGTTCCTGATAGCGCTCCGGGCTAATCACAAACATTTTTTGCAGGTCTTCCTTTTTCCGGAACCTCCCTCCCTTCTCGATATAGTTCGTCATCACTTTTGCCTGCTTAGCCGATAAGCCAAGTGCTTGCCATTGCGCCTGGGTAGTATGGTTAGGGTCAAAATTGAATAACCTTACATTTTTCCGCTCCATTTTATTCCAATTACGGTGGTAAGCTTTTTTCTTTGCCGCCTCAACGAGCACTAATTGTTGTAATGCTGCCCGCTCTGCCGGGAGATTTTCCTTCATAGGGACGAAATAATCGTAAACAGTAGGTATGATCATGATTATGCCGATTATAAAAATCAGTACCATCAACCCATTAAACTCCCTTTTGGAAAAAGTCAAGTCTATATTTAGCCATTTTCTCATGGCCTGCCAATGTACTACCGTTATTTAAAAATATAAATCTTATTTTTGAGATTGTTTTAATTTCCTTCTCCTTTAAATTCAACTATGAAGATCATCACGACCAAAGAATTTGCCAAAGCGACTAAGATTGATAAACTGGGTGTACCCGGGCTGGCGGCTTTATTGATGGAGGTAATGAAATTAAACGATATCAATAAAGTTTTTTCTCAGAACCAGCATTTCAACGGTTTAGAGTTTGTAGATAAAATCCTGGAAACAATAGGGGTTTCGATTGACTTCGACGAAGACGACCTGAAAAATATTCCAAAAACCGGTGGATTTATCGCCATTGCAAACCATCCTTATGGCGGTGTTGAAGGTCTTGCCCTTGTTAAACTGCTGTGTACGGTCCGCCCTGAATCTAAAGTGATGGTTAACTTTATTCTCCAGAAGATCCCAAATCTGAATGAATTTTTTGTTGCTGTAAACCCCTTTGAAAATGTGCAGCATTCATCCAGCATCAGCGGACTGAAAGCTACCTTTGATCTGTTAAAAAGCGGTACCCCAATAGGAATTTTCCCAGCAGGCGAAGTATCAACCTTTAGTTTGGATAAACAGGAAATTACTGACCGGTTATGGCACCCGGTTGTAGGGAAATTGATTGCCCGTGCAAAATTACCGGTGGTACCTATTTATTTCCATGGAAACAATGGTGTACTGTTCAATATCCTGAGCTTTATCCATCCTACCCTGCGCACAGCAAAACTACCTTCAGAATTTTTAAACAAGCAAGGCTTAAAAATAAAGATCAGGATAGGAAAACCAATTAATATCCAGGATATCTCTTACCGTAACAACACCAATAAACTACTGGATTTTCTCCGTGCCCGTACCTATGCATTAGGTACAAGTATCGATGAGGAGAAGAAACTATTCAACCCCATCAATCTTTTTAAGATCAAGAAAAAGCCGGAAGTTATTATTGATGAAACACTAAGGGAAAGGATTGTGGAGGAGATCGCGCAGCTGGAAAGCTATAAAGTGTGGACGGAAAAAAATTATGAGGTTTATATCTCCCCTACTGCGAACATCCCTAATGTTCTACGGGAAATAGGACGGCTGAGAGAAATTACTTTCAGGGAGGTGGGCGAGGGTACCAACAAAAATATAGACCTTGATAATTACGATATTTACTACCATCATCTATTTATATGGGATACGGAAAAGCTGAACATTGTTGGCGCTTACCGTATTGGTAAGGGTGATGAAATATTAAATACAATGGGGAAGAGAGGATTCTACCTTTCAGAACTGTTTAAGATTAAGGAACCTTTTTACCCGGTATTACGACAAGGTATAGAATTAGGCCGTTCGTGGATCCGCAAAGAATACCAGCAGAAAGCATTACCACTGTTCCTGCTTTGGAAAGGAATTTTAAAATACCTGCTGGACAATCCGCAGTACCGTTATATGTTTGGCCCTGTAAGCATTAGTAATAACTTCTCTAAATTTTCAAAATCACTGATTGTAGACTTTATAACAAAGAACCACTTTGATTATGAGCTGGCACACTACGTGAAACCACGGAATAAGTTTAAGGCCGATTTGTCTGCCATTGATAAGGATTTATTAATTGAAAGCAGTGAGTCTTTAAAAGACTTGGACGGTTTAATCTCCGATATTGAAAATTCCCATATCAAGATTCCTGTAATGTTAAGACAATACATGAACTTGAATGCCAAGATAATCTGTTTTAATATCGATCCTAAGTTCTCTGATTGCCTGGATGGCTTTCTGGTGGTTGACATGCAAAGTATTCCGCCAGAAATGCTGGAAAAAATTGGTAAAAACTTCTAAAAAAATAAAAGGCCCTGACATCCATCGGGGCCTTACTATTATCAACTAAACCTAAACTTGATAAATACTAACCAAATATTTACACTACAAATGTAGGGGGCTGATGTTAATTCATGATTAAGGATTCGTTATAATAACAAATGTTCAAATAGACTCAACCAATAAAAAAAGGGAGGTTATCGCTATTGATAACCTCCCTTTTTGGATCTGTTTGGAATTAGAAGCTGTATCTCAAGCCAAACTGCATCTGGAACCGTGATGCAAAAAAGTCTTTAGAATAGTTGCTTGTATTTTTCTGATCAAAAGTATATGTCGGGTACGTTGTTGCAGAGCCGGCACCACCCGTAGTACTTGCCAAACCTACACTCGCCATTGAGTTAAAAGTATTAGGAGAGAAATACTGTACCCCCCAGTCTTTGTTTAACAGGTTGGTTAAGTTAACGATATCATAGGTGAATGATAAAGTATGCTTATGCGTACCTTTTTCTATGATCTTAAAATCCTGTGAGAAACGGAAGTCGGCCTGGTAGTTCCATGGTGTTCTTGCACCGTTACGTTCTGTAAACTGTCCTCTTCTTGTTTTAAGATATTTATCACTGTCAATAAATGTATCAAATGCTGCTGCTTGTGCTGCACCTGTTGTAGTTGCTGCAAAGAATCTGGATGTCTCGCCTACATTTGGGATATAGGTTAAACTTACTGTCTGTCCCGTTCCATTGATCGTACTGTTTACAAATCCATAAGAGTATGGTGTACCAGACTGTGCACTGAAGAACAGGGAGAAGTTTGCTACATATTTGCTCGCTTTATCCCAGCTATGTCTGTAATTAATAGTGGATACAATACGGTTACGGATATCAAAGTTAGAGTTAGCTAATCCGGGATTGTTGGGGCTTAGAGCCTGGTTCAACTGCCAGTTAGACTCCATGGAGTTACGTATACCATTGGTTACATCTTTAGACTGTCCGTACGTATAAGCCATCATTACATCCAATCCCATTGGGAAAGATTTACTAACCTGACCAGTTAAACTATAACGGTAACCTTTACTTGTGTTAGATAACAAATAAGCATTGGTGTAAAGAGAATTAATTTTTGCAGAACTGTAAATTGGCTGTTGGTGTTCTGTATCATAAACCTTATAAGTAGGGTTATCAACGATGTTAATCTGCTGGAACATCAGGTCATTGATCACTTTAGTATAAATACCTTCTGCAGTAAATTTCCATTGGTTATCTGTTTTATAATCAAAAGCTAAACTCGTTCTCCATGTTTTAGGCATTTTGAAGTTGTTATCGATTAAATCTACCTGTGTAGCACCGGCTGCATTGTTCACATTTACACCCTGATTAGCCACAAATCCAGCTTCACCCTTACCCGTTAATGCATCCCTGATCGGATCAGTACCCGTTACAAAAGGAGTTCCGCTTTTACTTGGCTGATTATCATAGGCTCCATAAGTAACCCCGTTGTTATAATACGCATAACCTATCCATGCAAAAGGGACCCTACCAGTGAATAAACCACTACCACCACGCATAATTAAGTGCTGGTCGCCCATTACATCATAACTAAAACCTACACGCGGAGAAATCTGAATTTGTCCGAAAAAGTCATTTTTAATCTGGCTTGGTTGTGTATAGGTATAAGTAGTTCCGTAGTTGGGATCCACAGGAGAACCTGTAGTTTTAGTGCTTAATGGTTGTTTGTTTGGCATATCAGCCATATCAAAACGGATACCGTAAGTTAATTTAAAGCGGTCCGACATTTGAAACTGATCCTCACCATACACGCTGTACATGTTCATCTTGAATTCAGCAGGCGGGTTAGCTATGATATTTTCTCTTGAATTATCAGCATAATTATAGTTCGTACGTACACGGCTCGCGTTACCGGCCAGAAAATCACCAACGCTATCATAAGCAATTCGTCCGTTCCAGCCATTTACAAAACCGTAATTAATGCTGTACATTTCATTGTGTGTACCAAAAGTAAAAGTGTGCTTTCCCTTGCTCCAGGTAACATTGTCAGTAAATTCAAATGTTTTTTGTTTCATATCAAAGATACTTGCCTCACGGTCTGTACCCAGGAAAATCGTTCCACCGGCAGCACCTTTAATTTCAATTTGTGGCAATGCCGCATTGGAAGTTGGTGTCCTGTAATCATGGATATTAGAATAACCAACAACTAAACTGTTTGAAAGGTTATTGGATATCCTGCTTTTCAATTCAGCAACAGTAGAACTCTGATTATTTGTTTGTTTGTAATCAATACCGCCAAACCTGAAGTTAGTCTGATCACGTTCTAAATTAGTTGCCTCAGAAGTGATGGTATTATTACGGATCGTCAGCTGATTTTTATCATTAATATTCCAGTCTAAACGATTAAAGAACTTGTTAGATTTCGCATAGATATTATAATTGTCATACGATCCTGCATCAACACCATATTTAGTTTGCATCAGATTCGAAATCGCTTGTGCATCTGCAAGAGAGATAACCTTCATATCCGGAGAACCTGCAGCTAAGATTACTGGGTCCTGGCGACGGGTAATCTCTTCATTAGTAAAGAAGAATAATTTGTTTTTGATGAGCGGCAAACCTACACGGAAACCAGTTTGATATTCATGAAAAGCAGATGGTTCTTTCGATCCGTCACCTGCTTTATTTTTTCCTATTAAAGTAGCGTTACGGCCAAATCCATAAACTGATCCGGTTACGTCATTAGTTCCTGAACGGGTTACAGCATTCACACTACCACCTGTAAAGTTTCCTATTTTAACGTCGTAAGGAGCCAACAAAACTTGTACATCCTGTATCGCATCTATCGAAACAGGATTAGTTCTTGTACTGCTGCCCGGCATACCAGAGCTTCCGCTTTGTCCGCCGTTGGAAGGACTAAAACCAATTGCATCATTATTAATCGCACCATCGATAGTTACGTTATTGTACCTGAAGTTGGTACCCATAAATGAATTGTCTTTACTCACCTGTGGCGTTACTCGGGTAACATCGGTAAGGCTACGACTGGTCGTAGGCATGTTTTTGATCTGCTCTTCGCCGATCTGTGTCCCTGCACCAGTTTTAAGCGGTCCTCTTCTGCCACTTACAACTACCTCACTTAATTCCTGACCTTCATCTAAAAGCGTAAAGTCGACACGCTGATCAACTCCAAGACCAAGGTTAATATTATCTTTTTGCTGTTTATTAAATCCGATATAAGTTACCGTTACTGTATACGGACCACCCGGGTTTAAGTTATTTAAACGGAAATAACCGTCAGAACCAGTTACTGCACCATATTTTGTTCCTGTTGGAACATGTATAACCAATACACTTGCTCCGGGAACAGTAATTCCTTTTGCATCTTTTACTTTACCATTAATACTGGATGTAGTTACCTGCGCATTGACACTGAATCCTAGGATAAGGAAAACAGTTAACATAACGAATGATAGATGATTTGTTAGAAATCTTTTCATTTTGAGTTGTTTCTATTTTTTTTGGTAAAATTAGACCAGCAACGTTATGTTAATATTAAGTTCACATTAATACGCGCCGGAATTAATATTAAATTAAGATTGGATTAAAAAGAGATTAAAATATAGGTTTAATTAGGCGTCAGAGCAGACATTGTGTTTATATAGGCTTAATCTATAATTTAGGATAAGCTTAATAGTATGTTCCCTCAATATTAAGTTTATGTTAAGTGGACCAAATATTTAAAAATGTCATCAAATAAGAAGGCCCTGAAGCAATTGCTTCAGGGCCTTCTTATTTGATGACTTAGAATTCTTTGTAACTAGTTAGCCGTTACTTTTCCAGGAGTTGTATAAAGTAACACTTGTGGATCAAAGTTTGCCCATGTAGCAGTCCAGTCAGTAGTACCAAATGCACCTTTATAAGCAACTTTCTCAAAGAAAGAATCAGCTACTTTAGCATTGGTGAATATTGCGCCGGTAGCAGCAGGTCCGCCAGCTAAGAAAGTAAAGTTTGGTCTACCAACGTTAGCAGTTGCAGCGATGTCAGATCCGTATTTATAAGCAGAAGTGAATAAAGCCGCACCATAAGTACCTGGAACGAAACTGTTATTAGCTCTTAAAGCAGTTTCGATTAAAGTTAGGTTGGTTCCTTTGATATCAGCATTTTTGATGCCATAGATTAAGTTATTTTCAAATGACAACCTTCCGCCAGTATAATTTGCGGTTGTTGAACCAGGAGTGGTAACCTTTGTATCATCAATATAAATTCCATCAGGAAAACCAGTGAAGATTGAGTTAAAAGTATTAATGGATGAATTTCTTCTGATCTGCGCAGCATGCTGGAAGAAACCGTTGATGTTAGTATTTGCTGCTTGTAGTGGACCTACGATCGAAATGTTAGAGAATGTTGCACTAGTTTCCGGAGCATTATCACTACCATTTGCGTCATTGTCAGATTCAAAACCATTAGATCCTGATTGATCAGCGATTAACGCATGACGTTGAGCAAGTGCAAACTGAATTTTACCAGAGAAACCATTATCTGTATCAAAATCATCATCCCACGTACCGATTGCTAATAAGTGTTTAGCGTTTACTGAACCACCAAACCATTCGTAAGCATCATCACCAGAACGATATACTTCAACATATTCTACAGTAGTTCCAGAACCAACTGCACCAAAAGTAATACCATTGATCTCATTATCTACTGAAAAGGGGATACCTGCGTATTCAACACGTATGTATTTAAGTGTACCAGAGTTATCGGCAGCATCAGTACCACCAAATTGAATGTACTTTGCAGCATCACCACCGGCTGTTGGCGTTAAACCACCTTCAATAGTATTGTTAACACCCCTGTTATCAATACCTTTACCTAAGATGATGATACCACCCCAGTCACCTTCACGACGACCACCAGAAGCAACACCAGAAGTAAACACGATTGGTTTATCAACTGTACCTGTTGCATTGATTTTGGAACCTCTTGTAATAATTAAAGTAGCTTTAGTAGATTTATCACCTTTGATAATTGTACCAGGCTCAATTGTTAAAGTAGCACCGTCTGTTACGAATACAAAACCTTTTAATTGATATATTTTATCTGCAGTCCAAGTTGTATTTGTTTTGATATCGCCTGTTACTTCTACAGCAGATCCAGTTACAGGAGGAGTTACAATTACCTCTGTTTCATCATCGTCATTTTTAGAACAAGATGTGGCAAATATACTAAGGGCCATACCTAGAATTAGCAAATGTTTTTTCATGTTTTCTTTCAGTTTTTATTTTTTGTAAAGGAATTAAATTAGGTTAAACTTTACGTAACCCCCGTATTAAGTTATTGTTACTATGTTGATTAGAAAGAGTAAGAAACAGAGAGAGACATATTAGTACCTGTTTTAAACATAGACAGTATTTCGTCTTTCGTTACCGCTCCAGTTGTTGGATTGGTGATCACATTGTTCGGACTGTATTTTTTATCCTGATTGTAATCGAAATAGAACACAGCTTTGTTGTTTAATACATCATTAACATTGAATTTGATCTGTGCTTTCTTCTTGTAAAAGCTGTAGCTAGTCTGGAAGTCGATCACATTTCTTGGTGCTTCATAAACATCACCGAATCGTTGTCCACCCGCATTAGCGATCCTTCTTCCAATTCTATTATAAAGTAAACTGAAGTTTAAGTTATTATCCAAGGCATTGTATTGTAATCCTGCATTGATCGAGTAAGGTGACTGCCCAACCATTGGCCTGTCTTTTACAAGGTATGGCTGATCAGTTGGATTAGTAACTTTTGATTTAACCAAAGTACCATTTACATAAAAAACCATGTTTTTTAATGCAGATTCTTCATTGATAAAACCTAATGAATGTCTTAACTCCAACTCCACACCATAATTCACCGCACTTGGCGTATTGAAATATGAGAATGCCGGGGTAGAATTTTGATCGTATATACTTGGCTCTATTGCATTATTAAAGTGTTTGTAGAAACCTGATACTGACATAATTTGTCCAGCCGCAGGATAAATCTCATAACGTATATCCGCATTATCAATCAATGTGCGTTTTAAATTGGTATTACCTGCAACATTACCTAGTAGTTCATAATCGTAATAATCAAATGGTGCCAATTCCCTGAATTCCGGGCGTGCCAGCGTGCGGTAGTACGAAGCACGTAAATTCGATTTTTCCGTCAATGCATAGGTAAGATTTACCGAGGGTAAAATATCCAGATAATCCTGTTTAACTTTTATAGCTTCACCGGTCACTGCTCTGGAATTCAGGTTCAGATTGAACTTTTCTGCCCTAACTCCGTAGACAGCACGTAATTTATCTGTAATACTCTGATCCAACATTGCATAGGCAAAACTGGTAAGGGAATTAGCATCGTACGTATCGGTGTTACCAGTAATTTCACTCAATTCATATACACCAGAATTAATCAATGAAGTTGAGTAAAGCTGGCTCAGAGGAAGGGCTTGAATTTCTTGGTTAGCATTGATCAAAGTTATGCCTAATAAACGTGCAGCGAAATCACGTTTACGGTAATTTGCGCCTAATCCGCCTTTTAAAGTTGCATTTTTCCCCCACAAGCTTACTGTTTGCTGATCATTAACTGCTCCACCATATAAACTTTCGTTTAGATCTGAAAAGAATCTGTTATTTTCTTTAGTCAAGGCTGTATTAGCAGCTAAAAATGGAGCAGTAGGATCATCTCTCAATCCAACATTTCTCAAATAACCAATCTTTCTTTGATCCGGCTGGTTATTGGTAATATTTGCGTAAGAAAGGTTCCAGTTTAATTTATTCTTTTCAGTTAGCTGATGATCCCCATCCAATGAGGTTTTAAAAATTCCTTTTTGAACCATATCAAACGCATAGTACTGTAAATCACTTGAGCGTCCAACGTCCGTTCCTGTACGATAAGTAAACTTATCTTCTAGAATTCTATTATATAAGTTCTTAAAGCTGACCTTATTCTTTCCTTTAACATAGGCAAAATTTGCCATCCCACCGATGTTGGTAGAAAATGTATTGACTCTATCATTATAGTCATAGGTATAGTATTGACGCTGAACCTCAGGTCTTGTAGTTTCGGAGTTACGGTAACTTAGCGAAACAATTGCTCCTAGTTTACCGCCGTTTTTGAACTCTTTTACCTTACCAAAGCTTAATTGGTGATTCTGCGATAGTGGTGCATTATGTTCACCAATTTTCCAGACTTTTGGTAATTTATTAATGGCAGCAATCTGTGCTGCAGAATTTCCCCTTAAAGCATTAGTAGCGTTAGTATTTTTCGGGAAATTTTTTGAAACAGGCAATTGTCTTTCTCCTCCATCAAAACCAAAATAATTTTGTGTGTATCTCGGACCATAATAAAAGTCCTTAAAAGTAGACTGGCTATTATAACCACCTCCAATACTCACCTCAAAGAAGTTATTGTCTGGAATATCTTTCGTGATAATTTTAATTGATCCACCTGCAAAATCTGCAGCCAGATCTGGAGTAGCAGTTTTACTCACTACAATATTGTCAATCAAACCAGCAGGAACAATGTCAAATGAGAATGCTTTTCTATTCGGTTCAGTACTTGGAAGACTAGAATTATCGAGGGTTGCATTATTATATCTGTCAGAAAGACCGCGGACAATCACAAACTTATTATCCTGAATAGTTGTACCACTGACCCTTTTCAGTACATCACCGGTACTGCGGTCGGGACTTCTTCTGATCATATCAGAAGATATACCATCAGAAATAACCGAGCGATTCTTCTGAGCTGCATATAATGCATTAACACTTTCCTTTTTAAACGAGCCTTTAATTACAACTTCGTTCAAATTTTGTGAATTTGATTCGTCCAGGATCAGGTTAAGGATTGTATTTTTACCTCCTGTTACTTCTACATCGCTAATCTCTTTTCCTGTATAACCTATATATTGGAACGAAACGACATATTTTCCATTTGATAATCCGCTGATAGAATATTTACCATCAACATCAGTTGCCATTCCTTTAGTTGAACCTTTTAGTTTAACTGTAACCCCGATCAGGGTCTCACCCGTTTTTTTATCAGTAACGGTACCGGAAATCCTCCCCGTTTGAGCGAATGCAGCAGTTCCAATTATTACGAATAGCAGCGTAATAATGGCTTGTTTAAGTTGTAGTTGTGATTTCAATTTTGCCTTTATTAGAGTTTAGGCAAAGGTATTATCACAGTATTAGGGTTATGTTAGCTTAACAATACCATTAGATAGCATTAATGTTAATTAATCATTAACAACACAAAGGATCAATACCTTATGCCCGTTTTAACACAAATAAAGTGTAATAACCAAATTGGTCCGATTAACAAAAACTTAACATCTTCTGTAAATGTAGACTTCTTTACTTCTAAACGGCTGCCTATGAACTGACCAATAAAGGCAGCTATAAAAATTACTGTACAAACCAACCATAATGCCGGTCCGCCTGCTATCTCCCACTTTTCCAGCTGCACTACAAGCAACGACATGGCAAACACGATCAGTATCATCATATAAGTAAGTACAGGCGACAGCCTGTAATAATAGTAACCGGAAAAAGCGATAAAAAAAGAAGCCCAGTTCAAAAATCCATTATACTTTCCTAAAAAATCAAGATGAGGAAATGGTATTGCCCACATCAGACCGAGCACACTGAACAAAATCAGCGGTATACAAATCCAGTGGATCATTTTATTTGTCGGATTTTGGTGATGTGTTCCATATTGATCCAAAAGCACATCAATCTCTCTTTTTGGAACTACTTTTTCTCCCTTTTGCTGTACTTTCTTCATGTAGTAAATATAAAACCATTAAGAGCTTATAGTTAGATAAAGTTATGAAGAAGCTCATGATAGCTTCATAACCTGTAAAAAGCAAATTTATTGATCAAAAAAAAGCGATAGATTGCTCTATCGCTTTGTCTATATTATATGGTTTAAACTTATTTAGCGAAAGCTACCGATCTGGTTTCCCTGATCACAGTAACTTTAATCTGACCCGGATAAGTCATCTCAGTTTGTATACGGTTAGAGATATCCGCTGCCAGCAATTCTGCCTGCTGATCGGTTACCCTTTCACTTTCAACTACAACCCTTAACTCTCTTCCAGCCTGTATAGCAAATGTTTTCTCTACACCAGGATAAGATAAAGCTAATTCTTCCAATTCTTTTAAACGTTTGATATAACTTTCTACTACCTCACGTCTTGCACCTGGGCGTGCACCAGAGATTGCATCACAAGCCTGAATGATCGGAGAGATCATAGAGGTCATTTCTATCTCGTCGTGGTGGGCACCAATTGCATTACAAATTTCAGGGTGCTCCTTATACTTTTCGGCTAGCTGCATACCTAAAATTGCGTGTGGCAATTCGGGGTTATCATCAGGCACCTTACCTATATCATGAAGTAATCCCGCACGTTTTGCCATTTTAGCATTTAATCCTAGCTCTGCAGCCATTGTAGCGCAGAAATTTGCTACCTCACGGGAGTGATGCAGTAAGTTCTGGCCATAAGAAGAACGATAACGCATACGTCCCACCATCCTGATCAATTCAGGGTGCAGGCCGTGGATACCTAAATCGATTACAGTACGCTCACCAATTTCAACGATCTCATCTTCGATCTGTTTCTTAGTTTTCGCAACTACTTCTTCGATACGTGCAGGGTGAATACGTCCATCTGTTACCAGGCGGTGTAATGCTAAACGGGCAATCTCTCTTCTTACCGGGTCAAAACCTGATAAGATAATTGCTTCCGGGGTATCATCAACGATAATCTCAATTCCGGTTGCCGCTTCAAGTGCACGGATATTTCTACCCTCACGACCAATTACACGACCTTTGATCTCATCACTTTCAATATGAAAGATAGATACTGTATTTTCAATTGCAGCTTCCACAGCAGTACGCTGTATCGTTTGGATAACTACCTTTTTTGCTTCTTTAGTTGCAGTAAGTCTTGCCTCATCAACAATATCCTTAACCTGGATCATTGCCTGCGTGCGCGCTTCCTGTTTCATGTTCTCTACCAACTGGTTTTTTGCTTCTTCAGCACTTAGGCCCGCAATAGTTTCCAGTTGTTTTACATGCTGGTTTTTCAACACTTCAACTTCTTCCTGTTTTTTTACAGCGATGTCGGTTTGTTTTTCCAGGTTCTTTTTGTGATTGTCAAGCTCCTGCTCCTTACGGTTCATGTTTTCCAGGCGCTGGTTTACCGACTGTTCTTTTTGCTTGATAGCGTTTTCACGCTGATTTACCTGGTTATTTTTTGTGTTTACTTCCTGCTCATGTTCAGTTTTTAACTGCAGAAATTTTTCTTTGGCTTCCAGTAACCTGTCTTTTTTTAAAATCTCGGCATGAGTTTCTGCCTCCTTAAGGATCTTTTTAACCTTACTCTGTGCTGCAATTTCCTGTTTTTTCAACAAGTTGCGCAACAGATATCTTCCTACTAATATACCAACTATTAAGCTGGCCAATACATATCCGATTATTGCTACTATTTCCATTTTAATTTATATATATAAAAAACCCGCATAAGCAAAACACAGTATTTCTATTGTGCTCATGCAAGCCTGATTATCCTTTCTCTATCCTGTAAACAAAAAAACCGCTGTTACATTCTAATTTTCTTCGTTACAGTCTTCAACACAGTAATCAACGCAATAGCCAAAAACAGCCACAGCAAACTGTATTTAAAACACTAAACTTGAAACTAAAATTTAACAACGGTTAAATATTATTATGCCTTTGAAATGAGGGATAACTTACCTCGTAAAAAAATCATTAAGCAAACTATCCAACTCCTCAACCTTCTCAGTAACTGCAGTATCTTGATCCTGCACCTTATTTTCTACCCTTAGAACAGCGGTTGCGTAATGCAATACCGCCATAGATAGCAAATCCTGTTTATCTCTAACCGCATAGTTCTCCTGATAGTCCTTTATGCGTTCATTAATAATTTTGGCTGCCCGTCTTACAATTTCTTCTTCTTCCATGTTTACCTTTAACGGGTAAATACGGTCCGAAATAGTTATTTTTATCGAGATTTCTCCCATTTCTTAGCTTTGTTTCAAAATTAGTGTATCTCTCATTTTTTAAGCAACACTACACACTTATCAATTTCACGCACAAAATCGTTAATTTTTTGCTTTATATCAAGTGTCTTTTCGCTTGTACCTTCAATACTCTTCGCTAATTTAAGTACTCTCATCTTTTCATCAAGATCAGAGATCTTTAATTTCGAAGTATTTAAAGCAGATTTCACTGATGCATTCTCTTGCTTTAACAACTCATTTTCTTCCTGCAATGCATTACAGAGCTCTATCAAGCGAGCTGTTTTTTGTAATACTGAATCTAATTGTTCGGCAACCGAAGACATGTTATTAAAATTGAATGTATCTGTAAACTATGTTTAAAAGTAATAAATAAAATTACTTTCTGATCTCTGCTTTCGCACTTTGGGCTAAGTTAGCGATAATCTTTTGCATAACCGAATCAATTTGCTTATCGGTTAAGGTCTGCTGATCGTCTTGTAAAGTGAAGTTAATCGCATAAGATTTTTTATTTTCCGGCAGTTTATCTCCCACATACACGTCGAAGATCTGCACGTTCTTTAACAATCTCTTTTCTGTTTTAAAAGCAATCGTTTTTAGCGTATCGAAAGTTACCTCAGTATCTACCAGCATGGACAGATCTCTCCTTACCGCAGGGTATTTAGGGATTTCCTTGCTAATCACTTTATTTTTCCTTACAATATCCAGCAATAAAGCCCAGTCAAAATCAGCATAATAAACATCCTTTTCTACATCGGCCAGTTTCTTATCTGCAGCTGTTGCCGCACCAAACGTAACAATGGGTTGTGGGCCCCTGAAATATTTTAAGCCAAATGCATAATCTTCATTACCTACTTCTTCTGTCTGATAATTGGTAATGCCCAGTCTGCCCATAATTGCATCTACTGCAGCTTTCAAATTGTAAAAGCTAACTGCAGCAGGCTTTTTATTCCAGCCTTCCGCCATATCTGCACCCGACAGTACAATCATCAGCCTCGGGCGTTCAACATATTTATCATTGATCAAATGATAGGTTTTACCAAACTCATAAAACTTCACATCACCCTGTTTCCTGTTTTGGTTATAGGCAACACTTTCCAATGCCGGCATCAGTAAACTCTGACGCATTACATTAAGATCTGTACTTAAGGGGTTCAATATCTTTACTACTTCTTCGGTATTTTTAGAATAAACTCCTTTTGTAAGGGAATTACACCAGATTTCCATAAAGCCATTTGCGGTAAGCATATCAGCAATTACATGCTGCGTTTGCTCGCGGTCTGGTTTGGCAGTAAATGCCAGGGACGCGTTTACTTTAGATGGGATTTCAATATTATTGTAACCGTAAATCCTCAATACTTCTTCTGTGATATCACACTCCCGCGTAACATCTACTTTGAAAGTAGGCACCTTTAATGACAGACCTTCTTCGGTTTCTGCAGCAACAGTTATTCCCAATGAGGTGATAATTGCTTTAATTTCTTCATTAGGAATCACAGCACCTATCAGCCTGTTAATATTGGTATAGCTTACTTCTACATCAAACGCTGCAACCGGGTTGGGATATAAATCAGACACAGCAGAAGAAATTTCGCCACCAGCCAGTTCCTGAATTAACAAAGCGGCACGTTTAAGTGCAACTACGGTGATTTCAGGATCGGTACCTCGTTCATAGCGGAAAGATGCATCCGTTTTTAACGTATGTCTTTTCGCTGTTTTACGGATTGATACCGCGTTGAAATACGCGCTTTCTAAAAATATGTTTGTTGTGGTAGTACTTACACCAGAATCTTTTCCGCCGTATACACCAGCTATAGTCATTGGTTTTTCTGCATCACAGATCATAAGATCTTCTGCAGATAGTTTGCGTTCTACCCCATCAAGTGTAACGAAAGGCGTGCCCTCAGCACATTTTTTCACAATTACCTGTTTACCGGCAATCTGATCTGCATCGAAAGCATGCAGGGGCTGTCCTAAATCATGCAGTACATAATTGGTGATATCTACAATATTGTTTATCGGGCGGATACCGATTACTTTTAATCTATCCTGCAACCAGTCTGGTGAAGCTTTTATAGTTACCCCGCTGATCGATACACTACTATACCTGGGGCAGGCTTCGGTATCCTGTACATCCACTGCTATAGTAAGGTTTTCGTTTGCGGTTTTAAAAGAAGATACATCCGGCATAGTCAGCCCGATGCGCAGGTAAGCAGCAAGATCTCTTGCAACACCAAGATGCGACGCTGCATCTGCACGGTTAGGCGTAAGCCCTATCTCGAACAGGTAATCATCTTCCATCTTGAAGTATTCTTTAGCTGGTAAACCAATTTCAGCATCTTCTCCAAGCACCATGATACCCGCATGAGAAGCGCCTAGTCCGATTTCATCTTCTGCACAGATCATCCCTTCGGATACTTCACCCCTGATTTTGGATTTGTTGATTTTAAAAGGTTCGCCTTCATTCGGATATACAGTAGTGCCTACTACAGCAACAACCACCTTTTGTCCTGCTGCAACATTTGGTGCACCACATACAATTTGTACCGGCTCTGCACCACCAACATTTACAGTAGTAACCCTTAATTTATCTGCATTGGTATGCTGCACACAAGTAAGCACATGGCCAATTACCAATCCCTCCAACCCACCTACTACAGGCTGTACTTTTTCAAGGCTTTCCACTTCCAGTCCGATGTTGGTAAGCAGTAAAGAAAGTTCCTGTGGGGCAAGATCAGTTTGTATGAATTGTTTAAGCCAGTTATATGATATCTTCATGTTATAATTTGATCTAAAACGCAAAGATATAAAATAATGCTTTGCTCTATATTTATTAGCAAATAAACACGTAATTACAATTAAATAATACGACTATCTGCCATACTAGTATATTCTGTATTTGTCATAATCAGATGGTCCAGAACCGGTAGATCCAGTAACCGGCCTGCGGCGATAAGTTTTTTGGTAATCATGATATCTTCTTCACTGGCCTCGAGATTACCAGAAGGATGGTTATGAAGAAGTATGATGCTGGCAGCATTGTGTTCCAGTGCAGTTTTAAAGATAATTTTCGGATCAGCCACAGTACCTGCCACCCCTCCCTTGCTAATCATAAACCTGCCTTTTACAAAATTTGCTTTATTGAGAATTACGATCCAGAATTCTTCGTGGTTGAGATCCGAGAACACAGGATACATCAGTTTATAAATATCAAGAGAAGACTTAATCTTATCGTACTGGGAACCATGTGCCATATTCCGCCTTCCGCCCAATTCAAAGGCAGTAACAATGATCATTGCTTTAGACTCTCCTATACCACTGAATTTGCAAAGATCTTGCACAGAGGCCTGACTTAATGCGGTAAGGTCATTATTATATCCGTACAGCACCTTCTGCCCAAGCTCCACTGCATTTTCATTATTAGTACCTGTGCGTATGAGTATAGCAATCAGCTCAGCTGCAGTAAGACTTCTCCTGCCATCAATAATCAATTTTTCTCTTGGCCTGTCATTCTCAGACAGCTCTTTCATAGATAAGCCTTGTTTATTTTTTTCCATAAACAAAAAAACGGGATAAGCCAAAGCCTATCCCGTTTCAATATTGTAAAGCTAGATCTATTTCAAGCCATTAACAAATTTAGTTAATTTAGATTTGTTGTTCGCAGCTTTGTTTTTGTGAATAACATTC